>ERZ802830.506-NODE-506-length-38727-cov-15.8204_pt1 | contig 38727 bp, 18 predicted proteins | sample MGYA00345654_ERZ802830 | MGnify/ENA primary metagenome ERZ802830 (study PRJEB30503, sample SAMEA104212375) | marine metagenome | biome: Westerlies Biome; feature: [SRF] surface water layer (ENVO:00010504) within the epipelagic zone...; material: water... | reverse complement strand
TCGGTTTCACACTCATTGAGCTCCTTGTTGTGATTGCGATTATTGGTGTTCTTGTTGGATTGCTCTTGCCAGCAGTCCAGCAGGCTCGCGAGGCAGCACGACGTTTAGCCTGCAGCAACAACATGAAACAGTTAGTGTTGGCCGTTCATAATTATGCGTCAAACAAGGGCGGGTTTCCGCCGAGCATGGTGCATACACCAGGTACTGCATTTCCCAGTAACAATGAGTCTTGGGGCATTCATGGCCGACTCTTACCCTATATAGAACAGGGTGTCATAGCAGAGAGAATCAACCTTGAACAACCATGGGATGATGGATATCCAGGGGGTGCAGAGGGAACGAATTGGGCAACAGTACGATCAACGAGGATTGAAGCATTTGTTTGCCCAAGCGAAGTGCATAACTTTTTTCGGACAAAAGATGGTGCTGACTATGTCTATCCCACGAACTATGGGTTCAATTATGGAACCTGGTTTATTTACGATCCTGCAACGGGGGAGGGTGGTAATGGGGCATTCCATCCAAACTCACATTACAAAGCCAAAGAATTCAGAGATGGATTATCAAAAACCTTAATGGTCAGTGAAGTGAAGGCCTTTACGCCTTATGTTCGAAATACATCCGATCCGGGAAGTACCTATCCGGCTCATTCTCCACCCACTGATGATGCTCAACTAGCATCTCTCGCCAGTGGCGGTGAGAACAAATTGGGGTCTGCCACAAACAAGAACACTGGTCATACGGAATGGCCGGATGGGCGAGTTCATCATAATGGCTTTACAGCTACATTTACTCCCAACGCAGTTGTCGAATTTGCTGTTGGTGGAGTCTCGTATGACATCGACTACAACTCACAGCAGGAAGGCAAGAGTGCGACACAAAAAACATTTGCCGCAATTACATCTCGTAGCTACCACAACGGAGTTGTGAATACTGGGATGGTCGATGGTTCAATCCGAAAAATCACTGATGACATCTCGCTTCGTATTTGGCGAGGACTCGCAACACGTGATGGTGGTGAAGTTGCAAATCCACCGTGAATGTAAGGCATTGGGCTGCAAGCTACCCCAAATATATGGGGTGGGCGCATCTGTTCAATTCCTTTGGTACGATGGAATGTTCAGGAATTATTGTGATAAAGGTGCTCATCACCTTGAACAAACTCCATCATGAGTGGTGTCAATGTTTCAGACAAGCCGCCAAGCAGTGAAGATAGTGCGTTCATTGCACACAATTTGTCTCATACTACTCTCACCTTCTCTGGCCTACACAATGGATGTGGCAGGGGATGCGGCAGGCATCGGAAAACATGCCGTGCGATTGTATCGTGAGGATCCTCGTCCATCGAGTGATCTCCCTGCAGGCGTTAGCCCCGAATCAAGTTCTCTCTCGACACAAAATCCACGACGCCGAGTTTCCAGGCGTGCCCAACGCCGAATGAACCGTCGTGGCACATGGACAGTTGTTCCAGAGGATATACCGCCACACAGTGGATTACTCATTGAACATCGAAACCTTTCGTATGGTTCAGGAGAGCAATATCAACAGTTTGATCTGTATCTTCCCGGTGGGTGCCGGGTTGGAAGACTTCCTCTTGTGATCTGGTTACCAGGTGACGACTGGTCCAGCAGCCCTCGCATCGACTGTCCTCTTACATGGCTCACGCAGCATGGATTTGCTGTCGCGAGTATCAGCTATAGGCCAAGCCAAACTCATATTTTTCCTGCTCAACGAGACGACTGTCTAGCAGCAATCAATCGTCTCTCTGAAGATGCCGCAATTTGGAGTATCGACCCAACACGGATATGTCTTGTAGGGCAGGCTGCAGGTGCACACCTTTCGATGTTGATTGGCCTAGATCCTGATCAGACACATAATGATTCCCTCGAGGAGCATGAGTTTCCTGTGCATAGGATTGCTGCACTCTGTGGTATTTCAACGATTGCGCACCTGCCCACACTTGGAACTGATTCTGACCGTGCCTCCTCTGCCGCGAGTCGGCTCATTGGTGGACCACTGCCTGAGCTTCGCGAAGCAGCTTTGCGAGCCAGTCCGATCAGTTACGCCTCACGGAATGACCCGCCCACATTACTTATTCATCGCAAAAGCGATGCAACCGTCCCTGTAAGTCAGAGTGAACGACTACATGCTGCACTGCTATCTGTAGATGTCGACAGCACACTTATCCTTCGTGAGGGTCAGCAAGAATCTCTGGCAGCGGACGGAACTGTTGGCCAGATTCTGCTCAATTTTTTGATCAGAACACTTGATACCGACATCGATTCGGTCATTGTGCCTGAAAAAACTACCGGAATCGCTCAGGAAAATAAGCCAAATCAGTCTTGAGAGTTTTCTCAGAAACCACGACGCTCTTTTTTTTCCACAGCGGAGTGTTTGAGTATGGCGATACCCCGTCTTCAATTGAGTCGTCGACAATGGATCCAGGCGGCTACAGCTACTACGTGTGGTGTTGCCGGTGGACTCTTGGCAGAATCTTTTGTGGTCGCACCACAATCACTTTCTCAGACACATCTCCACATTGGAACATCCTCATTATCGGATGAGCGATCGCTGCGGATTGTTCAACTCAGTGATCTGCATCTCCGTGATATTGGTCAGCTGGAGATACAACTTCTTGCGGCAGTCACCGCTGCCCAGCCTGATGTGATTCTGCTCACAGGCGATACGATAAGTCATAAAAATGGCATGCAGCCACTATCTGAATTTTTAGAGAAGCTCCCACCAGCATCCCACCGACTTGCGATCATGGGGAACTGGGAATACAACGCCGGGTTGACTCCATCATCATTCAGGAAATTCCTGAGTCCTTTCGGATTTCAAGTCTTAATGAATGAGTCCTACCGTTTCGAATACGATGCCAGCGTGTTACAGATTACTGGGTTTGATGATCTCCTTGCAGGTCAACCAAAGCCTCTTCGTGCAGAAAAGAATGACGATGTGGATCAGCACCTTGTACTGGCACATTGTCCAGGGACTCGTGATATTTTTCAGAAACTTCTTACGGATCCTCCGAGTCTCATTCTCAGTGGCCATACGCATGGGGGTCAGATTGCTCCATGTGGCTTCCCTCTCATTACGCCTCAAGGGAGTGGGAGCTATGTCTCTGGATGGTACTGCGACAATGGACCGCCAATGTACGTTTCACGAGGCATCGGCACCTCGCTTCTTCCTCTTCGACTCGGTTCACCACCTGAGCTTGTTGTTCTTGACTGGCAACTCAGACAACTCGATTCATAAGTGAGTCTTCAAACGGTCTTCTTCTTGGTGGGCCGTGCAGTCGATACAGTCAGCACAGGGAGCCTCTTTTTCCCTCTTTGTGTAGTCGTCCTTGCTGAACAGTCGATAGTTTTTTCTGCGGGTGACGCTTCCTGTTCACGTTCCCCTGCGTTTATGTCCTGTGCCTGTCAGGAGATGCGATGGAATGGCTCCACCATGTCGTGTCACTCCGGGTACGGCACGCGTGTCTAGACAATCCTTCTATCGTACTCACAACCTAATCATCGTTTATCAGCAAAGAGACCAAGTAAAAACCTATGGAAACTTATCTACGCGACATCAATGAAACTGCTCTCCTCACTGCAGACCAAGAAAAACAACTGGCTGTTCGAGTTCAAAAAGGTGATCCTGCTGCACGCGACCATATGGTCAGGGCGAATCTCCGCCTTGTTGTCAATATTGCTCGTGGCTATTCAAACCGTGGGCTCCAGCTTTGTGATCTCATCGAAGAGGGAAATCTTGGTCTCATGCGAGCCGTCGAAGGATTTGATCCGACTGTTGGAACGCGGTTTAGTACATACGCCAGTTACTGGATCAAACAATCAATCAAGCGATCACTCATTAATAATGGGAAGACCATCCGAATTCCTGCGTATATGGTTGAGATCCTGTCAAAATGGCGGCGAGCATCCATTCGTCTCCTCGATTCACTTGGTCGAACACCCACACCTGAAGAAGTAGCTCGAATGCTCGGCTTGGCTCGCAAAAAGCTACCGATCATCAAAAAGGCAATGCAGGTTCATCAGGCTGCTCCGCAGACGGATCAGACAGAAGGTGGGTGGTCACTTGGAGATATTATTCAAGATCAAAACGCACGATGTCCAGCCGACGTGATGCTTGATGAAGACACGCTCCAACATGTACTGAAACGGATCGATGAGCTTGAGGACCGAGCCGCGTCTATTGTCCGAATGCGGTTTGGCCTTGAGGGTGGTGAGCCAATGACATTGAAGGAGATCGGCAGCATTCTGGGACTTACTCGAGAGCGGGTTCGACAGATAGAGTCTGAGACCTTGGCGTCACTCGCTGCTGAAATTGAGGGTGTTCCACGAGCGACTATTTCCATCCGTCCTACGAGACAGTTGCGGCGAGGCGCATAAACCAGATACCCTCTGTCTATGAACTTAAAACAACATATCCGCGATGTACCCGATTTTCCAAAGCCGGGCATACTCTTTCGCGACATTACGCCGCTGCTTGCAAGCCATGAAGCATTTGCTGAGTCGATACACAAGTTAGCCGAACCGTGGCAGAATTCGGCCATTGATGCCGTTGCTGCTGTTGAAGCCAGAGGATTTCTCTTTGCCGGACCTCTTGCTCTCAAACTTGGTGTTGGTTTGATTCCCGTTCGCAAACCAGGAAAACTGCCGGCTGATACGATCAGTTACCAGTATGAATTGGAGTACGGTACAGATACGCTCGAAATGCACAGTGGAATTCTGACGCCACAGTCACGTGTGCTGATTATCGACGATGTATTGGCTACGGGTGGTACGGCTGAAGCCTGTGTCAAGCTGATAGAATCTGTGCATGCAACGGTGGTAGGATGCTCGTTCCTCGTTGAACTTGAGGGTTTAAGAGGACGTGAACGATTGGGTGACCACCGAATCGAAACTGTTCTAAAATACTAAATCCTTTCGGTACATTCAGAGCTATTGGAAGAACTATTCCGGACTCTTTGCCAGACTGATTTTCATGTCCCGCATCGTCATTGCCATGTCGGGAGGCGTCGACTCAAGTGTCACTGCCTCATTACTCGTTGAAGCTGGACACGATTGTATTGGTGTCTTTATGCGGCATGGCCAACCGGCTTTGCCACCACCATCAGATGGACTTTCTATCGTTGAAGCACCTGGTCCGAAGCCCGGACACCAAGGCTGCTGCTCTGTGACAGATGCGCTCGATGCCCGTCGTGTTGCGGAACATCTTGGCATTCCACTGTATCCACTCGACCTCACAGATGATTTTGAAAAAATAATAGATACATTTGTTACCGAATATGGTGCCGGCAGGACACCAAATCCGTGTGTACGTTGTAATCAATGGATTAAATTCGGCCGTCTCTTTGACTATGCCGATGCAGTTGGTGCAACACATGTTGCAACAGGGCACTATGCACGAATCGTTCACAACCAGACTTCCGGCACGCACCCACCCATTCCGGAAATCCACCGAGGCCATGATGTCTCACGTGATCAGTCATATGTCTTATTCGGAATCACTCCAGACCGTTTAGCACGAATGTTGCTGCCAATTGGTGAACTGACAAAATCTGAAGTTCGATCACGTGCTGATCAATTAGGTTTGGTAACGGCAACGAAGCCTGATAGTCAGGAAATATGCTTTGTCCCACCGGGCGAGCATCCACGTTTAGTGGCCCATAGACTTGGTGGTTCCCGGGCAGGAGATATCGTTGACACGAGTGGAAGCGTCCTTGGACAGCATCCCGGAATCGAGCATTTTACAGTCGGTCAACGACAAGGTCTTGGCATTGCAATTGGTTCCCCGCTGTATGTCATTCGAATTGAACCAGAAACTTTAAGAGTTGTTGTAGGACCAAAATCTGATTTGCCTCTTCAAGGTCTGATTGCTGATGAAGTGAGCTGGGTTGCTGATGTACCAACAACTCCTTTTGAATGCCTTGTTCAGTGCCGAGCCCAACGGCCACCAGCAAAAGCCATCGTTACAAGGAAAGGTGATCAAGAATTTGAAGCACGATTTCTTGAGCCAACCGTCAATGCTCCTGGTCCGATTACCCCTGGCCAGCCAGCGGTCTGCTATGACAACACGCATCTTCTCGGTGGAGGCTGGATTGTAAAGCATGAAACGACCTGACGACGTTTCCGACAACACCCTCTACTTCAGTAAGAAAAGGCTTCAGCAGCCGATGTGCATACGGTTTTTGCATTCCTGAATCTTCCAAGTACTATCGAAGAGGTCGTGTGATCCACTCTTTGCACTTTGAATAGGAGAATAGCTTTGCCCCCCGCCGCATTTGCAGTCTTTGGCGTTATGCTCGGAATCATTGCATTCGCAATGTTGATTCTGTTATTTAACTACGGCCAAATTTGGTTTCAGGCGTACTGGTCGAAATCAGCTGTTACATTTCTCGAACTTTTTGGAATGAGTTTGCGGAAAGTCAATGCTCGTACAATCGTTCAAGCTCGAATCATGGCAACGCAGGCTGGTCTTGGAAAGCAGCTTTCTCCTCGTGTGCTCGAGGCTCACTATCTCGCTGGTGGTGATGTTCCTCGTGTCATCCGTGCTCTGATTGCCGCACATCGAGCTGGCATTGATCTTGATTACGATAAAGCATGCGGCATAGATCTCGCTGGTAGAGATGTGCTCGATGCAGTCCAAACAAGCGTGAACCCCAAGGTAATTGACTGCCCGGATGTTGCGAGTGGAAAGTCAACTCTTTCAGCTGTTGCACGAAATGGTGTCGAATTAAGAATTCGGGCTCGGGTCACGGTCCGAACAAATCTTCATCAACTCATTGGTGGAGCAACCGAAGAAACAATAATTGCCCGAGTTGGTGAAGGAATTATTACATCAATTGGATCGGCTGCTACACACTTCGAAGTCATGGAGCACCCAGATACAATTTCAAAAGCTGTACTTGAAAGAGGACTCGACGCACAAACAGCTTTTCAAATTGTCTCTATCGATATCGCTGATATTGAGGTTGGTGAAAATATTGGAGCCCGTCTTCAGGCTGATCAGGCAGAGGCCGACACACGTGTGGCACGTGCCAAAGCCGAGGAACGACGGGCGGTAGCCATCGCTCATGAACAGGAAATGAAAGCGGCAACTGCCGAAAACCGTGCCGGTGTCCTCAAAGCTGAGGCCCTCGTCCCTAAAAGTATCGGCGAGGCACTGCGAGCAGGTCGTATGCAGAGTCAATCAGGAAACGGCCGGGTTTAGCCAAAGCCCCCAAAAACTTGAGTTTTCGGGTATCTGCAACAAAAATCGGAATAAATGGAGAATTCGGTCAAACTTTGTGGCCTCCATGTGCCGATAGTGAATTCTTAGGCAGGATTCATGTCGACCATGATCTGCTGGCCGCACGATGCTGCTAGCAATAAACCTGTCTGACAGGCAACGGTCCAACGGCTTTCCGAAGGACTACACGGCAAAAGGGAGTCTGCCATGGGTCTGCGAAAACTACGTGTGTATAACGGTCCAGAAAATGATGCTGCTGGCGTTTCGTTGCTTGAACAGCAACTTGATCCACATAGTGTCAAAGTACCACTCGGTGAAATCCTACCGATCTTAGCTGATGCTGTCTCAAGTGACAGAACCTGGCTTAGTGATTTTGCTGAAGATGAAGTCACGATTTCTTCTGATCTTCACGATGTCCTCCAAGCCTATCGTCACTTCCGTCGTCCGGGTGCTTGAGTATCCCGACGAAGAGCACGGGCAGTCGTGACGGCAATCGTACAGAAACAACGCCTCAGAGAAAACAATCTTCTTGTTCTCTCTGAGGCGTTGTCTTTAAAATCTGTTGGTCACTTCAACAGACGTTGCCAGAATTCAAGATCGAGCCATTTCTTGAATTTATAGCCAGCTTCTCGAATCGTTCCGGCGTGAGAGAATCCGACATGACGATGCAGTGCGATGCTTGCTTCATTGGCTGAGTCAATGCCGGCGACAAGAAGATGAAGTTCGTGTGTTGTTGCTTCACGAATAATAGTATCAAGTAAAATTCGACCAAGTCCTCGGCGTTGGTACTCCGTTGCAATGTAAACGGAGTGCTCGGCTGTCTTGGAGTATGCTGGATATGGCCGAAAGGGACCCCAGGTCGCAAAACCGACCACTGTCCCCTGCTGCTCGACTCCAAAAACGGGAATACCAGCCTGTTTCTTTTCTTCGAACCATGCAGCAATTGTTGCCTCAGACCGGGGTGACTCTTCATAGAGTGCTGTTGTATGAAGAATTGCCTCGTTAAAAATATCTCGAATGTCCTTCAGATGCTTTTCATCACAACGCAGCACATGAGTACCAGTTGGCCTACTGGTCATGCATCCACCACCTGCCGCGGCTCCTGTCTCGGTGTGACTAATGAAACAAGGATAAGAACGAGAAATCCTAGTGGAATTGTCACCAGACCTGGCTGACTAAATGGAATCGGTGAGTCGCCCCGTGGAAGTCCGTAGACTTTTTCAAACGTATCTGCCGAGAGGAGAATCCAGCCCAGCGAAGAAACCATTCCTACAGTAACAGCTGCTGTTATTCCCTGTTTTGTGGTGCGCGGCCAAAAGAGCAACATAACGAGTGCTGGAAGATTTGCTGATGCAGCTATATGAAACGCCCATCCAACAAGGAAGCTCACATTGAAATTTTTAAAAAGAATTCCAAGTGCCATCGCAACGACGCCAAGAAAAACGGCAGAGATTTTTCCCGCTCGAACTTTTTCATGATCATTCATCGTGACACCAAAACAATTTTCAATCAGATCATGTGCCACTGCCCCACTTCCGGCCATGATGAGACCGCTTACCGTGCCAAGAACCGTGGTAAATGCAATTGCTGATATCACCGCAAATAAGGTTTCACTAAATGACTTCGCAAGAAGTGGAGCTGCCATATTGGAACTTGTCGGATCAAGATATCCGCTCGTCATGGCACCAAGACCGAGATACAGCGTTAAGACATAAAAACCACCAATCGCTGCGATCCCGACTACGGTACTTTTGCGAGCTGCTGCAGCATCCTTGACTGTGTAATACCGGATCAGAATATGTGGGAGTGAGGCCGTCCCGCAAAAGAGTGCAAGCATGAGGCTGGCAAAGTTTAATCGATCAGTCAGAGTTCCCGACGAAAGGCCTTTAAAATATCCGCCCGGCTTCAATAGGTCTTTCCCCTCACGAATAGTTGGTGTGAAGGTCGTATGAACACCTTTATCATCAGTATGTTTTTTCGCTGACCAGGTAACAACCTGTGAATCTTCGAGGGTAGAGAGATATTGAAGTGGTCGTAACGGCCCTGTCTCACGCGCATCACCATATCGTTCAGGAAGTTTGTGGATGGTCCCAACAGGTCGGAGGTCATTCTCTGTCGTCTGCGGCTCACCATTGACAAGCACACGGCCGTCCGGAGTCTGCGTCTGTACCTGAGGACGAAGATCTTCTTCGCCCTGCCGCCCGGCATTGAGTACAAGTCCACGATTCAGAATCATGATCGTCAGGATGCCACAGAAAAATACCAGTAGCGAGCCTTTAATAAACTGAACCCATGTCGTAGAGACCATGCCCGCTGTCACAACAATTAATGTCACTGCAACACCAACCAGAATGACGCCAACAGCGTGCGGGAGCCCAAGGAGTGGAACTATGAGATGTCCTGCACCAACCATCTGTGGAATCAGATAGAAAATGCTGACAATTAATGTTGAGATGGCTACTGCAAACTTGATCCCTCGACTATTAAAGCGGGCATCAAGTGCATCGGCAAATGTGAACTTCCCGAGTGCTTTGATCGGTTCAGCAATAACAAATAGTGCCACGATCCAACCAGCAAGAAAACCTATTGAGTAAAGAAAACCGTCATAGCCATAGAATGCAATCATTCCACAGATACCGAGAAAGGATGCTGCCGAAAGATAGTCACCCGCAAATGCAATTCCGTTCACAAACCAATGGATTTCACCATGTGCTGCATAGTATCCCTTTGCGGACTGTCCTTTGCGGCCAAGCCAGAATGAAAGACCAATAACCCCAAGGACAAAGCTGGCAAAAATAGCAATGGCAACTGGTGATGAGTCGTAGAGCATCGAAGAGCCTCTCAATAAGAAAATCAGGCGTCTGGAGATCTGCCCCGGCAGGCAACCATATAGATCAAGGCCAGCACAAAAGCTGAAGCAATTAATCCCATTCCGTAGGCAATCGCAAGATTGACTCCTCCGAGTGGTCGCCACGAGAGTACATCTGGCCAAAACAAGACGATGCCCATGAAGCCTAAGTAGAGCAGGACATAAATCAGAAACAGTCGCATGCCGATTGCACGACTACGAACTGACCCCTGATCCTTCAATTGATGGTTGTTCCCCATGATGTGATTCCTATGAAGTCCCCAGCAAGCGTCTATTCCTTTTGTACCACGCAGAGTCTAGCGTAGTTTGCATCCAACCACAGCAAAGATTACTTGACTGTGGGAAATTCATGATGCCCGGAAAGGCCTGCTGGGAGGTTTTCGCCAGCTTCAAGGAAAGACACAAGATCAAGAATCTCTTGCCGCGTCAGGACATTGACCAATCCAGCCGGCATCGGTGAAACCTGGGAGGAAAACCGTTCTTCAACGTCTTTTTTCTGAATTCGTTTGAGCTTCTCCGGCATCAGGAGATTTGGCCTGATTGTATAGGTTTCTGGGGTTTCACTCGCGACCACTCCAGACACCACACGACCATCAGTGAGCAGAAATTGCACCGTACGATAGTCGTCATCGATTTTCGATGACGGGTCAAGAATCTGTAGAAGAAGATCTTTTCCGTGAAGTTTCTTCACACTTTTCACAAGGTCTGGACCCAGGTTCACTCCATGGCCTGCTGCGACATGGCACTGAGTACACTGTGCTTTGGCAAAAGCATGCATGCCCCGCGAGAGTGTTTCTTCATCCTGACTGACAGGAACTGTAGGAAAATCTTCTGCTTTCCACACTTTCACGAGGGTCGGCCGACACGCATCGAGTAAACGCTCGGCCTCTGCCTGATTACGAGCCACAACCATCTTCCCGTTCATCACAATCCAATGACCAGGAAACGTGCACACGTATGGGTACACTCCTGGCTCCTGTGGTGCTTCGAAACGTAGAACGTGTACCAACGACTGACGTGTTGGCCCAATCATGGGGGTCGCTTCAAGAATTAAATTCTGTTTTTCTTCCGGAATAAAATCGCTGGTTGCATTTTTTGGATCACGGGCCATTGCGTTGGCTGCAACACCAACCTCCTCCATCGCACCAGGCTGCACAAGAACAAGATTGTGGTCGGTCGCATCTGGATTCAGAAAAACAAGCTTGACGGGCTGACCCGGACGGACACTGAATTGCTTGTTTGTAAAAAGCATTCGCTCCGGTTCACATGAAATTCGTACTTCAACAGTCTCTGGACGCCTGTCGAATTCTTTGTCTTTCCCCTTTGCCTTGGGCTCCTGAATTTCAAGAGACCGTCGAGCTCGATTCAGAAGAGCCGGAACGATACTATCTTGATCATTTTGCCAATGTTGTTGGAGTGGTTGTGACTCAAGTGCACTGACTGCCGCATAGGCAAGATGTCCGCCGATCGGCTGACGAAAGATACTCAGTACAGTCTCTAGTGCTTCTCGTGTACCGATCCAACTTGCCGCAATGGCCGCCTCCATCCGCACAAGACCAGAGGAGTCAGTCGCAGCGTTCAAAAGAATCTCATGCCGATCTGGTAGGGAGTTGTGCCAATATCGTAGCTGCCGAATTGCAGCAGCTCGTGCATGATGATTGGTATCTGAAGCCAACTCAACAAGCAGTTCTGGCTTGACCACACCAAGTGTTGAAAGACATGCCATTCCCTCTGCAAGAGAGCGGGCTCTTTCAGGATCATCATCTCTAAGGCTCTCGATCCAGTCGTTCACTGCTTGAGTAGCCAGTGTGTGGTCACGATGGGCAAGTTCTCGCGTGGCGAGATACCGCACTCGGAACTCTCTGTGGCCTAGAAGTTCTGCAATTTTTTTCTCTGATAGTTTTGAGAGTTGTGGTGCTTCTGACACCTTGCCTTGTTTTGCTGTCACTCGCCAGATACGGCCTGACTCACGATCACGACGGGAATCCCTCAACGAGTATTGCGCATGTCCCTTCACGGGGTTGTACCAATCAACAACAAAGAGATCTCCACGTGGGCCAAAATGAAGATCGACCGGAATGAAGCTGAGGTTTGTTGAAAAAATCAGATCACTTATGTATTGCTCGTTGAAGCCAAAGTCATTTTCAATCCATCGATGAATTTCAATTCGGTTCGTTGGCTTGTACCGTGCTTTGATAAACCCGCCTTGGAGTTCTTCTGGAAATCCAGGGCTATCAACAAATGCCTGACCACAGGTGCCTGAATAGGCCTGCAAGCCCTGAGGCCGTGCATGTTGCTGCGGATATGGTGGGTCCAATGAATGAAATGCCTCGGCAAAAATTGGGTGACTGGCAACATGATTTCCCCACGGATCAAATGTGACACCCCACGGATTGGTACTCGGATAGGTGCCCATGGCTGTGAGCCTGTGGATCTTTGGCTCATAGCGAAACCAGCCACTATTCTGCTGTCGGACTGGCCCGTGCGGAGTTTCTATCTGAGAGTGGTGAAAGATTGACTCACGAAACAGGAGTGCCCCGTCAGGTGTCCAGATGAAATCATGCAACGCATGATGCGAGTCTTCGGTACCGAATCCAGAAAGAACGACCTCATGAACATCAGCACGGTCATCCCCATCTACATCCTTTAAAAATGTCAGGTTTGGTTGTTCTGAGACATACACACCGCCATCCCCAAACTCAAAAGACAATGGAACATGAAGATCATCAGCGAACACTTTTGATGTATCTGCTTTTCCATCACCATCAACATCTTCGAGGATGACAAGCCGATCATGTGGCTCGAAACCTGGATAGATATGCGGATATGCCTGTGATGTGCATACCCAAAGCCGACCTCGTGTATCCCACCGCACCTGAATCGGATTGGCGATCTCAGGAAATTCTTCTTCTCCTGCAAACAGATTGACCTCAAAGCGTGGATCGACTTTAAATGCCTTCTGTTCCTCAGATGCTGGCAGCCAGTTATTCGCTCCACGTGTCTCAAGAGCGGCTGGGAGTTGAGGCACATTTGAATCATCAACCTGTTTAGGAACGGGTCGACCATGGGCCATGTTCCAGATCCTACGATCTCGATTCGCGCACATGATCTCGAAATTCCGCATGGCTGGGAGAAAATCAAGATACCCATACCGTTCATTGCGACCACCGGTGTAATAGAAGGTATTCAGAGGTCGATATCGTCGGAAAAACTGTCGTTCCAAATCAACAACTGCCAGACGCAACGATTCCTGTACGCTAGCGGCGGGACCACCAAAACAGCTCTCAAAAAATGTGCTCGCGAATTCAGCGTAGCCTTCTTTTGTAAGATGACATCCATTGATAGTCAGGTCGCCAGGACGACTCAGCACAGACCGCATAGGTGTATCAACATCAACAAAACCAACCTGTTGCTCAGCCGCGACCTTTCTCATCACTGATGTATAGCGGGCAATATTTTTATTGTTCTGATCGGCGGCAGCCACACCACTCACATTTTCATTTGGAATGGGTGAGACAAGCACGATTCGTGGAGCTGTCTTCCCATTGAAGGCTTTTGTTTTCATGCGTTCCAGAAATGCTTCTAATCGTTTTCGGAATTCTGGAATACCGGCTTCGCCTGCAAACGACTCGTTGAAGCCAAATGCTGCAAAGATGACATCCGCTTTCTCATGAAACAGGTGCTGCTCAAGGTCAGCAAAATTCTCTGGCCGTGGCATGAGACCAACTTCATCTCCAGACCAGGCGAGAGTCCGAATAACCAGTTCATGATCTGGAAATCCTGCATGAAGTGTTGCCGGTACAACACCAAATAACTGCGCTCGCTCAAAAAGCGTGTTCCCAATCAGACAAATATGATCGCCCTGCTTCAGCTTGAGTGGCAGGGTTGTCGCTGTAGCATCACATGCTGGTGGTCGTGCCGCGGTGTCCAGAAAGAGCGCGTACTGAGAAAAATCTTCATCTTGTTTTTCTGGCTCTGAAGACTTCTGCTTTGCCCGGGGCGCTGCAGTAAGAACAATAGGAGTCTTCTTACGATCAATAGCTGGTTGAACGAAGGCTGTTTTTTTTGATTTCTTTGCTGATGGGGAAGCCTTTATCACTGTTTTCTTTTTTTTACGCCATGAATGATTCTTCCACCAGTCAGGGGCCTCGGCTTCTACTTCGTGGGTGTGCTGCCGAAGCCGCTGCATCATGTTGGCAAGACGTTCGGGCTCATCCGTAGATCGGTTCGTTGTTTCGGAAACATCTCTATCGAGATTATAAAGTTCCGGATTTTCCAATGATTCATCAACGACGATCTTCCAAGGGCCCTCACGGTAGGCAACAGAACCACCCCATCGCCAATAAAGAGGATTTGGTCGTTTGATCGGAGATCCTTCGATGGCCGGTACAAGGTTCACCCCGTCGTATCTCTTCTCTGGCAGCTTGACACCAGCAACTGCAAGTGCCGTAGGGAAAAAGTCACTCCCAATAATAGGTAGATCAGTTTCACTCCCTGGCTCAATGCGACCAGGCCAACGCACGATGCCAGGAACTCGGTGGCCTCCTTCATACATAGATCGCTTGCGGCCACGAAGTCTGCCGGCCAGCCCACGACCTGGCCCCTTGTCACCAGTCCCCTCGGGGCCATTGTCACTTGTGAAAAAAACAAGTGTCGAATCACTCACTCCAAGCGTATCCAACGATTCCATCACGGTTCCAAACGCATCGTCTAGCTGCGTGATATTTGCTCGATACGTCCGCTCTTCAAGATCTGCAATGCCTGCATGCTGTTGTTGATAGTGCTCTGCAGATGCTATTGGATGGTGTGGTTCGTGCGTCCAGACAGCAAGAAAGAAGGGCTTCGCTGGATCTCGCTTGGTCTCAAGCCACGACTTCGCTTCTTGTGCAATATATGGAGCTGAGTAGTCTTCGACCTTCCCGACTGCTTTCCCATTCCTCACGAAATTTTCTGGAAATGCATGGCTTGGTGACGCGTTATTTTGTGTCGCGAGCCACCAGGCATAACCATGATCGGATGGCTGCGGTTGATCTGGTGAATTAAATAGTCCATTGAGATGCCACTTGCCAACATGGCAGGTGTCATATCCCGCTTGCTGAAGAAGCTTTGGAAGTGCATGTTCACTCGTGCGAAGATGAATTGGGCTCCCGTTTGGAATCCAGGTAAAGACTCCATTCCGATACGGTGTTCGTCCTGTCAGAAGACTCGACCGAGCTGGTGAGCAGACACTGGATGCCGCATGGCAGTCTGTCAGTCGCAGGCCCTGGCTCGCAAAATGATCAAGATTTGGTGTGACTGCATCAGGATTTCCGTAGCAACCAAGTTCACCGTACCCCATGTCATCGGCGAGAAAAAGTACGATATTCGGCCGGTCTTCGGCCGTTGCAGATGCCATGCAAAAAACCGTAGCACTAACGAATGAAGCGAGAATGATGTGCAAATTCTTCATGCTCAATTATCTTTCATTGGTTGATCAGAAAAGCGATATGGATCGTCATGTTGAATCATTTGTTCTAGCAACAGTGATTCCATCGCTGAGCGAGTCGTGGCGAACTCAGGATCATCGGCCAGATTTTTCTGTTTCGCAGTCGGCTGCTCTGGAAGACTTTTGAGCACAGTTGGATCATGGTGCTCTGCAAGGAACTCATGTGGGTTCTCTTGAATATTGAAAAGTTGCGTGTGAAGGCCACCAGATGGAGACTCATACTTGATAAGTTTCCAGTCACCTTTGCGAACACTTCGCATACCCGGCTTCTGACCACCGCAGTACACACCGTACAGAACATCTCGGACTGTTTCTGTCTTCTCTTCGAGAACGGGAAGAAAGCTTTTCCCCTCATCCGTTGAAGGTGGGGTCACACCCGTAATGGCACACAACGTTGCCAACGTATCACCGAGGTACGTATTGCCCGGCATGCGACTTCCGGGACGAACTCCTGGTCCTTTGACGATGAGTGGGACCCGCCAGGTGTGCTCATAGAGATTTTGTTTACCTTGAAGACCGTGACGGCCAATCGCGATGCCATGGTCAGATGTATAGAAAATCCATGTGTTCTCTACTTCACCCATGGCAGTGAGTTTTTCAAGCACGCGTTCCACCTGTGCATCAATGTTTTCACTACACGCATATTCGCGTCCAATTTCATTACGAATAGTCTGGGTGTCACGGTTCCCCCAGACGCCGCTGACTGATACTTCATCACGAACATCCATATGCGTGTTATCAAAGGGATGGTGCGGCAGCCAGTTTGATGGGACTGGTGGCTGTTTCGCATGACTTGCTGGAAGTTCTTTTTTATCTGTGTGATTTGTTGACCCGTACTTGGCAAGATATTGAGGGGTTCCATCACGGGTATCGTGTGGATGAGATAGTCCAAAATAGATAAGAAATGGATCTTCATCACCAGACTTTTCACGGTCTGTCAAAAAATTGATGACCTGATCACCATGCCATTGACTTCCAGTCTCTGCTGTACCGCCCCGCTTGGTTGCATCATTGCGTACCGTGAACTGCTGATTCGCTTTTTCATAACTGTTACCACGCTTACACGTCCGCATGGTGTCATAACCAGCTCTATTGAACACAGCAGCCAACGTGTTCGATTCAAGTTCTGGCGGACAATGTGGTGCAACGTATGGCTGGCGCGGTTTTCCCTTTTCAGGGCGTGGCATCTTTGGTCCGATCGGCAGATGCCACACTGTTCTTCCGCACATCACCATATGGCGACTAGGCGTACAGACAGCGCCCGAAAATGCACCCATGTGATACGCCGCATCAAATACCATTCCCTCACGTGCCAGTTTCTCAATACATGGCGCATGAAGCGTTGAAGATGAGTTATAGAATTTGAAATCAAATGGAGATTGGTCATCTACGATGATAAAAAGAATATTTGGGCGACGTCCTGAGACTGTTGGTGTCTGCGACACCAGTCGAGCGGGTATTGCCTTCTGTTTCTCTGCAGATTTTGATGGGTTGGCCTTTGAACCATTTTGCTTTGATAGCTGCCCTGGTGGCCTTGCCCCATTTCCCTTTCGCTTCGTCAGACTGTCACCAAGATCGGCTCTTGCTGTTTCGGCAATGGCCTGCAGTTGTTCGACAACCTTGGGATACTGCTTGGCAACATCCTTGGTCTCATGTGGGTCAGTTGAAAGATTAAAGAGTTCCTCACCAATTTTATGCTGGGTATATCTACCAGGTTTTCCATCCTGGCCCAGTTCCTGTCCCTGCATTGTTCGATAGCCGTGTGGAAAGAAGAGCTTCCAATCTCCTTTTCGAACTGCTTGGAGTTCATTTTTGCGGTAATAGTAATGATACGTGTCAGGTGCATCAGCAGCTCGTTTTCCACCACAAAAAAGATCAAGGTGATCATGCCCATCAATCTTTTTTCCACGCACGATGCAATGACCTTCAGCATCTGTTTTCAATGGTTGGCCAGTGAGCTGAGCAAGTGATGGCAAAAGATCAATTGTCATGAGCGATTCATCGCTGACTGTCCCTGCTGGAATAACCCCAGGCAGCCGAGCAACGCACGGCACACGAACCCCACCTTCAAATGTTGTCCCCTTTCCTTCGCGGAAAGAGCCGGCAGACCCAGCATGGTTTCCATAGGAGAGCCAGGGACCATTGTCACTCGTAAAAAGCACAAGGGTGTCATCAAGGTGTCCGGTCTCCTCAAGCGCAGTAAGAACCGATCCAACAGATGCATCAATCTCTGCCACGACGTCACCATAAAGACCACCAGCCGCTTTCCCTTGAAAACTATTGCTTGCAAAAAGTGGTACGTGTGGCATCGAATGAGCCAGATAGAGAAAGAAGGGGCGACCATCTTTATCCGTACCGGCACGTTTGAGAAAATCGACGGCACGTTGAGCATATCGCTTGGTGAGCGTTGTCTGATCTTCTGGACTTACTTCCGCATCAATGACTTCTTCATTTTCAAAAAGTGGTAACGGTGGATATGTGCCCGGCTTTGCACTGGGGTGATACGGCCACATATCGTTGGAATATGGCAGTCCAAAATATTCGTCAAAGCCATGCCGTGTTGGAAGAAACTGACGATGATGCCCAAGGTGCCACTTGCCGACCATGCTTGTCTGATATCCACGTGATCGCAACAACTCGGCCAGCGTCGTTTCTTCACCCGAAAGACCATGTGTCACTCTTGGACTTAATGCGCCATGGATCCCTATACGATTGGGATAGCAACCGGTGAGTAGCGCTGCTCGTGATGCTGAACAGACTGGTTGGGCAACATGGAAGTCGGTTAGTTTGATTCCTTCCCGAGCTAATCTGTCGATATGTGGTGTCGCTGCAAATGTTCCCCCGTAACAGGCCGGGTCGGCGTACCCCATATCATCTGTGAAAATGATCACAACATTGGGTGGTGACTGACGAGGTCTGCCTGCCTGAGCATCGTGCTTGTGATCAACGTTACTTGCTGCCTGTTTTTTTGGAGTCGGTTTTTTCTTTTTCGGCTTTCCTTGAGGTTTATTCTTTCCGTCCAGATCTGCAAGCCGTTGGTTGTCCGTTGCAATCTCATTCCAATCTTCTTCAAGCTGTTTGACCTGCTCAGGATGAGATGATGCCAGGTTGTTTTGCTCTGTTCGATCTGACGACAGATCATAGAGTTCCCACGGCTCATCTCGTGCAGCAACAAGTTTCCAGTCGTTATGCCGAACTGCCCGATGTTCATTGTGGCACCACCACAATGTTTCGTGCGGCGGTGGTGCGTCAGGGTTCGTGAGGCATTCCACAAAACTTCGACCCTGCAGAGGTGGCTCGGCCTCACCTGAATGCTCTTCTGATTGTTCAACACCCGCAAGCTCAAGCACCGTTGGAACGATATCAATGACATGGACTGGCTGTTCGCGCAGAGCGCTCTTCGATGGAATTCCGGCTGGCCAATGCACAATCCAGCTGGTCGAAATACCTCCTTCATGCACCCAGGTCTTATGGCGTCGAAAGGGTGTATTGGCACAGCTGGACCAGCCTGGTCCAAGGCAGAGATACGTGCCCGCAGAACCAGCTGGGAGGTGTGGGTCATGCCCCTTGCCACGAACCATAATTTCAGCTGACCCACCATTATCACTCAGGCACAATATCAGCGTATTTTCCAGCACATCCATCGCTTCGAGCTGTTGAATGACTTCCCCGACTGCCTGGTCCATCGCATCAATCATGGCAGCATGAATCGCCATCTTTGTGGCTTGGAACGCCTGCTGTTCTAGCGTGAGACTCTGCCACGGAAGTGGGCGATTGACTTCGCCTGAGCCAAGTTTTTCCAGCGCATCTGGAAAGTCATATGGAGGACCGAGGTCTTCTTCCATCGCCGCGAGTGGTGCGTTGATTATTCCACTCTGAACAAGCCGCTTATACCGAGCTTGCTGCATGACATTCCACCCTGCTTGATACCGCTGCTTATATTTTTCAATAATGTCTTGCGGTGCATGCAATGGAAAGTGCGGTGACGTGAAGGCAACATAGCTAAAGAATGGTTTGTCTCCGTGGTGTTCTGCATGTTCACGGAGACACGCCGCTGCATGCTCACCAACTGCTGTGGTCACATAGAAATGATCTTTTTCTTCAATAGGCGTGCCATCAACGGTAATACCAAGGGGATCAAAGAAATCGTTTTGGCCACCACTTGTTATGTCTAGAGAATGGGAAAACCCCTGCTCGAGTGGATTACCGTCCACGTGCCATTTCCCGGAATGGTATGAACGATACCCAGCTGCTGCAAGTCGTTCAGGAAGAAGCTGTGCCCAGGCTGGCCGCCCACCGCGGTTTCCACCCTGCACTCCTGGCATTTTGTCACGGCGAATTGATTGCGCATAGTAACCCGTGAGCAGTGCACCGCGGGTCGGCCAACACCGGGCGGTGTTGTAGCCTTGCGTGAACCGCAGCCCACCGTGAGCAAGTCGATCAAAGTTTGGCGTCTCTATTTCACTGCCATAACAACCAAGATCAGAAAACCCCATATCATCGGCCAGTATGACCACCACATTCGGTGGAGCTGCCCATATCCGTTGCGACATGCCCATCACGATCAGACACGTTCCAAGTATCAAGGTGATCCATTGAGTACGTCGCTTCATGGTTTCTCCATAATTTATAAAAAGAGGGATATACGTCTGGGAACGACCACACAACATGCTGTTGGGAGCAGCAGATTATTTCTATTGAATGTCTTCAACCAATTTCTTCAGCGCTGTCGACAGTTTTTCCCCGTTGAGCGATCGCAACGCAACAACTTGTGGTCTCATCTGAGTAGCCCATGATGGGTCGGCTGCTATCTTCGCATCCACCTGTGCCCGAAGTGCATCGTGTTCCATGCCCTCTAATTCTCCAGCCGCAGCGACAGCACTGCGCAGATATTCCGCCGCTTGAATAGACGGATTAGCCTTACTTGGTGCATCAAACCTTCCGAGCGCCCATGCGGTTCCTTCGGTGAAATGTTTCTGAAACGCATCATCGCTCCACGTCTCATTGTTATGCCCAAGGTTTGTATAAAAGACATGACCTCGGCCGTAGTCACGAACCCATGAGACCGGTACATGCCAAGGGTTTTTTGGCGTACTCGCTGCCATATCTATCGAGAGTAACACGCGAACATTGTCAGGATTATATCGTGGACCATATTGATAAATTTCATCCTTCCAACGGAATCGTTCCGGAAACATTTTCACAATTGGGTGTGTCGGGTCGTGATTGACGAAGCCATGCTCACCCTTTGCTGTCCATGGATGTCCAGCAAAATTACCTCCTATCATCTCCACGTACGCATCTGAACTTTTCAATGTGTCGCTCGCTGCATGAACACCAATAAAGGCATGGCCTTCTTGAATCCATTGAAGGAACGCTCCGATATCAGGAATTGGTAAATCACCTGTTGTACTGACAAACATAACTCCATCGAATTGGGCAAGTGATTCTGGTGAAAACGCAATGGCAAACTTCTGTTGCAAGACTTGTTGCCATGGTTGGTCTGCTTTTTGAAAAGCCTTCTGTTTATCTTTGTACTGTGCCTCAATCTGTGCCCACTTTTTGTCTGTGACATTTTTTCCACGTCGAGGCCTCTTTGGTTGAGGCGGTCGATTAGGAGGCATCCGAAGGAAGTCGACATGGAAAAGACCCGTTTCACGGCCGAGTTTTTCTAACACTGGCTCAGCTGTTTCAATCGAACCGTGACGGAAACCCTTTGTGACTGTCACAACAAGAAGTCGTGCTGGCTCACCCTGTTCGGCAGCCCCTACATCGCGCACACCAAAGAAAATCAACCAACCAAGTAAAAAATATTTCAAGTATGTACTGTTCATCGTTAAAAATTTTTCCTAAGTATTTTGAACCACAGAAACTTACTCGGGCTGAATGCACCACAGTGAATCATGTGTTCGGAGAAATATTTCACCATCAAGACAGACGGGAGTAGCCACCGTCATTTCATCAACCGTCCCTTCGCCAAGAATTTTGAGCGCGTCGCCCTTCTCTCCTGGCCAGGCAAGACACCATGAATGACCATCTTCACGAGTCAGAAGAACATGATCATCAACAATAATTGGTGACGAACTATATCTGTTCCGATTCTTTGGAAGGCTGTCCTCCCAAAGTGTTTGGCCTGTTTTTAAATCCAGACAGGACATCAATCCTTTGTCGCCACAGATCATCACTCGACCGTCACGAATAGCTGGTGTTGGTACATCAGTACCTAGCGGTTCACGCTTCCAGGCAATATGGCTCGCCGTGACATCTCCTGATCCACCTCGACGTATTGCAGTGACGGTCTTCCCTCGCGCATATGGTGCAATTACAAACTCACCGGCAACAACAGGAGATGCAATGGATCGAAAGAATTTATCGCCCTCAGGATTGAGACCACCCACTCGCCAGATTTCCCGGCCATCCGCAGCGTCATGCGCTGTGACGTGGTCTGCACCGAGCACGATGAGCATCTCAGTCGGCTCATTCCAGTCAGCATTACCAGCAACAACAAGTGGTGTTGAATAGCTTTGTGCTGCCTCCTCTGGAGCATCCAGCATCCGATCGTGCTTCCAGAGAACCGCTCCAGTTTCACGATCAAACGCAACGAGATAACTTGGGCCCGTCTGCATGACAGCAACAACAACTGCCTGCTTTGTCAGCACAGGGGATGTCCCAAGATCCCACCACAACGTATCCTCACCGAACTGTTCCTGAAGATTCGTCTTCCACACGATGGCACCGTCGGTGAGTGACAGACACGCAAGTTCACCACTTTTAAAGTACACCCAGACATGGTCACCATCTGTCACCGGCGAGGAATTACAGCCTGTCGCTTTTTTGTGCTTGCCTGGTCGTACATCACCAAGTTGTTGTCGCCAACATTCTTTGCCAGCTCGATCGATACAGAGAATGCCATCATGACCTTCGATATCACAGGTCAGCACGAGTCTGTCTCCCCACACTGCCGGTGTACTCGCTCCAAGACCAGGAAGGGGAACACGCCATCTGACGTTGTCATCTGGACTCCATGACACTGCGTAACCCTTGCCAGATGCAACACCATTGAGCGTGGGTCCTCGCCAATTTGGCCAGACAGAACGATCGGATGATTTTCGGCGGGCTTTCACTGGAAGCACCCGAAGTTTTTTAGTTGCTGATGCAACTGGTTCAACCGCTACTGATGGTGACTCTGGCTGCCACCAAGTATTCAGGTCATGCTGGAGTTGCTTGACGACTTCTGTATTCGTGGTTGCAACATTGTTTTGTTCATCAGGGTCACCAGAGATATCAAACAGTTCGACGATACCTTGTTCAAAGCAGTCTTTTGAAACTTGATCAATGATTCTGGATTCCCCATGTGGTAATACATGGGTGCCAGGTGCACCGTAGGTCGCAGGTTCGATCAGTTTCCAGATTTCTCCGGCTGGAACATCTTTGACTGTCCATCTCCACAGGAGATTTCTTCCCGGCTTTTCAATGTCAGCGAGTGTGTGTACGTAGCAGGCACCGAAGAGCTGTTTTCTCGCTGTAACAACTTCTTTATCCAGAAGATTAATGCCTGGTAGATCCTTTGGGGCTGAAATCTGACACCTTGCCAATACAGTCGGCACGAGATCGAGTGAACTGGCAAGTGAGTCGCTTGTGCCTGGCGCTATCGTACCTGGCTGTCGAAGCATGATTGGTGTTCTCAGTCCACCGTCGTACGGTGATCGCTTCGACTTCCCTGCATACTTTCCATTCTCAGGATTCGTAATCCAACCGTTATCACACACGTAGACGACAAGCGTATTTTCTGACAATCCATTGGCATCAAGATGATCAATCAGATCACCAACCGTCGTATCAAACCGTTCAACATTTCCCCAGTACTTTGCAACGTGAATGCTGTCTGTTTTTGATTCATAGTGTTGGACAAACGACTTTTCTGGATCATGCGGCGTATGTGGCAGCATTGGTGCATACCAGACGAAAAAAGGTTGCTCGGTGTCACTACAACGATCAATGAAGTCAAAAACTGGCTGCATGGTTTTTCTTCCGATTGCCAGACCTTCATCTCCGTGACGCGACCCCTTTGTCATTCCTTCATCGAAACCGCCTTGAGAATAATGCCCCTGCCACCATTTTCCTGTTTGGAGGCTTCGATAGCCATGCTCCCCAAGAAGTTTTGGAAGTGTCGGCCATTTGGAAAACCCTTCGGTCATCTCTTTCCGTCCTGCTTCAAAAAGTTTTCGACCTTCAGGCGAACGACGAGGGATACCGTGGGCTTCCGGAGGATCATTTCCCACGATCAGATGCTCGTGCGGATAGCGGCCCGTGATGAGTGATGCCAGGCTTGGGCAGCATAGACTGAACGGCACATACCCTCGCCGGAACACAAGACTTTCAGAAGCCAGTCGATCGAGGGCTGGTGTCTGAAGATGTTCATGCCCCATAAATCCATAATCACTCCAATGCTGATCGTCGGAGAGAATGAGCACGACATTTGGTGGTGCAGATTCTGCTCGATCTGCAAAAGCGATAAACAGAAGGAAAATTCCAAGAAAGACGCTAGATAGCGCGTGACGTTTTAAATAATAGTTTGATTTTTTTCGCACGTGATTCATCATGTTCGGAAACACCCCATTCGAAAAACTAGTACGAATAAATTTCTGTAAGCACCCATTCGCAGCATCCTTTATAACGAAAAGAAATGTCATTGCATCCAGTGTCATACAGAAGCACCTTCTGGCTGCGTTGATGTTCGCAATTCCGTTCTATTACATCTCTGAAAAGAAGGCCGATCATGTTGCCCACCACGAAAAATCTTGTTTTGCTCCTTCTTGGAATGAGTTGTTCCATTTCGTTGTGCCTCGGAGATGACACCGTTGTTCCGCAGGGCCTTGATCCCACACCATTCGGTGACGAATTCCCGTCACTCGATGGATGGGCAACTGGCCAGTGGTGGACAAAACCCTCCGCACAAGGTGAGGAGTCATTGCAGTCACCTGCCGGGAACAAAAAGAAACGTCGACGTCCGCCTGTTCCGTTTCAGATTAACATACCCCGTGATGAGGTCATTGCATTTGCGATCTACACAGTGACTGTTCCGCCGGGAACACCAACTGCCTCCACACTCAAACTTTCAGCACAACTTTTTCCGCTGAAGCCTGGTGAATCAAATCAGGTTCGACTTGAAGTCGATCGTGGAACCGGCTGGACAGAAATTGGCAAGGCAACAATCAACTACCCTGGTTGGGATGCCTCGTTCCGCATTCCCAAGTGGGACGCAACCAAGTCTGTCCCCTATCGTGTTCGGCACGGAGAGCACGCTGAGTTCAGTGGTGTAATTCGCCCCGACCCGGCCACGAAAAGTGAGATCAGTGTGGCTGTCATGTCCTGTAATTCATCGCGAACTCCGGGACAGCGAGAAGCACTGATCAATGGTCTTAAGAAGGCTGATCCTGACCTTTTGTTCTTCGCCGGCGATCAAACCTATCGCCATACCGAGCACACGATTGGCTGGCTTGAATTCGGCTTGCAGTTTCGTGACATCATTCGTGATCGTCCGGCAGTCACAATTCCTGATGACCATGACGTTGGCCAAGGGAACCTTTGGGGCGCCGGGGGTGGCAAGGCGAGTACATCTGCTGGAGATACTGGTGGATACTTTTATCCCACGTCCTACGTCAACATGGTACAGCGGCAGCAGACGTCGCATCTTCCCGATCCTGTCGATCCCGCACCGGTAAAAGGTGACATCGGCGTGTACTTCACTCGACTCATTGTCGGTGGGGTCGACTTTGCCATTTTGGAGGATCGGAAGTTCAAGACAGGACCAAACGGGACCATTCCAAAAATGGGTCCTCGTGCTGATCATATTAATGACCCAGCATATGATCGATCTGCGATCGATGTTCCCGGATTGAAGCTTCTGGGCCAACGACAACTCGATTTCCTGAAGTCGTGGGCCGATGACTGGAAGGGTGTTCGCTCCAAAGCCGCTCTTTCGGCGACCGCGTTTTGCGGTGCCGTTCATCTTCATGGCAATCCGGACAACCGACTGCTTGCTGATCTGGACTGTAATGGGTGGCCACAGACAGGTCGTAACAAAGCCTTACGTCTTCTGAAAGAGGCCGGCGCCATTCATCTCTGTGGTGATCAGCATCTGGCTGTTGTTGTCCAGCACGGAATTGATGAGTTTCGTGATGGGCCATGGTCATTCACCTCACCTGCTTTGGTCAACACAATCTATGGACGCTGGTGGCATCCTGAAGACGAACATGCCGGCTCGAATCCAATTCCAGAGAGTCCCCTCCCATGGACCGGAGACTATGAAGATGGTCTCGGGAATAAAATTACTATGGCTGCGTATGCTAATCCCGAAGACAGAAACGATGAAACGAAACGGGCTGACGGCTACGGCATCACACGTTTTGAATTTGATAAACAGAAGATTGTCTTTCAGTGTTTTCCTCGGTTCACAACACAAGGAGCCGATGGTGCACCGAAGCAGTTTCCAGGATGGCCTGTTACAGTGCCACTTGAAGGTCCACCGAAAGACTGAAAGGAAACACCATGAGTCAATCGAGTCGACATCTGTGGGTTCTTTGTATTGCATTTAATTTAATCGGGATCTCCATGCATGCTGCCGAAACAGATTCTCCGTCATCGCAAAGCAAACCATGGTTCGTGTCTGAAGCAAATCTTCCAGAAGGATTTCCAGCAGCTGGGCCAATTGATGAAGTCGTTCTTAAAACGTATCCACAGCATCGGCTGGCACGCGTGCGGTCAGACTCTGGTACGGACGGCATGTTCTGGAAACTCTTCAATCACATCAAACGGAATGACATCAAGATGACAGCACCCGTCGAAATGTCATGGACACCAAACGCTGCCGCCAATCCAGATGGAACGCCTGATGGAAACCCAAACGCCATGGCATTTCTCTATGGATCAACTCAACTCGGCAGTGCTGGTGCTGATTCAGAAGATGCCAGTGTCATGGTGGAAGATATTCCAGCAGAAAAAGTTGTCTCAATTGGACTTCGTGGAAGTTATGGCAAAAAGACATTTCTTCGTGGATATGAAAAACTGAACGCATGGCTTGCAAATCATCCTGAATGGAAAGTTGCCGGCAGCCCACGCACACTCGGTTACAACAGCCCAATGGTTCCAAGCTTTATGAAATTTTCTGAGGTTCAGATACCGGTTGTTGCGGCTGATCAGGCACAGTAGGAGAGTGATGATGAAAAGCAGGTTGTATACACCGCCCGCATGCTGGATCTGCTTTGCTCTGGCTCTGACTCAGATGACTGCATGGGCACAGCAGCCACCGTTTGATGTCTATCCATCAGCCGAACCACCCTATTACCGTGTTCGGTATGAGGCATCGACCGAGCCAGGTGAGTTGATTTTTCCTGTTAACTACACCATCTGGATTCCACCCAAGGTGAAAACACTACGAGGAATCATTGTGCATCAGCATGGATGTGGTGAAGGCTCATGCTCGTCTGGTCTTTCCGGAGCCTATGATCTTCACTGGCAGGCATTGGCACGGGCACATGACTGTGCACTGTTTGCACCGGCCTATGAGCAGCCACAAAAAGCAGATTGCCAGATGTGGTGTGATCCTCGAAATGGATCGGCCAAAGCGTTTCAGCGAGGCCTCGAGGATCTCGGAGAAATTTCTGGCCATCCTGAACTCAGTCAGCTGCCATGGGCACTTTGGGGTCACAGTGGTGGTGGTCATTGGGCCGGTGGCATGACGCTTCTTTTTCCTGAACGGACAATCGCATCGTGGTTGCGATCTGGTGTTCCGCTTTTAGAGGAAAATCCAAAACGTCCACAAATCAAACCACATGATCTTCCTCAAACGGCGCTTGAAGTTCCAATCATGTGTAATCCCGGAACACAAGAAGGCGTGACGGTGACCACAGGCAAATTTAAAGGAACATGGCCGGCCAACCTTGCTTTCATTGAAGCCGTTCGTAAGCGTGATGGATTGCTGGGCGTTGCGGTTGACCCCCTCACAAGTCACGAATGTGGCAATCAACGCTATATGGCCATTCCGTGGCTGGATGCCTGCCTTCGCGCACGGCTCCCGAAAGAAAACGGAAAGCCTCTCAAAGCCATGCCGCGTTCAGAAGCATGGATGGCAGAGATCGCTGGTTTCAAAGCGTGGCCTGCTCAAGAAGCGACAGACCCTGATACGCTGGCCTGGTTACCAAACGAAGCCATTGCCAAAAAGTGGATGCAGTATGTCAAGGACACAGCTGTTGCTGATACCACACCGCCACCATCTCCAACAAATGTGCTCCGAAAAGGAAACCGGATCGTCTGGTCGTGTGAGGCTGATCTCGAAAGTGGTCTCTCGCACTTCATCGTAAAGCGTGTCGGGAAACGATTCGCACGTGTAGCGGAAAAATCAGAGAACAAATTTGGTCGACCACTCTTTCAAAATCTTTTGTATAGCGACACACCGACGCAACCACTTGTCAAAATGGAATACGTCATTCCAAAAGGTGCACCGCTTTCGGGGTATCAGATCATTGCGGTCAACACAGTTGGTCTTGAATCGAAACCTGCCCGCATGATGTCTCAGCGATAAGTGATTGCGAGAAGAGATTTTACCAGCGTGACTCAAGACCAAGGTTGACACCATGAAGGAAGAGCCCGCCACCACCAACGAGGGTCGTACCACTTGTTGCCGTATTGGTGAAATCCCATTGATCTGGTGCAAGTGCCACACCTGAAAGCCAAATCATGTTGTAGCCAAGTCGTAACCACCATGTGTCATTCAGCCGTCGTGTCACGGTATAATTTAAATCACCAAGAAATCCGACCCCGGTGTCGGTCAGTCGGCGTGCTGGCCGGATGATCGTCGTTGGTGCAAGTGATGAAGCAATTGGGTCGGCACTGGAACTCAACAGTGTGCCGGCCAACATTGCCTTGGCCCATCCCTCAACAGCCCAGTTTTTCCACTGTCGTCTTCCACGAAATCCAACCTGTGGTCCCAGCATCTGTGAACTCGTGCGCACTGAATAAGATGTAAACACATCATTTGTCACACGGCAGCACAGCACGTTGAGATCAGCCTGCTCTTCGAGACCGGCCCAGCGGAAACCAAACAACCAGTTACTACAGTGGCAAACCGGTTTGTTACCAAGATGTGACCAGAGTAATGTATCGCTGCTACATTCGGGGCAACACCGATACGTGAAAATATTGGCCTCTACAGTATTCAAACTTGATGCATAGGTTGGTCGCACCTCATCGGCACTGGTCCAACCGGGTGTGTTTCCTCCAAGATCACCCGGTATGACAAGTGAGTCTGTCAACGAAGAGCGATCAACCGCTCCGAACATTCCATAAATTCCGAGATAGCCGACCTCCCAGCCCATGCAGTCAGGACCAAGTTCACCATAAAAGAGTCGAACACCCGGAGCAGTCGCAGCTTGCATTGACCGAGTGGTAAATACTGGAACTTGTTGGCCAGCAACAATCTCTTCAGTAATGACCGCACCACTCGTCGCATTGTCTCGCTGAAGAAACATAAAATCAACAATGCCGTAGTGAGACCAATCTGGGCAGCATGGCTCACAGAGATTTTGGATCACAGGATGCAGTGGAATGAGGCCGTCCTGCCTCGCACTAACTGGCTCCCATGTAGCACCCCCCAACTTCTCAATGGTGAGGATCGCGTCATCAACTGTTTCCTGGCTCCACGCCAACGAACCAAAATCCACTCCTCCGAAGACCGATACACACACGAGTCCGAGTATGAGGTTCTTAAAAAGACCGTAAGGCATGGTGCATCCCGAAGAAGAACTTTTCGCTGTAACTCCTTTTTCTGGTTCGACCATTACAATCAGACCTTATGAGTCTGGATTGATTGGGCGACAGACATTCACCGTGCAACCGCTTTTTTGCATCTTACCCGTTTTGGCGGCTTTCCATCCTTCCCGTTTATTCAAAAAACGCATTTTTAAAGACATTTTCGTGCTTTCTTACGAGTTGCAGGGTAGGCTCAACTGGTTGGTAATCTTTTCGGGCTAGGTGGACTAGAGGCCTTGTGGTGCGCCGGGCTCGGGAAGTTCCTCGTATCCATTTCGATTCGCTCCATTTGTACTCAGATCACAATGCGCACAGCCCTGAAAAATATCTTTCATCGAGCAACCCGCCATTCTTCATCTGCTCGAAATCCACCCAGTGCACGAAGGCGACAACTCTTTGCCGAACAACTTGAGGCACGCAGGCTCCTCGCTGCAGATGCGAGTGTCAATATCACTGGTGCTTCCCAGAGTCTTCTTGGTGAAGAAGTCAATTTTGTTGTGACCTTCGATAATGCCTCGAATGATCCCACTGATAATGTTGGCTATTCACCGTTTGTTGATATTGTCATGCCTGCCACTGGAGATGCGCCACCGCTACCAGAAAATGGTATTTCATTCTCTAGTGGATCAGCCACATACAACGGCATGAATCTTCAGACGACCGTCATCACCTTCGACGCAAACGGTGAAGCGACACATCCCTTTGCAAAAGATTCTGCTGGAAAACCGCTCGTCATTCAGGGCACAGCAGGCGATGAACTGGTTGTCGTCGAACTGCCTTTTGGAAGCTATGGACCCTCACAGCCTCCTATCGATATCAATTTCCAGGGCCAGATCAGTCCATTGGCTCAGCCCACGAGATCCTACGACGTCACAGCAACAGGTGGATATCGATACCAACTTGATGCAAGTGGGAATCCAACTGTCGACCAGGCTGACTTAGGTACCACCGCTACTGATCCGGTACAGCCACAGCTTTTTCGACTGAAGAAAACTTCGAACACACCAGAGCATGAAACAGCCACCGGTCCGAATTTTAAGCACAGCTACACCGTCAGTATGGCCGTTGCAAAAGACCAAACTGTAGAAAATCTGACACTCAAAGATGAATTACCTGCCGAAGTCCAGTTTGTTTCTGTCACGAGCATGACTGGAAATCAATCGAACACGCAGACACAGATTTTACCTGGTCCTTCAACAACGACCCCCGGAGGAGTACTCGAGTATGAATTTGATCAGGTCATCGGCACGGGGAACAACGGCGACGTACAACTGGTTTTCGAGTATTACGTTACACAACAGGATCAAAACGGTCAGCCTGTAATTCCATTAAATACTGGTGGAACGAAATTAATCACCAACAAGTCCTCAGCGAGCGGAACATGGACAAGTTCCAATCCAAATTTTCCGACTCCACAGTCTGTCTCAAGTAGTAATAGCCCAGACACAGAATATAACCTGACAGCGCGTACTGTTTCGCTTCAGAAGAGTTTTTCAAAGGTCGGTGGTGGCACCACATACAAGGCTGGTGACACCATTGAATATCGATTGAACTTTCAGGTGAGTGATTACTTTGCTCTCAATAATGTCACTCTTGAAGACATTCTCTCTGACGGTCAGGAAATTGATGCCTCGTTCACGCCAACCATTAGCTTCCAACAGCAAGCAAATGGCAATAATTTTACGAACCAACCATTCGCCGGGCCCAATGTGACATCGACTATTAATGGAGATGGGACACAAACAGTCGTATTTGATATCTCAGAACAGCTCAAAGCCCTACGACTTTTACCTGATGGAAGAATGCTCGGTGCAGCGATTCCGTTTCAAGGTACTGCCGGCGTGACACCAGACCCAAACACGACGGTAACTCCCGGTACCACGGGCACTGTTATCTTTCGTGCCAATATTCTGGATGATTATCGTACCGACCCTTTCCCTGGTGCAGAGGTTGTAGAGGGTGACGTGATGACTGATACGGCGAGTATGACAGCTGACGTGCTTGCCTATAGCGATGCGCTCACGAACACCGGATCGACCGTTATAGATGCCTCGCAGAAATCTTTTACACTCGCAAACGGGGGTTCAACAAAAGAAGTCTATGCGATTAATGGCGCAACTCCCACTACAAACCAGCGGGTGGTACCGGGTGATGCAGTGACCTTTCGACTCACCTATCAACTCCCTTTTTCAAGCATCAAAGACTACAAGATTGTCGACTATCTACCGCTTCCTATTTTTGACCCACCGTCAGACCTCGTGTGGAATGGGCAGCCACAATCCTCAGCGGCACCAACAACTGGTCAATGGAGTTTTGGTCCAAACGATACGTTTTCGCAGGCACCAATTGCCGATCCACTCATCAACAGTGGAAATAATCCTGGGAATGCAACTCTCAACGCAGGTGCAAATAGTCTGACCTGGGATTTTGGAACGTTTGCTGACCCGCTGGATAGAGCCAGTGTCACTGACATTCTGTTTACAGTCGAGGCAACGAATAAGCCGTTTGGTGATGGGTTACTTCTCACCAATCAGGGGCAGCAGAGTGAAACGAATCAACAAGGCACCACGATCACCTCCTCACCAGGAATCGCACAAATTGTTGTTGCCGAGCCCGAACTCACTATCACCAAGGGAGTCGTATCGACTAACAATGCGAATGGGGAATTCACCCAAAACAGTGCGACAGGATCATTACCACCGCTTCCTGCTGGTGTGACGTTTGAACCACCTGGCCAACCAGGTTCATCTTTTTCTGGAACCATCACATCCGGACCACCAAATGGGTTAAATACAACACCCATTGACGCAACGCTATCAAATGTTGCCGGTGATGACCTCGTCAAGTTTGCCATTATTGTTGAGAACACGGGTAGCAGTCCGAATGGTGCATTCGATGTCACGATCAGTGATACATACGACACAACCAAATTCCAGATTCCAACAAATAGTACCGGACTCAATCTTCAGATCACTGATGGAGCCGGAACAACGCTCGCTTATACCGGCACCGACCTGTTTGGTGCAGGCATAGAACTAGTTGATCTGGGACCAACATCAGGCAGTCTCAAACCGGGTAGTTATCTAAATGGTCTACCCATCAATAATGGTGACAATATTGCGGTCATTACCTATGACCTGCAAATCAGTCCGAACGTTGCACCTCTTGATATCATCGACAACACAGGCACCATCACAAATTATGCATCGACTGAAGGTGGACCAAATTTTGCCAATGGTCTCACCGATGATACAGACGTCACTATTCAAGGTCCGGAGGTAACAAAGACTCTTATTGGGACATCAATCGTTGATGCGTTCAACAGCAATACACAGGCTGTGATCGGTGAGATCGCAACCTTTCAGCTTGATGTCAAAATTCCACGTGGCACAACACCTGATGCAATCGTTGTCGATAGCCTGCCAGCTGGTCTTGCCTTCAGCCAAATGGTTGGGGCGCCAACAATCGATTCTGGTATTTCACTTACCGGCTCACTAACACCGGCCTTGTCCAACAATGGCAAGACGGTCACGTTTGATCTTGGAGACGTCACTAATACAAACGTATCTGATGATCTCAAAGGGTTTACCGTTGAGTATGAAACCGTTGTCCTCAATGTTCGCAGTAATCAACAAAACACGAAACTCAAGAACAATGCCAAACTCGATTGGCTGAATCATCCAGAGTTACCGGCTGTCACCTCGAGCGCAGTCACAGTGATTGAACCAACCGTTTCAGTCAATAAAAAAGTCAGTCCTTCAACGGCACAGGCTGGTGACAGAGCAACATTCACCATCGACATATCTGCAGGGACGACTACGGCGCACGATGTTGATCTCAGAGATATTTTCCCAGCAAATATTACACCTGTACCCAATTCACTAAGGCATGTGAGTGGTGTTGCGCCAACCTTGCTTGTCTCATCGGCTGGTGGAAATGCATTTGAGGCCGCATGGGACACTCTCAATCCTGGTCAAACAAGCAGGCTTTCGTTCGAAGTCATTGTTGATGCCAATGTGATTAGCGGTACATCAATAACCAACTCCGCAGATGTTGAGTGGACCAGTCTGGGAAATCCTGCCCAAATAACTACCAACAACCCAGATGCATTTCAGCGAACAGGTACGGGTTCCACGACACAAGGGCAGCTCAATAATTACACGACATCAAACTCCGCAACCTTAAACGTTGCCAACCCAGCTGTCACGAAGACACTTGTCTCAACATCGATTGAAAATACACATAACAGTAAAACACAAGCTGTCATTGGAGAGACGGCAACCTACGAGATTGTCGTAACTATTCCTCAAGGGCGGACACCGGCAGCCAAGCTCAAAGATCGTTTCCAAAACTTACAACTTGCATATGTCAGTAGCACGACACCTGTCATTAGTGATCCTACGAACCTTACCGTTCCAGGACTCACTGATCCACCAGCACTCTCTGGAAACCAGAAATTTGCAACATGGGATTTTGGAGACATTGTCAACACAGATACCGATAGTACGACTCCAGAAACTATTACATGGCAAGTCACAACACTCGTTCTGAATGTCAATGAAAACCATAACGGAGTTGCGGTTCGCAATGATGCCCGAATGGAGTGGGCTGGCAATTCAAACACGAAATGGACGCAGAACAAAGAGGTTCAAGTCATTGAGCCAAAACTCACTACGACGAAAACCGTACACGTTGGTAACCTAGGAGGAAATCCTGGTGATCCGGTCACCTACACCATTGTGATTAAGCAGGACGCCTCAAGTCCTACCGATGCATTTGATGCGACTCTGACCGACATCATTCCATCAGAAATTGCATCACCAGTTCTCACGTCTGTTATTGATACAGCCGGCCAAGTGACAGCTGCTAATTTCTTGCTCATTGGGAATGTTCTCACAACAGCCACCGATTTTGATGTTGAAAAAGACCCTGCTGATCGTGCAATTGCGATCACAATTGACGGCATGCTTCAAGGAAATTTTAAACCAAATCAAAAGATCACGAATACGAGCACAGTTGAATGGGCCAGCCTGAACGGTGTAACGGGGCCGATTGTACCGAACCCAAGCAACAGCCCGAACAACTACCCGCGCACAGGCGACCCAATCAACCCAGGTGAACTCAACAATTATAGAACTAATAGCTCTGCAAGCTTTACGGTGAACACGGCAGATCTACGAGTTGAAAAAACAGTTAGTGATGCCACACCAAATGTTGGTGACACAATCTCATTCACTGTGACTGTCACCAACGATGGCCCAGATACAGCAACTGGTATTCAACTCACTGATACATTTCCAACAACGACAGAGTTGCAGTTGGACACAGCTAGCATTGTTGCATCACGCGGCACGTACGACGCTGGAACAGGTATCTGGGACATTGGATCACTTACCAATGGAGCAAGCGTCACGCTGGATTTACCAGCTCTCGTAGTTAATCCAACGAGACCGACACCACCGTCAGCACAGACAAATATCGCAGAGATTACGGCTGTTGCTGAACCTGACCCAAGACCAGGTAACAATAAGGCAACAGCAACAGAAACACCAAAATATGCTGATCTTGAAGTTCATAAAGATACGGACAAGTACCAGCCTAATGTTGGTGAAGATGTCACATATACAGTCAAACTCACAAATAACGGACCCGATACTGCAACAGATATTTTACTCACCGATGCATTTCCATCCCCAGTAACATACAAAACGCATACCGCCACGAACGGCACCACATTTAACGCAACTGGAAATCCAGTAACTGGTGGCGAGTGGATCGTACCTTCTATTGATCCTGGTCAAGAGAAAACGCTCTCTATTGTCGTAACTGCAGACGCACCAGGCATAGGCTTAAATGAGATTTCAATTACAAGCTCAGAGACATGGGATCCAATCCTCCCGAACAACACCTCCTATACTCTCACAAATCCACAACAAGCTGATATCGCTGTAGATAAGGTTGTTGATAACAACACGCCACAGGTTGGTGACAAGGTCACCTTTACGATTGACGTAACGAACAACGGTCCGAGTACAGCGTTGGCTGTAGAGGTTGCTGATCAATTACCAGCAGAGCTTACTTTTGTCGATTCATCACGAAACGATCCGTCGTTACCCAACTATTATAACCCGACTACAGGAGTCTGGACGGTTGGTGACATGCCTGACGGTGCATCAGAGACCTTGACAATTACTGCGACAGTATCGGCTCCTTCATCACCCACAGGTCCAAACTCGATCATTCTGAATACTGCCACTGGCTCAACAACGACAACTGATCCAAATACAGGTAATGATTCTTCCACTGCCTTTGTAACACCACTCCAAAGTGATCTAGCGATAGCAAAGGCTGTCTCTGATGCCACACCGAACGTTGGTGACACTATTCAGTTTGCGATCGGTGCTGCAAACTATGGACCTGCTGATGCGACTGGTGTCGTTGTTACAGATGTTCTCCCAGCTGGTCTTACGTACGTTGGTCCGACAGCAGGTATTGGTACCAATCCAACTGTTGGTTCGGTAAACGAAGTTGGTGGAACACTGACCTGGACGATTGGCTCTCTCAACGCAGGTTCTACAACGACGGGAGCAGTTCCTCTGTTCATTTATGATGTAACAGTTGACGCCCCAGTTCCCGATGGTATCCCGCCGACTCTTGCCAACGCCGCAAGTATCGCAGGCTATGAGCATGATCCAGATCCAACAAACAATACCGATAGCGTGAGCGAAACACCGCAATATGCTGATCTTGAAGTTGATAAGCAGGTCAGCGATCCAACACCGAATGTTGGCGACGTGATTACCTACACCATTACCGTCACAAATAGTGGAAAAGATGATGCTGAAAACGTTGAGTTGACGGACACCCTACCAAGCCTCAACGAGCTTTCGATCGTGGGCACACCAGTTGCCAGTGCTGGAACGTTTGACACGGTCAGTGGCATCTGGGATATCGGGACGGTCTATGTTGGTTCTCCGGCCACACTTCTGGTGCAAGCTGAAGTGCTCGCACCAGCAACAGGGAACCCTCTGCCACAGACGAATACCGCGACCATCACGGGAGTTACCCAATACGACCCTGATCCAAACAACAATTTCGATACAGCAACCGAAACACCACAGTATGCAGATCTGCGCGTCGTAAAGAATGTGAACAATCCTGCTCCAAATGTTGGAGAGACTATTTTCTTTGGTATCACGGTTGAAAACCTTGGTGCAAATCAGGCGACAAACGTAAATATTGATGATGTCTTACCCGCAGGACTCTCCTTTGTCTCTGCATCATCCACAGACTATGACCCTGGCACAGGTATCTGGAATGTAGGAACGGTTGATGTCGGAACTTCGAATACAAAAGCCCTGCAAATCACTGCCACAGTCGGGGCTTCTGGGACCTTCACCAATGAGGCTGAAGTCAGCACAAGCAATCCTCCAAATCAATTTGATCCGGACCCAACCAATAACAAAGGATCTGCCACGGTTGTGACCCGTGAAGCTGATCTTCTGGTCAACAAGTCCGTGAATGATGCAACGCCAAATGTCGGTGACATTATTACATTCACGATTGATGTGACAAACAATGGGCCTGATGTTGCAAACAATGTTGAGATTACTGATCAGCTGCCAGCAGCCGGCCTTGGATTTATTTCTTCAAATGCAACACAAGGGAGCTATGACAGTGGGACAGGTATCTGGACTGTAGGCACGATTGATGTCGGTGCCCTGAACACACAGACACTTACCATTGATGCACGTGTCCTTGCTCCGTCTCGAACAACTGCATTTACTATTCCACCTGCCCAGACGAACGTTGCCGAAGTAACAAACGTCGATGAACACGATCCGGATCCACTGAACAATCGTGGTGAAGTCACTGAAACACCGAAATATGCTGATTTATCTGTTGAGAAAGTCACATCAGATATCCAGCCGAATGTTGGGGATATATTCACGTACACAGTCACACTGAAAAACAACGGACCTGATACTGCAACAGATGTTGAAGTCACAGAGTTCTTTCCGAATAACATCTCTGTGCTATCAGTAAGTCCAACAAATAGTTTCACGCAAACGCGATGGAATCTAAATCAGGCGGGAGATGGCGGTGTCTGGTCAGTCCCAACAATTGCTCCGGGCGTATCTGAGGTCTTGGTGATTCAAGCTGAAGCAACATCAACAAACGTTGCCTACAACGTAGTCACAATTAACCACAGTGATGTCTGGGATCCAAACCTCAACAATAATCAGGCCCAAACACCAACTGACCCTCAACAGGCGGATCTTGTTGTAACCAAGACAGTTGATACCCCAAGACCAGAAGTCGATGCGAATGTGACGTTTACGATTACCGTGGAAAATCTTGGTCCGACTGATGCCCAAAATGTTGTCGTAGCTGATCCAGTACCGTCTGGCTTGACTTATACTCCTGGAAGTTACACAGCCACGGTCGGTACCTATATTGCTGGAGACTGGACGCTTGGAACAGTATCAGCAGGAAGCACAGAGACGCTGACCATTACAATGTCCGTTGATGAGCCCGCTTCAGGTAGCGGACCAGTTTCAGTCATACTCAATACGGCAACAGCTACGTCAACGACAGTTGATCCAAATCCTGGAAATGATTCTGGAACGGCGGTGGTCGATCCCCTCCAAGCTGATCTGGCGATCACAAAGACGGCAAGCAATTCCAGACCACAAATTGGGAGTACATTCGACTACACCCTAGAAGTTTCCAACCTTGGCCCAGACACTGCAACGGGTGTGTTCGTCAATGACCCTTTACCAACAGGGGTTACCTATCAATCAGCCACACCGCCCGGTGTCTATGACGATAGTACTGGCGTCTGGACGATTGGAACAATGAACGCGGGTGACATACAGACTTTGACGATCACGGCTTTGGTCACAATTGGAAATAGTGGCGGAACAGTAACAAATATTGCCAGTGTAGATTCTGGAACATGGGACCCGAATCAAACAAATAATACGACGACACACCTCGCTGTAGTCCCACCCCGCGGTGTCATTGTTGGAACAGACATCGGTTGTGTGACAGGACCATTTGTTCGCGTCATTGATCCAGATACAGGTGCTAACAGATTCACCCCATTCTTTGCCTACGAACCAGACTTCCGAGGTGGGGTTCGGGTGTATGGCGCGGACGTTACGGGTGACGGTGAACCTGACATCATCACTGCCCCAGGACCGGGTCGACCGGGTGAGGTGAAAGTCTGGGAACTCATCAACGGTCATGCTGTTGAAAACACCGCATATAGTTTCTTCCCATTCGGACCGAGTTACACCGGTGGTGTGGAAATCTCAGAGGG
>ERZ802830.504-NODE-504-length-38806-cov-12.3021_pt1 | contig 38806 bp, 34 predicted proteins | sample MGYA00345654_ERZ802830 | MGnify/ENA primary metagenome ERZ802830 (study PRJEB30503, sample SAMEA104212375) | marine metagenome | biome: Westerlies Biome; feature: [SRF] surface water layer (ENVO:00010504) within the epipelagic zone...; material: water... | reverse complement strand
CGATAATCAAGGAAATACCGCTTCTTCGGGAGTTTATTCTTTTAGTACTAATTAAAACATTGGATAAATATGATGCAGGAGATTATAAATTATTTTGAAGGTATACCAAGTTTACATCGTAGTTTTATCCTTGTAGGAGGGATTACATTATTTTGGCTACTAGAGGGGGTTTTTCCATTATTTAAATTTGATTACAAAAAATGGCGACATGCAATACCTAATATTTTTTTCACTTTGACTACGGTTTTAATTAACTTCTTCCTAGCATTTATATTACTTAAAACATCAGATTGGACTATTGATTACGGTTTTGGAGTTTTACATTGGATTCCGGAAATACCGCTATGGACTGAGGTATTGTTAGGAGTTATTTTTTTAGACTTTATAGGCGCATACTTACCTCATTATGTTGAACATCAAATTAAACCGCTTTGGATGATCCACCTAGTTCATCATAGTGATCATAAGGTAGATACCACTACTGCAAACAGACACCATCCACTGGAGAGTATCGTTCGTTTTAGTTTTACACTACTAGGTGTATTCTTATTAGGGACTTCGATTGGAATTATAATGTTATATCAAGCTTTATCTGTGATTTCCTCGCAATTCAATCACGCAAACATAAAACTTCCCAAGAAAATTGATCTTTGGATTAGCTATTTACTGGTTTCTCCTGATATGCATAAAACTCACCACCACTACAGATTGCCTTATACTGATAAAAATTATGGTAATATTTTTTCTTTATGGGATAGGTTATTTGGAACATATGCAGAATTTGACCGGGATAATATCGTTTATGGAGTGGATGTATTTCCAGATGAGAAAAAAAATAACGAAATCGGGAGTTTATTAAAACAGCCATTTGAGAAATATCAAAGACCAACTATGAGTCAAACAGACTGACTTAACTTTTCTAAGATTGTTGTGATTGATGAAATTGAGTGTTTCGATTGATCTCCCGTTCTCATATCCTTAATCATAAATATATCATTTTTGATTTCCTCTGGACCTATCATTATGACAAATGGTATGTTTCGTTGATCAGCATAATTCATTTGCTTCTTTAATTTTACCTCCTTCGGATAAAACTCACATGGAATTCCTCGATCTCTAATTTGAGACAACTTTTTAAATGAAGACTCAGCAGCCTTATCACCAAAATTTAAAAACAAAAAATGGGACTGATTTTGAAGAGTTTTTGGGAACAAATTTAATTCCTCTAATACCATGAAAATTCGATCAAAACCAAAAGATATACCAAATCCGCTGGTGTTTTTTAGTCCAAATAGATTAGTAAGATTATCATATCTACCTCCAGCACCAATAGAACCCATTTTTATATCCTTAGGTGGCATAACTTCCAAAATAAGACCCGTATAGTAATTTAAACCTCTAGCTAGGGTAAAATCAAAATCTAAGGTCACAACATCGATAGATTTCTCTGCTAATTGATAATAAACGAATTTTAATTCCTCAATACCCTGAATTGAAATGTCAATACCCGATAACGCATCTTCAATCTGAGAAATTTGAGATTTAAAGTCTCCGTTTAAAGATAAAAATGGTTTTAGTAGATCGATTGCTTTTTGTTCAAATCCTTTTTCTAATAATTCTTTTACAACTCCTTTCTCCCCTATTTTAGACAACTTATCTAATGCAACTGTAAAATCAATCAGCTGAGATTTTGCACCAATTAATTCTGCAATTCCAGCAAGAATCTTTCTGTGATTAATCTTTATATTAATTCCTTTTAAATTTAGCTTTGAAAAAACGCAGTCGTACAAGAGAATCCCCTCTACTTCTTGCCATAAAGATGGTTCTCCTACAACATCTGCATCGCATTGTAAAAACTCCTGAAACCTTCCATATTGTGGACGGTCAGCACGCCACACATTTTGAATTTGATATCTTCTAAAAGGAAATTTAATGTCATTTTGATTCTGAGCAACATAACGAGCAAATGGAACAGTTAGATCATAACGTAATGCTTTTTGAGATAATGAATTGGAAAACTTTAGAAGATTTCCACTTTCAAAAGCTTTGATATCAGCCTGGTTGATCTTTTCACCAGAATTTAAAATTTTAAAAATAAGACGATCACCTTCCTCACCATATTTTCCTAATAGCATCTCAGAACGTTCAAAAGAGGGAGTTTCTATTGGCTGAAAGCCAAAGGTATCAAAAGCACTTATCAACTTATCTTTCAAATAGTTCCGCTTGGCCAAAATCTCAGGAGAAAAGTCTCTAGTGCCTTTGGGTATATTTGGTTTAATTACTGACATTGAATTTGAAATATAACAAAGATCCTATAATTCTATTCATTTTGAAAGAAAACTTTTCAACTCATCGTATATAATACCATCTACAGCCACAGCACCCTTTTTTATAAGTTTAAAAATTTCTTTTTTAAAACCTGGACCAAAATCTCTAGAAGATTGAAAAACACTAACCCGATCATCTTTAATGTTTTTAATTAACCAATTTTTATGGTCTTCCTCAAAAAAAGAAGGACAATCTTTAGTTTGCTTGATTAAAATTAAATCAATTTTGTGATCTAAACATTTAAAAAGAAAGAGTAGTTGATCATTCCTATGTTCTAAATATTTAATTTTATCTAATACGTCATTCCAAACGATATCACTAAAAGTATCGAGCTTTTGATTTGTTAAATCCGGATTTTCAGACTTAATGAGGGACCACTTTTTCTTATCAATTGATTGAGCTGCCAAAAAACTAGAAAACTCCTTATGGAGGGCTTCAAATTGTTCTTTAGTTAGACGAGCGTATTCCATTTAACAGATTTCACAAAAAAACCCCACTAAAGGCGGGGTTAATTTATTAAGAAATTAAAACTACTTTTTCTCGGGAATAATATCAAAAGGATAATCAATAGAAACCTCGCGGTGTAATCTTATTTTTGCTGTGTAACTACCAAGTCTTTTAATTGTTTTACCAGGGACAGAAATCGCATTTTTATCCACGTTATGACCTTTAGCTTTAAATTCTTTGACTAAATCTAACGAAGATATAGAACCGAATAGTTTGTCACCGCTAACTACCTTAGAAGGTATTTTAGTTACAATTTCAGCTAGTTCTTTACCCAATTTACTGGCTTCACTAACAATCTTCTTCTCCTTAAAAGCTTTTTGTTTTAGATTTTCTGCTAAAACCTTTTTGGCGGATACAGTTGCTAAAATTGCCTTTCCTTCAGGAATAAGAAAATTTCTTCCATAACCATTTTTGACTTTTACTAGATCGTCTTTAAAGCCTAGGTTTTCAACGTTTTGTTTCAAAATTAATTCCATCGACTTTAGTGTTTATTTTAATAAATCCCCTACATATGGCATCAAAGCGAGATGTCGGGCTCTTTTGACAGCAACTGATACCTTTCTCTGATATTTGAGCGACGTACCAGTAAGACGTCTTGGGAGAATCTTGCCTTGTTCGTTAACAAATTTTATAAGGAAATTAGGGTCTTTGTAATCTACATATTTTATACCTGAGCGCTTAAATCTACAATACTTTTTTTTGATATTAGTATCAATATTAAGTGGGGTCAAGTACCTGATTTGCCCTTCTTTTTTTCCACTAGATTGTTCTTCTATCTTTGACATAAATTATGCTTTAACTTTGGATAAATTTCTTTTTTTTCTCTTATCGGCCCATTCTAGGGCATGAATATCAAGTTTTACAGTTAAAAAACGCATTATTCTTTCATCTCTTCTAAACTCTACCTCAAGAGAATTGATTACCTCTGCATCTGATTCAAATTGAAGTAAATGATAAAACCCACTATTCTTGTTTTGAATAGGATAAGCAAGTTTCTTTAGCCCCCAATCCTCTTTGTGACTAACCTTAGACTTATTGCTCTCCAATAAAGACACATATTTTTTTACTGCTTCCTCTATCTGTTTATCAGATAGAACGGGATTTAGAATGAAAACAGTTTCATAATGATTCATACATATTTAATTTAGAAATGCAAAAATAATCTAATATTACATCTAGACCAAAATAATCATCAATAAATAATTTGTGAAGGATGTGTAGTAAATATTAATATGATTTTAAATAAGAAAAATGTCTTTAGTTAAAGTACTAAAATTGATTAGTGAAAACAGGGAGAATTTAAAAATAAGTTTCTTGTACATCAATAGGGATCAACATTAACAGTTATTTTACAAGATCTAAACTGACTTACGGATTCAAAGCTTTTTATAGTACTTTGAATTAATTTTTTTAATTCATTTCTTGATTGATCCTTACCTATCTTAATAAGAATTTGCATATGATAACGATTCCTCAATCTTGCAATTGGTGGAAAAACAGGACCTAAAATTTCCCCTTTGTAAGACTGATTTAAAACATTAAAAATCCACTTAGAGGCTATCCTCACCTTTTCAACATCTCTGTGCTTAACAACCATTTTAATCAATCGGTAATATGGTGGATAATGATATTCAATACGTTCCTCTAGTTGCTGATCTAACATTCCCTCGTAATCAGATCTTATTACTTGTTGAATGATCGGGTGTTGAGGTTGATATGTTTGTATCAAAACTTTACCACGGATATTTTTTCTTCCCGCCCTACCTGAAACTTGACTTAGCATTTGATAAGTTCTTTCATGTGCCCTAAAATCTGGAAAATTAAGTAAATGATCAGCATTTAAGACCCCTACCAAATGAACATTTTGAAAATCAAGTCCTTTGACAACCATTTGAGTTCCTACTAATATTTTAATATCTCCCTCGACAAAAGCATTAATCAATTTATCAAACGCCCACTTCCCCCTAGTAGTGTCCCAATCCATTCTGGCCGTTTTAACTCCTGGAAAAAAACTTTCTACTTGCTCTTGAATTTGTTGGGTTCCTAAACCTTTGGTTTGTAAATGGATACCCCCACAACCATGACATTGTATAGGTGCAGCAATAGTAAATCCACAATAGTGACATTTTAATTGATTACTTGGCTGATGATAGGTTAAAGTAACATCGCATTGGCTACATTGTGGAGTATGTCCACAATCCAAACACTCCATTACAGGTGCATAGCCTCGCTGGTTTTGAAATAAAATGACTTGTTTATCATTAGCTAAGGTAGTTTCAATTGCGTCAATGAGAGTCTGTGAAAAAGCCCCATTCATTTCCTTTTTTTTATAAGATAATTTCAAATCAATGGTTACTATTTCTGGAAGTTCAATATTCCCATATCTTTCATTGAGTTGAACACCCCCAAACTTAGCTTTCATTAAATTAAAAGAACTTTCAATTGAGGGAGTAGCAGAACCCAACAGTATTTTAGCACCATATATTTGTGAAAGGATAATTGCGCTATCTCTCGCGTGGTATCGTGGCGCAGGATCAAATTGTTTATATGATAATTCATGTTCCTCATCAATAATAATCAAACCTAATTGATAAAATGGAAGGAAAATTGCAGAACGAGTCCCCACAACTACCCTGGCTTTAGAACTATTGTTCAGGACATTATTCCAAACTTCAGTTCTTTCATGTATGGAAAATTTAGAATGATAGACAGTAACATTTTTACCAAATCTTGACTGAAGACGAAAAACCATTTGTGGGGTGAGAGATATTTCGGGGAGCATATAAAGAACTTGATCCCCCCTTTCTAGTGCCTTAAATATTAATTCCATGTAAACCTCAGTCTTTCCCGAGCCAGTAACTCCCTGAAACAAAACAATATCTTTATTTTCAAAAGCTGACTCAATATTTAACAAAGAATTTTTTTGATTTTTCGACAAAGAAATCGATGTATCTTTTTTATCAAAATCATATAATAACCGATCCTCACGAAAGTAAGCCTCCTCCAAAATACCTTTAGAAATCATAGCCTTTAAAACATTACTTTTAACAGATGTTTTTCTAAGTAGATCAGGTACTTTTTTCCATTCTCTCCCACTAGGGTTGTCATCAAAAACTCCCATTAGCAGCTGTTTTTGTTTTGGTGAATTCTTTAAACTATTGAATAATTTTTTGAGAGATTCTTTAGACGATAAATGATTAAGTAATCTTGCAAATCTGATTTTTTTTGGTTTATATTTCTCTGCTATCTTTTGGTGTAAATCAATATAACCCTTTGTAAACATGTTATGAATAAGTCCCAAAACACTTTTTCTACCAATTATTTCAATTATTTCATTTATCGTGAGTGATTTAGACTCAAGAGCCTCATAAACCAAATACTCTTCATCGGTAATTGTAGATTTGTCATCTTCAAATTCTTTTTTTACTATCACTGTTTCACTTTCCAGTAAAAAAGTAGCTGGAAAGGCAGCACGCATTACCTCACCCAATTTACAATGATAGTATTCTGAAATCCATTGCCACAATTCAAGTTGTCTTTTAGATATAGATGGGGAATCCTCTAAAATAAACTCAATAAATTTTGGCGTATATCTTTGAGGTTGAAGATTGTGTAGTTTAATTACTACACCTGTGTAAACCTTTGACTTTCCAAAAGATACAGCAACGCGAAATCCAGGCTTTAAAAAAAGGAAGTCCTGTTTTTCAACCGCGTAAGTGTAAGGTCTGTCAAGCGCTAAAGGAAGAATTACATCAGCGTAATAAAGCATTTTCTAAAAATACAACTTTGAACTTTATCACAAACCTAGTTTGTCCTGATTTTTAAGTCTGTTCAAGGTAGCGTTAAGTTCAAAACCTAAGAGAAGAAGGCTTGAATTTATCCATATATAAAATAGAAAAATTAGTAGAGCTCCGATGGAACCATATAATTGATTGTATTTGGAAAAATTTTCTATGTAAATTCCAAAAAAATAGGTTGTAAGGAAAACTAATAAACAAGTCATCAAGGCTCCTGGGGAGAAGAAATGTGTTTTTTTACCTTCAATAGTTCCAAAATAATATAGAATAGCCACCGATATATATGTCAAAATTATATAGAAAAAAGTTTGCCCAAGTCTAATCCTATTGACCTCAATTGGTATTAGATCTCCCAAGTTATTCAATATATATATCTCAAAAAATATAAATGCAGCAACACCAACTAAAAGTAACATGGCTAGCAAAACCCCTACCATCATTGAAAATAAATATTGTCTAAGAAAACTTCTTGAAAGCTCTACATGGTATGAACCTTCAAAACTTGAAAAGACTGAACTTACCCCATTAGCAGTAAGAATTAAGGAAAGCACAAAAACAGATGAAAGCAATCCAGTTCGCTGTTTAAGCCTGATATCTTCAAATATTTGTGTAAAAAATCCCTGACTTTCTTGAGGAAGTAAAAGTTCTATGAAGTTAAACAATACAGCATCAAAATTTTCAATTGGAATAAAAGCAATTAAATTGAGAATGAACAATAAAAAAGGAAATAGCGCCATAAAAAAACTAAAGGCAATACTTCCGGCTCTAGATGATAAAGCACCTTTAACAATACCTGAGAGATACATCTCTAGCAAGTCATAAAAAGAAAAACCACCATAACCCGGGATTCTAACCTCTTTTAAAAAATAAATAAAATTTTTTAAAACAGGGATGGCTTTTAATTTTTCTTTCAAACTAAGAATTTTCCTTTAGACAAAGATAAAACAAATCTAATTGAGTTTGTAAATTTGAAAAATGCAAACTATTCTATATTTAGTAGGAAAAACAAATGATCATAAGCTTAATACATTGGTGGAAGATTATAAAAAAAGAATTGAAAAATACCACAGATTTGATATTTTGACTATACCTGAGATTAAAAATAGAGGTAAATTAACTAAATATCTTCAAAAGAAAAGAGAAGGAGAGTTAATTACTGACAGGATAAAGCAATATGATTATTTGGTATTATTGGATGAAACCGGAAAACAGATGGATTCATTATTTTTTTCAAATTTTATAAATGCAAGAATGATGGGGTCTCAGAAGAGATTGATTTTTTTAATTGGTGGACCATATGGATTTTCAGATTCTGTGTATAAAAGAGCAAATGAAAAAATTTCACTTTCAAAAATGACTTTTTCCCATCAAATGGTACGTATATTTTTTCTGGAGCAATTGTACCGTGCAAATACCATTTTAAGAAACGAACCCTATCATCATCAATAATGGAATTAATTTTTGCCACACATAACCAAAATAAAGTAGAAGAAATTTCAGCTATTCTCCCTCCAATAATTGAAGTAAAAAGTTTAAATGATCTAAATTTTACTGATCAAATTCCAGAAACATCGAACACACTTAGAGGGAATGCACTAATAAAAGTAAGAACGATCTTTAACAAATTCCAAAAGGATTGCTTCGCTGATGATACGGGATTAGAAGTTGAAATTCTTAATGGTGCTCCTGGTGTACATTCTGCTCGCTTTGCTGGAAAAAATAAAAAAGATGAAGATAATATTGATAAGCTACTTAGAGAGCTTGAGAATCACCATAACACCAATGCTCAATTTAGAACTATAATTGCATTAATCTACAAACATGAAGAATTCATATTCGAAGGTATTATTAAAGGAAAAATTATTAAAGAAATAAAGGGAGATAATGGTTTTGGTTATGATTCCATTTTTCAACCAGAACATCATTTTTTAACTTTTGCTCAAATAAGCACGAGGGAAAAAAATAAAATAAGTCACCGGGCAATTGCGTTGAGAAAATTAATTGATTTTCTGAAAGGAAAAATATGACTTAATTACTAAAATGTTAATTTTAATAAATAATTGAGTGAGTAAAATTATTTTGATGAGGATTGTGTTTATTTTAATGATTTTTCTTTTGAGTAAATCTATAATTGCTCAAGAAGCATTCCAATACATTAAAGGGACCGTGGAGAATGATACTTCAGGGTTTCCAATGGAGAGTGTCCATATTCTTAATTTAAATAATGTGATTGGAACTACAACAGACAAGAATGGAAAATTCGAAATATCAGTTCAAGTAAACGATACACTATATTTTTCCTATTTAGGTTATAAGTCTCTTAAGGTAGCTGTAACGAATGACATGATAAAGTTTGAAAATTCAAAATTTCAATTGACTGAATTGGCCTTCGCTCTAGAGGAAATTATTCTACGTCCATATCTTCTCACTGGCTATCTTGATATAGATGTAAAAAGTGTTCCTGTTAATAATGCTGGTCGTTACAGAATCCCCGGTTTGTCAAATGCTGGTTATGAAGCAGGAAACAGAAGACGTAATTCAATATCTAAAACATTTGCAGCATTATTTAACCCTGCAGATTTTCTTCATAATCTTTTTGGAAAAAAAGGGGTCCAAATGCAAAAATTAAAAAAAATGAGAGAAAGTTATGAGTTAAAAAATCTACTTGCAATAAAATTTGATAGAGAAATTTTAACTGAACTTCTAAATCTTAAACGGATTGATCTGGATGAAATTCTAAGAAATTGTAATTATTCAGATACGTTTATTAAAGAATCTAACGATTTACAAATTTTAGAGGCTATCAGCGGATGTTATGAGGAATATAAAATCCTCAAGTTATAATTTTAACCTAAGTAAATACTTTAAAAAAATCAATCAATTACCACTATATTTGTATTATTATTTGCATTATGAAACTTGACCCTTTAAGTGCCATCTCACCTATAGACGGACGTTATCGCGTAAAGACCAAATCACTATCAAATTTTTTTTCTGAACAAGCGCTAATTAAATACAGGATAAGAGTAGAAATAGAGTATTTTATTTCACTTTGTGAATTACCGCTTCCACAACTTAGTGATTTCAACTCATCTTTTTTTGAGGATCTGAGAAGTATTTATAAGCATTTTTCTATTGAGGATGCGATGGAAGTTAAGGAAATTGAAAAGACGACCAATCACGATGTTAAAGCAGTAGAGTATTATATCAAAATCGAATTTGATAAACTCGATCTTCAGAAATACAAAGAATTTATACATTTTGGTTTGACTTCTCAAGATATAAATAATACTTCCATTCCATTATCAATTAAAGAAGCCATTCATAAAGAATATCTTCCCAACTTAGAAGAAATTTTAGTTGCATTATCTGAACTGGCAGACAAATACAAAGATGTACCCATGTTATCGAGAACCCATGGACAGGCTGCCTCACCTACCCTTTTGGGTAAAGAAATAGCAGTTTTTTCTAATCGTTTAGAAGCACAAAAAGCAAGTCTAATGCAAATACCAAATGCTGCAAAGTTTTCTGGAGCTGTTGGAAATTTCAATGCACATTGCGTGGCTTATCCTAATATTGACTGGAAAAAATTTGGAAAAAACTTTGTTGAAAATAGATTAGGTTTAGATTTCTCTTTTCCTACAACGCAGATAGAGCACTATGATTCAATCGCTGCGCTTTGTGATGCACTCAGAAGAATAAATAATATTTTGATTGACTTTAATAGAGATATTTGGACTTATATATCAATGGATTATTTCAAACAAGACATCAAGGAAGGCGAAATAGGATCTTCTGCAATGCCACACAAGGTTAATCCAATTGATTTTGAAAATGCGGAAGGGAATCTAGGAATTGCCAATGCAATTTTGTCTTTCCTTTCTAATAAACTTCCCATATCTAGATTACAAAGAGATTTAACAGATAGTACTGTTTTAAGGAATATTGGTGTTACGTTTGCTCATATTTTAATTGCATTTAAATCCGTTGTCAAAGGGATTGGAAAAATTAATATAAATGATAAGAAAATAAATGCTGATCTGGATGAAAACTGGTCAGTGGTAGCCGAGGCCATTCAGACTATTTTGAGAAGAGAAAAGTTTCCCAATCCATATGAAGCACTCAAAGCTTTGACCAGAACCAACACTTCTGTTACAAAACAAGCAATTCAGACCTTTATAGATGGTCTTGATTTGAATGAAGAAGTTAAAAACGAATTAAAAGCTATAACACCCTTTAATTACACTGGAATAAAATAATCAGATTCCTACCTTTTTGAGTTGATTACTTCCAGGCAAGTTCAGCTTAGAGATTAACTTTGAAATATTTTCAATCGATATCTTTCCCTCAACTAGTAAGAGAAATGCTTCGACTTTTTTACTATATTTTATATCGACATTTTGTTCATCGTAAACCTCTTTAGAGAATATTAAAATAGTTTTTAATCCATCATCCTCTTGTCCGTATTTTGTATATATGTTCATTTCTATATTTTTTTCAGTAATTGCTATTATCTGTTCAAGATCTTCTTTATTTGAAATTGTCTCTACCCATTTAGTCATATGAGTAATAATATCAGACGAACCTGTAATTAGGGCTTTAAAGCTATTAATTCCATTTATTATTTCTTTTAATACCTTGGATTCTGAGTCATCACTTGAAATAGCCAGACTACCCAACATCTGAAACATCTTCGGGGTTATACTGATGGAAGTGACATTTTTATTATTTTGGAATTGTTCAAAAATGGATTGGCCAGAAATTAGAAATGGAAATATAAATAACAATAGTGTTAGGAGGTGTTTTTTCATGGATGGATAAATTAATTACTTCTAAGTAACTTAATCAAATTTAATTATAGTTAGATGACTTTAAATTTAAAATCTATTAACATATTTAAGCTTACAATATGTAAATTTTTAATTTCAACTAAGGCAAATAGTTTTGGCACGAATTATGTACATTTAATTCCGAAAAAATAATCCCAAATGAGATTTTATAAATCTTTACTTATTATATCATTTTCCTTAATTATGTGGGGCAGCTGTAAAAAAGATTTAGATGATAGTATTGAGAATATTAGTGAACCGATTTCTAATCTAGAGGAGACTCCCGAAGCTCTTCTTGGTTCATGGAACTTGAGACAAAATAATTCAAATATTGATTCAGTGGTTAATGAGTGTGAGGCAGAAAATATTCATTTTCTAAATAATGATTCCTTTTATCTTCAATATCATGACAAGCGTGTTAAAGGGACTTATGAGATTACTAGTCCAACTAATATAGACCTATCAATCGGATCAGTTTTTATAGGAACAGCCAGTAATACTTCCGTAGATGTTAATAAAATAAGTTTGGAATTAGAAATTATAAATGATTGCAATGATTTTTATATTGGGGAAAAATATTTTAGGATCCATCAATTTATTTGGGAATCATTAAACGAATTGTATTTATGGCAAGCGGAGGTAGAAGATCTAAGTGACAATATAAAACCATTGGGATCAGCTGCTTATAACGAATTAATTTCTGCTAATCCCGAGCCAGAAACTTTTTTTAAATCATTAAAACACCCCGATGATAAACATAGTCGTATAAGATCGAATTTCGAAGATTTAGAAAATTCAATAAAAGGAATTGATGCTTCAAATGGGGTTGAATTTATTTTACTTCGGTCAGGTTTAGGTGACGGTGTAATTGGAGTTGTTACTCATATTTTAGAAAATTCCGATGCTTTCAGTAAAAATATTAAAAGGGGCGATATATTTATGGGTGTTAATGGACAATCATTAACATTTAATAATTTCAATAACCTATTATTTGATGATAAAACAAGCTATACTCTTAATATGGCTAAAAAAATTAATAGTGGATTTATACTTAACGGGAATGACGTAAATTTAATTAAAGAGGAGAACTTCCAGACCAATCCAATACAGGTAAGTAAAGTGATCCAAAGGGATGGTAAAAAAATAGCATACTTGATGTATACACAGTTTTCACAAGGTTTTGATCAAGAATTAAATTCTATTTTTTCTGAATTTAAAAATGAAGGTGTTGATGAACTAATTTTAGATCTAAGGTATAACGCTGGTGGACTTACTCAAACTGCTTTATATCTAAGTGGAATGATTACAGGTCAGTTTACAGGGCAGATTTTTTCTCAGAAAATTTGGAATAAAAAAGTTACAGATTATTACGAGTCAATTAACAACACAGGATGGATGAAAGATCTTTTCGTTTCTGAAATGGATGATAAAACAGTAATTAATTCCCTAAACTTAAATCGTGTTTATATTATTACATCAGGTAATTCTGCATCAGCAAGCGAAATGGTTATAAATGGATTATCGCCTTTTATCAAAGTAATTCAGATAGGTCAGACTACATACGGCAAGAATGTTGGAGGGCTTGCAGTGATCTATGATTATATTGATAATACAAATAGAACGATTAATCCTGATCACTCATATGCAATATCACCCATAACATTTAGCATTGCAAATAGTGAGGGATTCTCTGATTATGCTAATGGATTAGCACCTTCTGATGGTTTTGTACTCTCTGAAGATGTTTTAAATATGGGAGTCTTAGGGGAATATAATGAACCACTATTGGCTTTGGCATTAAGCGATATTTCAGGCAACTCTGCCAGAAAACCAATATTTATCCCAAAATTTCCAATTGAAAATATAATTTCCGATCCCGATTTCCAAAAATCCTCTTTGCTATTTATGTTTCAGGAGGACATCCCTTAATTTTTTATTAAAGTCAAACTAATTAAAGTATTTCTACTTATTCATTGATACTTCGGAATGATAATATATTGGGCTAAAAAAATTATTGAAAAAACTAAAAAATAAATTGGTTTTGAATTTGAACAAGAATCTATTTAGTAAGATACATCTTTCTTCTAGCATACAAATCATAAAATTCATCATCCTTGAGGTTGTCAATAAACAAAATACTTTCACCTGTACTTTTCATTTCAGGTCCTAACTGCTTGTTTACATTATGGAACTTATTGAAAGAAAAAACTGGTTGCTTAATAGCATAACCTTTTAATTTAGGTTTAAATTTAAAATCGGTGACCTTATTATGTCCTAGCATAACTTTAGTAGCAAAATTAACATAAGGTTCATTATATGCCTTTGAAATAAAAGGAACAGTTCTAGATGCCCTTGGATTAGCTTCGATAACATATACCTTGTCATTCTTTATGGCGTATTGAATATTTATAAGCCCCTTTGTGTTAAGCGCTAGAGCTATTTTATGGGTATGGTCTTTAATTTGTTGCAATACAAACTCCCCTAGGTTAAATACAGGAAGTGTTGCATTTGAATCTCCAGAATGGATCCCACAAGGTTCAATATGTTCCATTATTCCAATTATGTAAACATTTTCTCCATCACATATAGCATCAGCCTCCGCCTCAATCGCGCCATCTAAATAGTGATCTAATAACAACTTATTATTGGGGATTTTTCGAAGTAAATCAACGACATGAGACTCTAATTCCTCTTTATTTATTACAATTTTCATTCCTTGCCCACCCAAAACATAAGACGGTCTTACTAAAATAGGGAAGTCCAACTTATCAGCTAAATTTAAAGCTTGATCTGCTGTTTCAGCAACACCAAACTCAGGATACGGAATGTTATTGTTCATAAGAAGTGTAGAGAAACTTCCTCTGTCCTCAGCTAGATCAAGAGATTTAAAGCTTGTGCCTATTATTTTTATACCATATCTATCTAGCTTTTCTGCTAATTTCAGAGCTGTTTGCCCACCAAGTTGTACAATTACTCCTTCAGGTTTTTCAAACCGTATTATATCATAGATATGCTCCCAAAATACCGGTTCAAAATAAAGTTTGTCAGCAATATCGAAATCTGTAGAGACTGTTTCAGGATTACAGTTTATCATGATTGTTTCATAGTCACATTCTGAAGAAGCTAATACCCCGTGGACACAACAATAATCAAATTCAATTCCTTGGCCAATTCTGTTGGGCCCTGAACCCAACACAATCACTTTTTTTCGATCACTGACTTTGCTCTCATTCTCGCTAAATGGTTCACCCCCTTTTATTTCCATTTTTTCTTCAAAAGTTGAGTAATAATAAGGGGTAGAGGCAGAAAATTCTGCAGCACAAGTATCTACAAGTTTATAAACTCTCTGAATACCTAACTGGTCTCTTTTATTGTAGACATCACTTTCCAAACAGTCTAACATATGCGCTATTTGTCTATCAGCAAATCCTTTCTGTTTAGCTTCAAGAAGTAGAGCTTTTCCAAGACTTTCAATTGTGTATTTAGAAATCTCTTTTTCTAATTCGTAAAGTTCTTGATATTGTTTGAGAAACCACATATCAATCTTAGTTATCTCATGTATCCTACTTAATGGTATTCCCATTTGTATAGCATCGTAAATAACAAAAACTCTATCCCAACTCGCATGGGTAAGTTTTTCAATTACTTGATCGTACTCTACATATCCCTTACCGTCAGCCCCAAGTCCATTTCGTTTTATTTCTAGAGATTGAGTAGCCTTGTGCAGGGCCTCTTGAAATGATCTACCAATGCCCATGACCTCACCGACGGATTTCATCTGTAAACCTAACTTACGGTCTGAGCCTTCAAATTTGTCAAAATTCCATCTAGGTATTTTTACAATTACATAATCGAGAGTGGGTTCAAACAATGCTGAAGTAGATTTTGTAATCTGATTTTCCAACTCGTCTAATGTATAACCAATGGCTAGTTTTGCAGCGACTTTTGCAATTGGATATCCGGTAGCTTTTGATGCTAAAGCTGAGGATCGGGAAACTCTCGGGTTAATTTCTATAGCAATTATATCCTCTTTTTCATCTGGACTAACTGCAAACTGTACATTACAGCCTCCAGCAAAATCTCCAATACTTCTCATCATTTTAATTGCCATATCGCGCATACGCTGAAAAGCAGAATCTGATAGTGTCATAGCAGGAGCAACTGTAATTGAATCTCCAGTATGTATTCCCATTGGGTCCATATTTTCTATAGTACAAATGATAACTACATTGTCATTTTTATCACGAAGTAATTCCAATTCATATTCCTTCCAACCTAATAGAGCTTTGTCAATTAATACCTCATGTATTGGAGAGGCCTCCAAACCTCTAGTTAATAATTCCTCAAATTCACCGGCATGATGGACAAAAGATGCTCCAGTGCCTCCCAAAGTAAATGATGGTCTGATTACCAATGGAAAACCAAATTTCTGTGCAATTTCTTTTCCTTTAAGAAAAGAATTTGCTGTCTCAGCTGGAGCGACAGGGATATTAATAGTTTTTAATAATTTTTTAAATCTATTACGATCTTCTGTAATATTTATAGCTTCAATATCGACTCCTATAATTTTTACATTGAAATCATTCCAAATACCTTTATCATCAGCTTCAATACAAAGATTTAAAGCAGTTTGACCACCCATAGTAGGAAGTACAGCATCAACCTTATGTTTTTTTAAAACTTCAATTATTGATTTGGTTGTCAGAGGCCTTAGGTAGACATGATCTGCCATTGAGGGATCTGTCATGATAGTTGCAGGATTGGAGTTGATCAAAATAGTTTCAATGCCATCTTCCCTTATAGATCTTAATGCTTGGGTTCCAGAATAATCAAATTCACAGGCTTGACCAATAATAATAGGGCCTGAACCTATGATTAAAATACTCTTAATCTCTAAATCTTTAGACATGAATTATGTTTTTAAAAATTTATTTAATATAAAAAAAAAGGTGTCATTCTTAAAAGAATAACACCTTAAAATATTGATTTTTTATTATCATTTTTTGTGGCGAGGTTCGGATGATACGGAAATCTTTTTCCTGCCCTTAGCCCTCCGACTTGCCAAAACTTTTTTACCGTTGGCAGTAGCCATTCTCTCACGGAAACCGTGTTTATTTCTTCTTTTTCTTTTTGAAGGTTGAAAGGTTCTTTTCATTACAAATAGATACTTTTTCTAAAGATCGGGCAAATATACAATATCTTTTTTCTATTACAAATGGTTTTAAATGGATTCTTATTAACTTTAAGGACAAATAAAAAATATGTTCCCAAAGATCATAAAATTAATACTTGCATTTGCTTCATTGGGTTTTGCTGTATTTGAGTTTTACGAAAACTATATTGGTAACGGGATTTTCTTGTCGCTTCTATCTACAGTTTTTATTTTGATTTATTTTAAAAATGAAATGATTTTCCTAGCTTTTTTAAGGTTGAGAAAACAGGATTTTAAAGGTACTGAAAAGTGGTTGAAGAAAATTAAAAATCCTGAAAGTGCTCTAGTTCAAAAACAACAAGGATATTTTCATTATTTACAAGGGATCTTAGAATCACAAAATAACCTTACTATTGCAGAGAAACATTTCAAAAAAGCAATTCTATTAGGACTTTCTATGAATCATGACTTAGCAATGGCTAAAATGAGTTTGGCAGGAATTTTAATGCAAAAAAGAAGAAAAAGAGAGGCCACTATATTACTTGCAGAGGCCAAGAAGTTAGATAAACACAATATGCTAACAGAACAAATGCGTATGATGCAACAGCAAATGAAAAAAATCTAATAGTGTCCCTCTTCAGGGATTGCTATCTCATAATATTTTCTAGATTTATTGTTTAAATGATTTTGAATCAACCAAGGATTATGGATCTTTAATATTTTATAATTAATACCCATTTTTTTAGCGAATCTGGCTATGTTGTTAATTGGTGTGTCTAATCCATGAAGTCTTACTGGAATATGCCGATATAAATCTTTTTCATCAAATAAGTAACCGTATTTAGTTGGATTTTCAATAATTTCCTTGACGGCAAATATTCTAAATACATATCGAGAAGTTTCTTGACCCAATAATAAATCAAAATAATTATTTGCTTTTTGGGCTGTTAAATTTCTCTGAATTCCACTTATACCTCGATTATACGCTGCAGCAGCTAAAGCCCACGATCCAAACTTTTCTTTTGCTTTTTTTAGATACTTTGCCGCAACCTTGGTTGAAAACTCAAGGTGGTAACGCTCATCTACATTACCGTTTATTTCCAGTCCATACTCTCTACCCGTAGCATTCATAATCTGCCAAAAACCCTTAGCTCCTGCTGGGGATCTAATATTTTCAAGGCCACTTTCAATTACTGCTAAATATTTAAAATCAGTGGGGACACCCTCTTCTTTGAGAATTTCTTCTATTAAAGGGAAAAACTTATTGCTACGCTTTAATAAAAGCATCATATTAGACTGCCAATAAGTATTTACTAAAAGTTCTCGATCCAGTCGCTCTTTCAAATCTGGGGATGTGATGGAAAACGACTCCCCTGCAAAAATGAGAGTATCTGGAAGTTGAAGCGCATAAACTTTATGATTTGAATCACCACCGTAAGTTTTAAATGCAGAAAACAAATTCGATTTAAAAACAAAAGCTGAGGTTAAGGTACTTATTAAAAGGGTTATAAATAAAACGTTTTTTGAATCCAAGGTTAAATACTTTTCTATTATTGAGCTAAACTATAAAAATTGTCAGCATTTCATTGAATAATCCCAGGAAGGTTTTTATTAAACCATTTGTATTGGGTTAAAATAATGGCATGATCACCTGGTATTTCTATATACGGGGAAATAATATTTTTAATTGGAAAAACGGTATCACTTTTTCCATGAATATGAATTACATTTTTTTTAGGCTCAATTCTTTTCCATTTCACAATTACATCAATAGACCATTTAAGGTAATAAGGATCGCGTTCTGATAAATACCTATCGTATAATTCAAATCTTTTTTTCAACCCATTTCCTAAAACAAAAATCGCCAAAGTTTCAATATTATTAATCCATTGGGTAGGAAGTAATTTGTGTGCATTAGTTATTTGAGCTAATTTCATATGGACAGGGAGTTCTTTATTACTTTTTACACTCGAAACAATAATTACCTTTTCACAATCTAAAAAACCAGCCATTTCTTGGACTAAAATACCGCCCATGGAGACACCAATCAATATTGGCTTTGGATGTTTGACTCTTTCGCACATTCTTTTGGCATAATTTTGAATTGACTCTTCTTTTTTTGGAGGAACCCAAGAAAGGCTTATAACTTGAAAATTTTTAGGGAAATTAATAAGTTCGAAAATTCGAGGATTGGCAGCCATACCTGGCATAAGATAAATTGATTTTAACATAAAGTTTTTCTATTAAGTATTGTCAATTAATCAAAAAAATCATAGTTTTGCTGTTCGATTTACTCAATACCTAATTATTTACTACAAAAATTCATTAAATTAAATCAAATTAATAAATTTAGAATGAATCAAGTTGAATTGCAAAACAACGAATTTCTAAGACAATTTGAAACCCCTATTAATGGATCTCTAGCAAGAATTGAATATGCAGAGCAAGAAAGAAAAATTTTTTTAACAAAATTAGTAATTCCCGAGGGAGTAAATGATTCTGAATTTGAGGAAAATTTTATAAAGAGTGTTTTAGAGTTTATTTCAGATAAGAATCTAAGAGTAGTGCCAACATCCCCAAAAATTGCAGGTTTCGTAAGAAAAAATAAGTCTTATAAGTCTTTGTTACCTGTTGGAATTAAGCTTTGATTTTTTGCATTTAAATTTGGCACCTTAAAAATCCCTCTTTGTCAATATCATTTAGCGTAACTTCATGTATACTATTTCCTAACCTTGGGTTCCAAGGGGTCCTTATCTTGAGGTAGTTTTCACTGAAACCAGTTGCATAACCTTTTTTATTTTCATGTTCAAATAGTACTTTGACTTTTTTACCCAATTGTTTTTCATAAAAATATCGTCGCTTTTTAACAGATAGACCCCTTAGTATTTTACTTCTTTTTGACCTTATTTTTTTTGGGACGATGTCATACATTTTTTCTGCCTCAGTACCAGGCCTCTCCGAGTAAGAGAAAACATGTAGATATGAAATATCTAAATCAGCAATAAATTTATACGTATCTAGAAAGGCATCATCTGATTCTCCGGGAAATCCAACGATCACATCCGCACCGATACATGCATCAGGCATAAGGGTATTTATTTGATTGACTCGATCATTGAATAGATCAATTAAATATCTCCTTTTCATTTTTTTTAATATTTCATTATTACCACTTTGTAATGGGATATGAAAATGAGGTACAAAGGCTCGACTTTTAGCAACAAAATCTATAATTTTATCAGACAACAAATTAGGTTCAATGGAGGAGATTCTGATTCGTTTAAGCGCCTCAATTTCATCTAAAGATTTTATTAATTCTAAAAAAGTATGTTGATGCTTTTTATTTCCAAACTCTCCTTTTCCAAAGTCTCCAATATTGACCCCTGTGAGGACAATTTCTTTGATGCCTTTCGAAGTAATTTTAATTGCTTGTTCAATGATATTTTCTAGACTATCACTTCTAGATATTCCACGAGCTTTTGGAATTGTACAATAGGTACATTTATAGTCACATCCGTCTTGTACCTTTAAAAATGAGCGTGTTCTATCGTCTAAAGAAAAAGAACTCTCATAATTGTTAACATCTGAAATTTCACATGAATGAAATTCGCCGTGTATTTTTTTTGTTAAATCTCCAAGATAATCGATCAGTTTGAATTTTTCGGAAACACCAAGTACAAGATCAACTCCGTCAATTGCTAGAAGAGATTCCGGTTGCAGTTGTGCATAACATCCTATTGCTGCAACAAAAGCATCAGGATTATACTTGAGTGCTTTTTTAACAATGCCTTTAAACTTAACGTCTGCATTTTCAGTTACCGAGCATGTATTGATTATATAGACTTCAGCAGGGGAATCAAAATTAACTCGCTCAAACTTATCTAAATGAAAATCCCTTGAAATAGTTGCCGTCTCAGAGAAATTTAGTTTACAACCTAATGTATAAAAAGCCACCCTAGGTTTTGTTGCTATTTTACCTATATTTCTGACGTTAATCATTAATAATTTTTATTAAAAATATCGTATTTTGTGTCAAAGATACAATCTTTACTTATGTATTTGAATCACCAAAAAAAGCATTTTTTATTAATAATTTTTACTTTAATATTATTACTTTTTTTCCTTTCCCAATGCACTAGTGTTAAAGAAAAAAAAATCGGTCAAGTTTTCAGATACAATGAATTTGCGAATATTACCTCTTTAGACCCAGCTTTTGCCAGAAACCTCTCAAATATTTGGGCTACAACTCAACTTTTTAATGGTCTTGTTCAGTTAGACGACTCTTTAAATGTAACTCCTGACATAGCTAAAGAATGGTCAGTTTCTTCTGACGGGTTGAATTATAAATTTAGTCTTCGAGATAATGTGTATTTTCATCAATCCATTGCTTTTGGTGATGAGCGAACTCGAAAAGTTGTTGCAACTGATTTTGTATATAGCCTAAACAGGCTTAGAGATCCAAAAGTAGCTTCTCCTGGTGGATGGGTTTTACAAAACGTAGACGAAATAAAGGCCCTGAATAAATATGAGCTCAAAATAAAATTAAAAAAACCATTTCCTGCTTTTTTAGGTTTATTAACGATGGAATATTGTTCTGTAGTTCCAAGGGAGGTGATCGATAAAATAAATGAAAAATTCAGAAACCAACCCATAGGTACTGGTCCATTTCATTTTAAAAAATGGGAGGAAGATGTTAAACTAGTTTTGAGGAAAAATCCCAATTATTTTGAAAAAGATAGTCAAGGCATTTCTCTTCCTTATTTAGAGGCCATAGCAATAACATTCATTCCAGATATTCAAAGTGAATTCATGCTTTTCATTCAAGGAAAACTAGATATTCTCAACTCTCTAGACAACTCCTATAAAGACGAATTACTTACATCTAATGGAAATTTAAGGGAAAGCTATAAGACAAAAATTAATATGCAAAAAGGACCTTATTTAAATACTGAATACATTGGGTTTTATCTTGACACGAAATCTGAGGCTATACGTTCTAAATTAGTTCGAGAAGCTATAAATTTAGGTTTTGACCGTAAAAAAATGATTGCCTACTTGAGAAATAATATTGGTTTTATAGGAAATCGAGGATTAATTCCTAGGGGGCTGCCTGGGCATGGAGCTAATACTTCAATTCAGTACGACCCTATCAAAGCATCTAATTTGATTAATAAGTTTAAAAACAAACACGGGTTTATTCCACAAATCACTCTTGCTACAGACGCTAATTATATAGATATCTGTGAATATTTGCAAAGAGCACTAGAAAAAATAGGTTTAAAAATTAAGGTTGACGTGATGACGCCTGCTCTATTAAAACAGTCCCGTTCGTCTGGAAAATTAGAAATGTTTAGAGCCAGCTGGATTGCCGACTATCCTGACGCAGAGAACTATCTTTCATTATTTTACTCAAAAAATTTTAGTCCTAACGGACCAAACTATACTCATTATCAAAATGAAGAATTTGATGCACTTTACCAGAATAGTTTTGAGATCAATAATCTCCAACTAAGCAAAGAAAATTATAAAAAAATGGATAGTATTGCAATGAATGAATATCCTATAGTACCCCTTTATTATGACCAAGTAATCCGCTTTGTCCAAAAGGGAATATCAGGATTAACTATAAACCCAACTAATATTTTAAAGCTAAAAAAAGTTAAAAAAAGGTAATAAAGAGTCTTATTTCAATGAGGTAACCTTTAATATTTAAAAAAGTTATAAGCTTAGATTTACTTCTTAAATTTTGAATATTTATTTTTGAATTTATCTATTCTCCCAGCAGTATCAACTAATTTTGACTTTCCTGTGTAATATGGGTGTGAAGTTCGAGAAATTTCTAATTTAACTAATGGATATTCTTCCCCTTCGTGTTTAATAGTTTCTTTAGTATCAACAGTTGATTTAGTGATAAAAATATCCTCATTTGACATATCTTTAAACGCAACTAATCTGTAATTATCAGGATGAATACCGGTTTTCATAACTTTCATTATTTTTAAGAATGCAAATTTAATGGTTTTTTTAAATATTTTTGCATTTGAAACAAATTTAAACTCTTAGAAATCCCAATTTTTGATGTCTATCAAAGTCTCAACTAAACAAATCGCTATTAATTTTGGAATCCTCCTATCAGCTTATAATGTAATTATTGGACTAATATTGGTGTTTCTAGACTTACATTACCAAAATAATTCCACTATTGGTTTAATTAATCTGGGCGTAATAATTGGAATTGTTATATATGGGATTTATTATTTTAAAAAATCAAATGATGGATATCTGAAAGTGTCTGAAGCTTTAAAGACAGGAGTAGGTATTTCATTAGTTTCTGGTGTAATTAGCTCATTATACTCCATAATTCTTGTTTATATTATAGATCCAGATTTTATTGAAAAAACTCTTGAATTTCAAAAGAAAATTATGCTAGAAAAAAATAAAAATTTAACTCTAGAAAATGCAAATAAAATGGTTGATCTCCAAAAAAAACTCACCGGTCCGCTTACAACTTCTGGATTCATAATTATTTTTAATCTATTCATAGGGTTTGTAGTTTCGCTTATTGGTGGACTGATCTTCAATAAATCTAAGAGCGAATAGGTTAAATTTCTTACTTTTGGTGATGAAACAAACTTCTATATGGAACTTTCCATTGTAATCCCATTGCTCAATGAAAATGAGTCAATTGAAGAACTTCATCAATGGATTTCGAGATCTCTAGACAAATATCAATATAAATATGAAATTATATTTGTTGATGATGGAAGTACTGACAATTCGTGGAGTGTAATAAGTAGATTAGCAAAAAAGAATGCTAATACACGTGGTCTTTTATTTTCAAAGAATTATGGAAAATCTCAAGCTTTACACGCTGGATTTAAATTATCTAACGGTGAATTTATAGTTACTATGGATGCAGATCTTCAGGATTCTCCGGAGGAAATTCATGAAATGGTTAATAAGCTTAAAGAAAAGGAGCTTGACTTGATTTCTGGCTGGAAGAAGAAACGATATGACTCTATTCTGCTTAAAAACATACCTTCAAAATTATTTAATTGGGCTGCCCGTAAGGTTTCAGGAATTCAGCTACACGACTTCAACTGTGGACTAAAAGTCTACCGAAAAGAGGTGATTAAGACAATAGAAGTTTATGGAGAAATGCACAGATATATACCAGTAATAGCATCAAATGAAGGTTTCACAAAAATTGACGAACAAGTTGTTAAACATCAAGCTAGAAAGTACGGTATTACAAAATTCGGAAGCGACCGATTCATCAATGGACTTCTAGATTTAATAACACTTTTATTTTTAAAAAAATTTGGTAAAAGACCAATGCATTTTTTTGGATTTTGGGGCACCATTATGCTAATAGTTGGCTTTGGATTTACAATTTACTTAGGAATAAACAAACTCTACTTTAATCAAGAAGCGCGTCTTATTACCCAAAGACCAGAATTTTATGTTGCCTTGACTACAATGATTTTAGGAGCTCAATTTTTTATCGCAGGATTTATTGGTGAAATTTTAATTCGTCATAGTAAAGGTTTTAAGAGATATAATATTTATAAAAAATTAAATGAAAAGTGATTTTAATTCTAGAATAGATGAGTGGTCAAAGCCTCCGTTTGACAAATCCACTCAGCTAGCCATTTTAAAATTAAGAGATAATCCTGAGCATCTTGAAGACGCCTTTTATAAAGATTTAGATTTTGGAACTGGTGGGATGCGTGGTATTATGGGTGTGGGTACTAACCGAATCAACCAGTATACTCTTGGAAAAAGTACACAGGGTCTTTCGGATTACCTTAAAAAAAAATTTACTGGGGAGATAAAAACAGTTATTGCCTACGATTGTAGAAAAAACAGTAAAAGTTTGGCAAGAAAAGTTGCTGAGGTTTTTTCTGCAAATGATATTAAGGTTTATCTTTATTCTGATTTACGCTCTACCCCTCAACTTTCTTTCACAGTTAAACATCTAAAAGCTCAATGTGGCATTGTGCTAACAGCTTCCCATAATCCACCTCAATACAATGGCTATAAAGTTTATTGGGAAGATGGGGGTCAGATAGTTCCGCCTCAAGATATAGAAATAATAGACCAGATAAAAAAAACTCAGTTTGCCAATATACTATCTAAACCAAAGGAATCGCTAATCGAAATAATAAGCGATGATTTAGATAAAGCTTTTGTTAAAACTTCAGTAAAGTTGGGTAAATTAAAATTGAAGAGTAGGGCAAATTTCAAAATTATATTTACTTCTCTTCATGGAACCTCAATCACAGCTGTTCCCGAAGTACTCGAACAAGCAGGATATAAAAATGTACATGTCGTAGCGTCCCAAGCTAAACCTGATGGTAACTTCCCAACTGTAAAATCACCAAACCCTGAGGAGCCTGAAGCATTAGAATTAGCGCTCCAAGAGGCAAAAAAAATAGATGCTGATATTGTGATTGGAACTGATCCAGACTGTGACAGACTTGGAGTTGCTGTTAAGAATAAAAACAATGAATTCTCTTTACTTAATGGAAACCAAACCATGGCAGTAATGACCTACTTCCTTTTAGAAAATTGGAAGAAAAATAAACGTCTCGATGGTAATCAATTTATTGCAACCACAATCGTCTCCACACCAATGATAGAGAAAATAGCCTCAGCCTATAGTGTAAAATATATGGAAACATTGACCGGATTTAAATGGATCGGAAAATTAATCAAAGATTATCCTAATTTAGAATTTATTGGAGGGGGAGAAGAAAGTTTTGGTTATTTGATAGGTGATAAAATAAGAGATAAAGACGCTGTTACTGCCACCCTGCTAGCTTGCGAAATCGGTTCATACGCTAAAGAAACAGGAAAAAGTTTTTATGAAATTCTAGAAGATTGTTACCGTAAATTTGGTGCTTACAAAGAAAAGCTACTTTCATTTACCTTAAAAGGGAAGGAAGGTGCAGAAAAAATTAAAGTAATGATGGAAGTGTTTAGAAAAAACCCTCCAAAAAAATTGGGTGGTAAAAAAATCGTTCAAATAGAGGATTACTTGAAGGGTAACCGATTCACAATTCCTTTTAATGATATAGAAAAAATCACTTTACCAAAGGCAAATGTATTAATATTTAAGCTAGAAGATGACTCAAGAATTGCAATTAGACCTAGTGGTACAGAACCAAAAATTAAGTTTTATTTTAGCGTAAATGCTAAAATGGATATTAACGAATCCTGGCAAGAGTTGGAGAAGAAATTGGATAAAAGAATTGAGGCCATAATTCAGACACTAAATTTATAAATGAACTACTTCTTTAAAATACTTAAGTTCGGTTTACCCTACAAAAGGTATGCTTTCTTGAATATTTTTTTTAATATTCTTTATGCTTTATTTTCTGCGTTAGCATATGTGGCTATGATTCCAATGATGCAAATTCTTTTTGGCACAACCAAAAAAACATATATTCAACCAACATTTCAAGGAGTAGTTAAGATCAAATCATTTTTGGAGGATTTCTTTAATTATAAAGTCACACAATACCTTGACCAAGAAATCGGAACAGCTCTTCTATTCGTTATCGGAATGATTATCAGTCTTTTTTTTCTTAAAAATATTTTTAACTATTTAGCTATGTTCTTCATTACCTTTCTCAGAAATGGTGTTTTGAAAGATATCCGCAATAGCTTGTATAAAAAAACCACTACCCTACCGCTGGACTTTTTCTCCGAGAAAAAAAAGGGAGATTTAATGGCACGAATTTCATCAGATGTATTAGAATTACAACATTCTTTCCTATCAATATTAGAATTAATTGTAAGAGATCCTTTAACCATAATTTTCTCGTTAATAGTGATGTTCAGTTTTAGTACTAAGCTTACGCTTTTTGTTTTGGTATTTATTCCTTTATCTGGAGGAATTATTTCACAAATCGGTAAGTCATTAAAAAGAAAATCTGAACGTGTTCAAAACGAACAGGGAGAATTTCTCTCAATCATTGAGGAAACTCTTGGAGGAATTAAAATAATTAAAGCATTTAATGCCCAAGAAAAGTTTATGAAAAAGTTTGCTAGCTCAACACTGCGTTTTTTTAATTTTTCAAATAAACTTTTAAACAGACAAAATCTAGCCTCTCCAGTCAGCGAGTTTCTTGGGATTTTAGTGATTAGTGTGTTACTATGGTATGGAGGTAGTATGGTTTTAGTAGATCAAACCCTAAATGGCGCGATTTTTTTATCATATTTAGGATTAGCATACAATATTCTGACACCAGCTAAAGGTATTAGTAAAGCCCTCTATAATATAAAAAAAGGAGATGCAGCTGCACAACGTGTTTTAGACATTTTAGAGGCCAATGACGACATGGAAGACTCCAACGAATCGATAAATTTAAAAAATTTAGAAAAGGAGATTAGATTTGAAAAAGTTTATTTTTCATATGGAAAAAATATTGTTTTAGAAAACTTTTCACTTCAAATTAAGAAAGGTCGGACAATTGCATTAGTAGGGCCTTCTGGAAGTGGTAAAACCACTGTTGCTAATTTGATCAATAGATTTTATGATATAAAAGAGGGTCAATTAAAATTAGATAATATTCCTATAAATAAAATCAAAAAATCGACTCTTTATCGGCTTACTGGGATTGTTACTCAAGATTCAATTTTATTTAATGATAGTATTAGTAATAATATTGCACTTGGAAATCCAAAGGCTTCAAAAGAAGAAATCATGGAGGCTGCAGTGGTGGCCAATGCATCAGAATTCATCGAAAAATTAGATCAAGGTTATGATACCTTAATTGGAGAAGGTGGAAATATGCTATCTGGGGGACAAAAGCAAAGACTCTCAATTGCAAGAGCTGTGTTAAAGAATCCAGACATATTGATACTAGATGAAGCTACCTCAGCATTAGATACTGCCTCAGAAAAGTTGGTTCAAAATGCTTTGGAAAATTTAATGAAAAACAGAACTTCACTTGTAATTGCTCATAGACTTTCAACCATCAAAAAAGCAGATTTAATCGTGGTGCTAAATCAAGGTAAAATAATTGAAACCGGTACTCACAAAGAGTTATTAAAAAAAGATTCTGCCTACAAAAAACTTGTGCAATTACAAACTTTTTAAAATGGATTAAACTTTTTTGTATTAAAAGAATCAAATTAAAAAACTTTTGGCAAAAGAAAATCAATTTATAAATGCTTTAAAAAATTCTGATACACAGGAAATTGCATTTAATAAATTACTTTCTGATTATAAAGAAAGATTATATTGGCATGTAAGGAAAATTGTAATCGATCATGATGATGCTAATGATGTTTTACAAAATACCTTCATAAAGGTATTTGATAATATTAATAGTTTTAAGCAAAACAGTAGTATATACACTTGGATGTTCAGAATAGCAACTAATGAGTCATTAAATTATATTAATAAAAAAGCAAAAAAAATAGGAATATCTAATGAAGAATGGATAGCTGAAAAAAGTGATAAACTTGAATCAGACCCCTATTTTGAAGGTGATGAAGTGGAATTAAAACTCCAGAAAGCGATTTCTAAATTACCAGAAAAACAGCGAATTGTATTTAATATGAGATATTTTGAGGAAATGAAATATGAAAAAATTTCAGAAATTTTAGGAACTTCTGAAGGAGGATTAAAAGCCTCATATCACCATGCTGTTAAAAAAATTAAAACTTACATAAATGAGTGATTTAAATAAAAAAAATCCTTTTAAAGTCCCCGAAGATTATTTCTATTTTTTTGGTAAAAGGATTATAAATAAAATCAAAAATAATTCATTCCAAGATGGATTCATTACCCCTACAAATTATTTTGATACCGTTGGAAATGAAATATTAAATAAAGTAATCACACCCAAAAATGTTTTTATTTCATTAAAATATCTTTATCGCTATTCTGCAATAGCGTTAATTCTATCAATTTTTATTTACATTGAGAATCTTGAGAATAATGAAACTCTTGAGTCAGAAATTGGAGAATACTTCATTGATGAATATTTGATGGAAAACTCTACCTATGATATAGCTGACCAATTTAATTTAAATAACTTTGGTTCTGATTTGATTATTAACTCTGCTAACTTGATTTCTATTGACGATATGTATTTAATAAAAATTAATGACGAATATCCATCCAACATAGTTACATATGAAAATGAATAGATTTTTATTAATTCTAACGTTATTAAATTTAAATTTTACTTTCAGCCAAGAAAGCAAAATGACTTTTGAAAGGTTAAAGGCTATAAAAATGACTTTCATAACTGAAAAGATAGGCTTAACTAATAATGAAGAAATATTTTTTTGGAGAATATATAATGATTTTGAAAAAAAAATACATGAGAGATCCTCGCAAAAAATAAGATCCATAAGAAAAAAATATTTTAAAGAAATAGATAGTATATCTAGTCTTGAAGCCTATAAAGCGATCAATCAAATGAACTTTTTGGAAAATTTAGCGCTAGAATTAAAGCAGAAACGTGACCTTCAACTTCTTGACAGTTTATCTCCCAACAAAGTACTTAAAGTTCAACATGCAGAATACCGCTTTAAAAGAGAAATGATATCCAAAATTGTTAAAAAAACAAATAACGAAGCTGAAAAGAAATAAGTTTGAGGTAGCTTTGTATTCCCTATGAAGCTACATCGGAATATTGCACTGGGAATCGAATTAGGTCTAAAAAATACATTAGTCGAAAAAAGGCCTGCCGCCAATGTCATTAAAAATCTTCTCAAAAGCAACCCTAACTGGGGTTCAAGGGATCGAAGAGCAGTAGCAAAAATTTTTTATGATATTATTCGCCAAAAAAGGCTCATTGAAGCAGCTTTAGGACTTAAAAACAACGAAACCAATAATAATTTATTAAAATTAGTGGGAGGTTGGATGGCACTTAATGGGCATATTCCTCCAGATTGGGAGGAGTTTATCAATATAGAAATTCAAGATGTTGTTCAGAATGCTGATCGGTTGATTAAAGAAAGAAAATATAAATATTCAATTCCTGACTGGCTGGATGAAATGGGTGTTGACGCGTTTGGAGAAGCGTTGTGGGTTAAAGAGATTGAAGCACTAGATAAGCCTGCACGACTTATTGTAAGAGCAAATCGAATTATAATAACAAGTGATAAGCTCAAAGTACTTTTAGATAAAAAGTATGGAATTAAAACATCGAAAATACCCCATTATAAGGATGCATTAATATTTGATAAACACCAATCGCTTAATAATATTAAAGAATATAGACAAGGTTTTTTCGAAGTCCAAGATGCAAATTCGCAAGCCATTACTCCATGGCTAAAACCCAAATCAGGCAAATACTATATTGATGCATGTGCCGGGGCAGGTGGTAAAAGTTTACATCTTGCAAGTCTTACAGGGGATAAAGCTAAAATAATGGCATTAGATATATACGGGTCAAAGCTAGAAGAATTGAAAAAAAGAGCCTATCGCAACCAAATGAAATCTATAATAACGGCATGCGTAATAAATCCCGAAATAATAAAGTCTATAAAAGCAAATGCAGATGGTTTATTAATCGATGCTCCCTGCAGTGGAATTGGGGTAATGAAAAGAAATCCAGATGCCAAGTGGCTCATTAATCCAGACCGCATCGAAAAGATTCTCACTACACAAGAAGATATCCTTCAGACCTATTCATCATTAGTGAAAAAAGGTGGAGAATTAGTTTATGCAACTTGTTCTATATTACCAATAGAAAACCGACGTCAAATTGATAATTTCTTAAATAGCGAACAAGGTAAAAGCTTCGAATTTGATGAAGATAAGACATACTTGTCTCACCAATCAGGTTTTGATGGTTTTTACTGTGCACGACTGATTAGAAAAATGTGAATAAATTGCTGAAAAGTTATTTATTACGAGCCATTTTTAATAGTCCTTAAATGCAGAGAAAAAATTATTTTTATGAAGAATAAATATCAATCATGATTTATTTTTTCGGAAATTCCTCTGCTAAAATTTATGCCGTTCAAACTGCAAAAAAGCTTAATGAAATTGACCAAAAAAAACTAGTTTGGCTATTTGGAAATAATTCACTGGTAAACGAAGAAAAAATTAGCGGAGATTTTATTGGCCCCAGAGCATCAATGGTAACTCCATGGAGTACAAATGCCGTTGAGATAACACAGAACATGGACATCACAGGAATCAATAGGATTGAACGCTTTAATTCAAAAAAAAACGATGAGCCCATTGATCCAATGCTTTTTGAGGGTTTTAATGGTTTAGATCAAACAATTTTTGAAGTAGATATCACACCAGATCCAATCATTTCTGTTTCGGATATAAAAGCCTACAATCAGCAAGAAGGTCTGGCTTTAAGTTTAGATGAGATACATTATCTAGAGGAGCTTTCGAAAAAAATCAGACGAGAGTTGACTGATTCTGAAGTATTTGGATTTTCTCAGGTTAACTCTGAACACTGTCGTCATAAAATATTTAATGGTCAATTTGTATTAGATGGAAAAATAAAAAAAGAAAGTCTTTTTCAAATGATAAAAAAGACCTCTAAAATCCATCCCAATAATATTATTTCTGCTTATAAAGACAATGTTGCATTTGTATCTGGTCCTAAAATTGAGCAGTTTGCCCCGAAGGACGGAGCCATTGCAAGTATCTACGAAGTTAAAAATGTAGATAGTGTCATTTCACTAAAAGCGGAAACTCATAATTTTCCTACTACCGTTGAACCATTTAACGGTGCCGCAACAGGCTCTGGTGGGGAGATTAGGGACAGACTTGCAGGTGGACAAGGATCTTTGCCTTTGGCAGGCACGGCTGTTTACATGACACCTTACTCAAGAATCTCGAAAGGTCGACCATGGGAGAACGGTTTTCCTAATCGAAATTGGCTTTATCAAACCCCAATAGATTTGTTAATAAAGGCATCAAATGGTGCATCTGATTTTGGAAATAAATTTGGACAACCGCTTATCGCTGGATCTGTTCTGACTTTCGAACATCTGGAAAATAATCAGCGATTAGGTTATGATAAAGTTATCATGCTGGCTGGGGGAATAGGTTATGGCATCAAAGATCAAGCAAAGAAAAAAAAACCTTCGAAAGGAGATCATATTGTTATTTTAGGTGGAGATAATTACAGAATTGGCATGGGAGGTGCAGCAGTCTCATCAGCCAACACAGGAGTTTTTAGTAATGAAATTGAACTAAACGCTGTTCAGCGATCTAATCCTGAAATGCAAAAAAGAGTAGCTAACACAATTAGAACGTTAGTTGAAAGTTCGAAAAATCCGATTGTCTCAATCCACGATCATGGAGCTGGAGGACACCTAAACTGTCTCTCTGAACTCGTCGAAGATACCGGGGGAGAAATTTTTATTGATCAGCTGCCTGTTGGAGATCCAACACTATCTGCCAAAGAAATTATCGGAAATGAATCCCAAGAAAGAATGGGACTGATTTTATCCCCTGGCGATACTGAACGTTTAAAAATTATCGCTGAACGTGAAAGAGCACCATTTTATATTGTAGGAAAGGTTACCGAAGATCAAAATTTTTCTTTCCTAAATAGAGAAAACGATGAGAAACCAATTGATTTGGCATTAGAATCTCTATTTGGAAGTGCTCCTAAAACGACGCTCACTGATAAGAGAAAAAAAATTGAATTTCAAGAATTGGCCTATAATTTTTCTGATTTTGAGGAATTACTCTCGGCAGTTCTTAAATTAGAGGCAGTGGCATGTAAAGACTGGCTCACCAATAAGGTTGATCGATGTGTCACGGGAAAAGTAGCTCAACAGCAGACCGTTGGGGAATTGCAACTTCCCCTGAGTAATTGTGGTGTTATGGCTCTGGATCATAAAGGAAATAATGGGGTGGCAACTGCTATCGGTCACTCTCCTGTGATCGGCCTAATTGATCCTGCTAAGGGCAGTGTGAATTCAATAGCCGAGGCGTTAACTAATATCATTTGGGCTCCACTTCAAGAAGGGTTAAAATCTGTGAGTCTATCGGCAAACTGGATGTGGCCCTGCAATAATGAAGGGGAAGATGATAGATTGTATCGCGCTGTTGAGGCTTGTGCCAACTTTGCGATAGAGTTAGGAATTAATATACCCACGGGAAAGGACTCTTTATCCATGAAACAGAAATACCCTGAAGGGGATGTTTTAGCTCCTGGAACGGTAATTATTTCATCAACAGGACAGTGCAGTGATATTAATAAAACAATCGTCCCTTGTGCGGTTCCAGAGAAGGGAAATTTATTTTACATTAATCTTTCTTCAGAAAAACACAAACTCGGTGGCTCCTCACTTGGTCAGGTAATTAACAAAGTAGGAATGAAAGCTCCTGGAATAAAAGATATTAAAGGCTTTGAGAAAACTTTTAATTTTGTTCAAAAATTAATTTTAGATAAAAAAATTATTTCAGGTCACGACATTTCCTCAGGCGGAATGATAACAACCCTTTTAGAAATGTGCTTTCCCTCTCAAAATGTTGGAATGGAAGTTAATCTTTCATCGGTTAGCGAATTCGATACTACAGGTATACTATTTTCTGAAAATTCAGGATTAATTATTCAAAGTGAAGAACACTTGACTGAACTTCTTAGATCAGTTGGTATTGATTGTTTCAAAATAGGGAAAGTCAACAAAAGTGGCGCTTTAAAAATAAAAAATCAAAATGATGAATTGAATCTCGATGTAGCTAAATATAGAGATATTTGGTATTCAACTTCAACAGCCCTAGATAGACATCAAACTAATAACGGTCTGGCTGAAACAAGATTTAAAAATTATAAACAAACTCCTTTACATTTTAAATTCCCTAAAGATTTTCATGGCCAACTAAGCCAAAAAATCAAAAAAAGAATCAAGGCCGCTATTATTAGAGAGAAAGGAAGTAATTCCGAAAGGGAAATGGCTTATGCTATGCACGTATCAGGTTTTGATGTTTATGATATTCATATGACTGATTTAATTAACGGAAGAGAAAACTTAGATGACTATAAGTTCATTGTGGCGGTCGGGGGTTTCTCAAACTCCGATGTCTTGGGATCTGCGAAAGGATGGGCAGGAGCTTTTTTATACAATCCAAAAGCCAAGGAAAGTCTGGATAACTTTTTTGCAAGAGAAGATACACTTTCGTTAGGCGTATGCAATGGTTGCCAGCTATTTGTGGAATTAGGGTTAATTAATCCTGATCATACCGAACTACCTAAAATGGAACACAATAATTCTGGAAAATTTGAATGCCAATTCACTGCAGTTAATATCCAAACATCTTCATCGGTTATGATGAGGGGATTGGAAGGAAGCACATTAGGCATCTGGGCAGCACACGGAGAAGGAAAGTTTTATCTCCCCATGGAAGAATCAAATTACCAAGTACCGGCAAAATATCATTATGATAAATATCCAGCAAACCCAAATGGATCTAAATATAATGCTGCCATGCTTTGTAGTAATGATGGTAGGCATCTTGTAATGATGCCTCACCTAGAGCGATCTACTTTTTCTTGGAATTGGGCTCATTATCCGTTGGAAAGAGAAGATGAATTCTCTCCTTGGATTATCGCTTTTGAAAATGCCCTAAATTGGTTTTCTCAAGATGAATAAATTTAATATCGTTCTTATTAAATTATTATTTTAGATTTAAAATCCGAAATGAAGCTGACAAGAATTTTTGATATACTAACAGTTCAGGTTGAGAAAAATCCAATTAAAAAATGCTTATCCATGAAAAAAAATGGAGAATGGGAAGCTACCTCCACTCACGAATTCTTGAACAAGGCTAACCAAATCAGTTCCGCGTTTCTAGAATTGGGCGTAAAGCCTCAAGATAAAATTGCATTAATCACCTCAGCTAATAGGACTGAGTGGTCAATAGTCGATATTGGGATACTTCAATTTGGCGGAATTACAGTACCGTTGTATCCTACAATTAGTTCAGCTGACTATGAATATATATTAAATCACTCAGAAAGTACTTATTGTATAGTCTCAGATAAAGAGATCTTCCATAAAGTATCATCAATTAAAAACAAAGTAAAAGGGTTAAAAGATATTTATAGTTTTGAGAGAATAGACAATTGTAAACATTGGTCTGAACTATTATCGCTTGGAAAAAAAATCCTAAATGACAAAGAACTTAAAAAGGTAAAATCAAGGGTCAATCCTGAGGATTTAGCGACTATTATCTATACCTCTGGTACTACTGGAATTCCAAAAGGAGTTATGCTAAGTCACCGAAACATCTTGTCTAATGTACTTTCAGCGTCAATTAAAATTCCTTTAAATATTGACAATTCGTGTACACTAAGCTTTCTACCCGTCTGCCATATTTTTGAGCGTACTTTTGTTTACTTGTACATTCATAACTCTTTAGAGGTATATTTTGCTGAGTCTCTTGAAAGCATTCCAGAAAACATCAAAGATGTAAAACCACATTTTATCACAGCAGTTCCTAGGTTACTTGAAAAAATATATGACAAGTTCTATGAAAAAGGAAATGCATTGAAAGGATTTAAAAGAATCATTTTTAAATGGTCAATTCAGATCGCTGAGGCATATGAACCCCAAAATAAAAACGGAGATTGGTATAAACTAAAACTTAAGATTGCCCAAAAATTAGTTCTAAATAAATGGAAAGATGCTCTAGGAGGTAATATTAAACTTATTGCCTCTGGAAGTGCCCCACTTCAAACCAGATTAATAAGACTTTTTACTGCAGCAAAAATGCCTATTGTTGAAGGATATGGATTAACTGAAACATCCCCAGTTTTGTCGTTTAACGATATTAGAAATAATGAATTAAAAATTGGAACTGTTGGAAAACCGATTCAAGGTGTAGAAATTAAAATAGCAAATGATGGGGAGATTTTGTGTAAAGGGCCTAACATTATGAAAGGATATTATAAGGATCCTGATCTAACTAAAGAGTCGATGAGTGAAGAGTTTTTTCACACAGGTGATATAGGAATAATTGATGATGATGGTTTTTTGAAAATAACGGATAGAAAAAAACAAATGTTTAAAACCTCTGGTGGAAAATATATTGCTCCCCAAGTAATTGAAAATCAACTAAAAAAATCACTTTTAATCGATCAAGTTATGGTAATAGGTGAAGGTCAAAAAATGCCGGCTGCACTGATTCAGCCTAATTTTGATCAAGTCAGATTGTGGTTTAAAGAAAATGGTTTCTCTTATGAAAACAGCCAAACTGGTATTTGTGAAAATAAAAAATTAATTGATGAAATGACCCGAGAAATAAAAACTCATGATCAAAAATTTGGAAGTTGGGAATGTGTAAAAGCAATCAAACTTACACCAGATATATGGTCAATTGAGGGGGGTCACCTCACTCCTACAATGAAGGTTAAGAGAAAAGTCGTGATTCATAAATATCAGTCCCTGATCAATGAAATTTATGATTAATTTTTTTTTAAATAATTTACTATGCATGCATAATATTTTGTAATTTAGACAAATCAACTATAAAATGAAAAAAAACACTTTAGATGCCGTTCTCAGATCAACATGGAACTCAGTAAGTAAAATGTATAATAGAGAGGCCTCAAAATTTGACTCTACAATGGCAATGGGTTTTGCCCTGTTAAATATCGATGCTACAGGGACTACTTCAACTTCATTAGGGCCAAGATTAGGTATGGAATCAACAAGTCTTTCTCGCTTGCTAAATAACATGGAAAAAAAGAATTTGATTATACGAAAACAAAACCCAAGTGATGGCAGAAGTGTATTAATTTTTTTAACTGAATTTGGAAAAAATAAGAGGGATGACTCTAGATCGGTTGTATTAAATTTTAACAAGCATATAGAAAGTAAACTGAATAAACAACAAGTAAAAAATTTTCTTGAAGTTGCAGAGTGCATTATGATAGAAAGCAAAAAATTTGAAAATTTTATAATTAATTAAGCCCAAAGCCGTATGGAAGTAGAAGAAAAAAGATCGATCAAGGGAGGAGAGTTCATCATCAAAGAAAATAATCCTCACGATATTTTCACCCCTGAAGATTTTTCAGAAGAGCAAATTATGATGAAAGAAAGTGTTAAAGAATTCATTGATCGAGAGGTTTGGCCTAATAAAGATCGTTTTGAAAAAAAGGATTATGAATTTACCAAATACTGTATGCAAAAAGCTGGAGAGCTTGGTTTTTTATCTGTTGGAGTGCCAGAAAATTATGGTGGATTAGGAATGGGCTTTGTATCTAGTATGTTAGTATGTGATTATATTTCCGGAGCTACTGGATCTTTTTCAACTGCGTTTGGAGCTCATACAGGTATCGGCACCTTACCTATAGTACTATATGGAAATGAGGAACAAAAGCAAAAGTATGTTCCAAAACTTGCAAGTGGCGAATGGTTTGGTTCATATTGTCTAACAGAGCCAGGTGCTGGATCAGATGCAAATTCAGGAAAAACAAAAGCTGTATTGTCCACAGATAAAAAACATTATTTAATTACAGGTCAAAAGATGTGGATTTCTAATGCAGGTTTTGCAGATTTACTAATCGTATTTGCAAGAATTGAAAATGATAAAAATATCACAGGTTTCATTGTCCCCCTTGATCCAAGTAATGGAATTACTCTGGGTGATGAAGAAAATAAACTAGGAATTCACGCATCGTCAACTCGTCAAGTATTTTTTAATGAAACAAAAGTCCCAATTGAGGACATGTTATCTGATCGTGGGCAAGGTTTTAAAATAGCAATGAATGCATTGAACGTGGGCAGGATAAAATTAGGAGTAGCTTGTTTAGATGCACAAAGAAAGGTAATTAGCGGCGCAGTCAAATATGCCAACGAGAGAATTCAGTTTAAAACCCCAATCGCTAAATTTGGTGCAATTAAAGAAAAAATTGCTCGTATGGTTACTTCTTGCTTTGTCGGTGAGTCAGCTAATTACAGAGCTGGATACAATATTGAATCTAAAATAAAGGATTTAAAAGATCAAGGTTTAGATGATCAAAAAGCTGAGCTTAAAGGAGTTGAAGAGTTTGCAATTGAATGCTCAATAATTAAGGTCGGGACTTCTGAAGATATACAAAACTGCGCAGATGAAGGTATTCAAATTTTTGGAGGCATGGGTTTCTCAGCCGATACACCAATGGAATCTGCATGGAGGGATGCTAGGATAGGTAGAATATATGAGGGCACGAATGAAATCAATCGCATGTTATCGGTTGGAATGCTTTTAAAAAAATCAATGAGGGGGGATTTAGATCTTATGAATGTTGTAATGAAAGTAGTAGGTGAAATGACAGAAGGAAAGGTTACAACATTAGAAAATTCTGTGAGTGAATTAACTGATGAGGTCATTAAGATAAAAGATCTGAAAAAAGTATTCCTTATGACTGCTGGTTCGGCTTTCCAAAAATATGGGACAGAATTCGAAAAGCATCAACAGGCACTAATTGGACTTTCAGATATGTTAATAGAAATCTATTTTGCAGAATCTGCATTGCTTAGGACAATTAAGAATATAGACAGGGGCTATGACATGACTTTTCAAAGTGACATGTCTAAGTTGTATTTATTTGAAGCTACGGAAATCGTATTGAAAAGAGCGAAAGAAATTATCGGAAACATCTCAAAGGGGGAGGCTAAAAAAATGCTATTAAAGGGAGTAAATCGCCTTTGTAGATATGAGGATTTACCTGATATAATTAGTTTAAAAAATAGAATTTCAGATAAAGTAATTAAAGAAAATAAATATTGTTTTTAATTAATTGATAAAATAAATATTTAATTCAATTTAAAACTTGCAATAGAATAGTCTAAAGTTGTTTTATTAAACTTTATTTACTCTTTTAATTTACCATTTCTGTCGAATTCAACCCATTCTCCAGACCTATTTCCCTCATGATCAAAGAAAATTCTTCTTCTGACAGCACCATTTGAATAATAAAAAATATTTTCACCTCTCATAGCACCTGATACAAAATTATTTTCTTCTTTTTTTAATCCATTTACCCAATATGAAATTCTTTTACCGTCAAGTAAATCATTTTCATAAACCATAAACTCTTTTAATTTACCGTTTTCATAAAAACTCTTGTACTCTCCATTTTTAATACCAGAATTCATCTCAACAGAAAGTTTTATATCTCCATTATTAAAAAATTCCTCATATATTCCACTTAACTTTCCATCAATAACATTAAAAGATCTTATTTTATTTCCTTCAT
>ERZ802830.503-NODE-503-length-38808-cov-30.2047_pt1 | contig 38808 bp, 47 predicted proteins | sample MGYA00345654_ERZ802830 | MGnify/ENA primary metagenome ERZ802830 (study PRJEB30503, sample SAMEA104212375) | marine metagenome | biome: Westerlies Biome; feature: [SRF] surface water layer (ENVO:00010504) within the epipelagic zone...; material: water... | reverse complement strand
ACAGGTGAGACATTGTGTGATCCATTAAAACCAGTAATTTTAGAATCAATGGACTTTCCAGAGCCTGTGATTGAAATTGCTGTTGAACCTAAAACAAAAGCTGACCAAGAAAAAATGGGTGAAGCTTTAGCCAGATTAGCTAAAGAGGATCCATCTTTCAGAGTTTCTTCAGATGACGAGTCTGGCCAGACTGTAATTAAAGGCATGGGTGAACTTCACCTAGATATTATTGTTGATCGCATGAAAAGAGAATTTAATGTTGAGGCAAATGTAGGTGCACCTCAAGTAGCTTATAGAGAGACAATTTCTAAAGAAGTTGAAGTAACTTATACTCATAAAAAACAAAGTGGTGGCGCAGGCCAGTTTGCGGAAGTGAAAATTATTGTTGAAGGTGGTGAACCTGGTTCTGGTAGAATTTTTGAGGATAAAATTAAAGGTGGAAATATCCCTAAGGAATATATTCCTGGTGTTGAAAAGGGTATTGAAGGCATTGCTGATACTGGAGTAATAGCTGGCTTTCCAATCATTGATTATAAGGTAACTCTAATTGATGGAAAGTATCATGATGTAGACTCTAGTAGTTTGGCATTTGAAATTGCTGGGAGAATGGGATTCAAAGATGCTTGCCAAAAAGCAAATCCTAAGCTTTTAGAGCCTGTAATGCGAGTCGAGGTCGTTACTCCAGAAGATTATATGGGTGACGTAATTGGTGATCTTAGCAGTAGACGTGGCCAGGTTAGTGGCAGTGAGACAAGAGGTAGTGATGCAAGTATAAGCGCTATGGTTCCATTAGCTAATATGTTTGGTTATGTAAATACTCTTAGATCCATGACTCAAGGAAGAGCTCAGTATTCAATGTTTTTTGATCACTACGAACAAGTGCCACAAAATGTACAAGATGAGGTTAAAGCAAAGTTTGCTTAATTTATAAATATGGATAATCAAAATATAAAAATTAGACTTAAGGCTTATGATCATGGTATTTTAGATCAGTCTTCAATTGAGATTGTGAATACTGCCAAAAGAACGGGTGCTTTTGTTAAAGGGCCTATACCACTGCCAACTAATAATGAAATTTTTACAGTCTTAAGATCTCCACATGTGAATAAAAAAAGTAGAGAGCAATTTGAGATAAGAACACACAAAAGATTAATTGAAATTGTTGACCCAACACCTCAAACAGTAGATGCATTAATGAAATTAGATTTAGCATCAGGTGTTGATGTAGAAATTAAGTTATAATTATGAGAACAGGATTAATTGCAAAAAAAATTGGTATGAGTAATTATTATACACCAAATGGTGTAAATATACCTGTAACAGTTTTACACATAGAAGCTTGTAAAGTCATAGAGAGAGTTACTGATGAAAGCTCAAAATTAGATAAATTAGTAGTAGGTGCCGATGAAATTAAGAAACTTAATAAAGTTTCAAAATCTGTCAAAAGCTATTTTGAGAAAAAAAATATGTCTCCTTTCAATATTTTAAATGAATTTAATGTAGATAAAGAAACTGAGCTTAAAGAAGGTGATGATATTAATGCGGACCACTTTGAGGAGGGTCAGTTTATTGATGTTTCTGGTTTTACAAAGGGAAAAGGTTTTTCTGGTGTTATGAAAAGACATAACTTCGGAGGTTTAAGAGCCTCGCACGGTGTTTCAATTTCACATAGAGCTCACGGGTCAACCGGTCAATGTCAGGACCCCGGTAGAGTATTTAAAGGAAAAAAAATGGCAGGTCAGTATGGAAATGTTCACAAAACTCTTCAGAATTTACAGGTGGTAAAAGTTGACCCTAAAAAGAATATAGTTTGTGTAAAAGGGGCAACACCTGGTGCAAGAGGTGCTTGGCTCGTATTAGAAGATTCGATTAAAAATAAACCTAGTAAGGAAGTAGATATTAAATTTGAAGCTGCGGCTAAAAAGAAAAAGTAAAGAGTTAAATATGCAATTTGATGTTCATAATTTAGAAGGAAAAAAAGTTGAGACTGTAGAGCTTAATGATAGCATTTTTAATATCGAGCCAAATTCTGAATTAATCGCATCTGTTGTTCAGTGGCGTACATCTCAAAAGTACCCTTTCAGAGCTAAGACTCTAAATAGATCTGAAGTAAAAGGCACAACACAAAAATATGGTCGCCAAAAAGGTGGTGGTGGGGCTCGTCATGGCTCTAAAAAAGCTAATATTTTTAGAAGTGGTGGAATGGCCCACAGCTTAAAGGGCGATAGATCAGTAAAAAGCTTATCAAGGAAAGCAAAAAAACTTGGCATGATTCATGCTCTTTCTTCTAAGATGAAGGATAAAAATATAATTTTAATTGATGATCTGAAAGCCAAAGAGGCAAAAACAAGTAAAATTAAAAAGCATTTAGAAAATCTAAGTATTAAGTCAGCATTCATCGTTGAAGGAGAAGTAGTTGATAGTAACTTTGCTCTTTCAATTAGGAATTTAAAAGATGTCAAGTTCACAGCATCGGAAGGTATCAATGTATACGATATCATTAAATATGAAAAACTCGTTCTAAGTAAAAATGCTCTAAGTAGCATCGAAAAGAAAGTATTGTCGCAATGAGCTTAATTAAAAATTATAAAACAATTTTACAGCCAGTTGTAACTGAAAAATCATCTATGGTTTCTGAGTACAACCAGGTTACTTTCAAGGTTGCAATTGATTCAAATAAAAAAGAAATCAAAGAAGCTATTGAAAATATATTTAAGGTTAAAGTTAAAAAAGTTAATACGATTACCACTAAAGGTAAGCTCAAGGCATTTAGAGGAACAATCGGAAGAAGGTCAAACTTTAAAAAAGCAATTGTTACTCTTCAAGAAGGACAGAGCATCGATATGAGTGCAGGAGTTTAATAAATGGCATTAATCAAATCAAAACCTAATACACCTGGAACAAGACAACTAGTATTAGTCGATAGAAAAGGACTCTGGAAAGGTAAGCCATTAAAAAAACTAACTGTAGGATCATCTAAGCCCGGAGGTAGGAACAATAAAGGCCGCGTTACAATGAGACATAAAGGTGGGGGCCATAAGAACAAATATAGATTGGTAGACTTTAAAAGAAACAAATTAGACATGACAGCTACTGTTGAAAGAATAGAATATGATCCAAATCGAACTGCTTATATCGCTTTAATAAAATATGAAGATGGTGTCCAGTCATACATACTTGCACCTAAAGATGTAAAATCAGGCGAAAAGATAATTTCAGGTGAAAGTGTCGAGATTAAGCCAGGAAACTCAATGCTAATAAAGCATATACCGGTTGGGATTGATGTTCATAATTTAGAACTAAATCCAGGTGGGGGTGGTATTCTTGCTAGATCTGCTGGGGCAGCTTTGCAAGTTGTTGGTAAGTCAGATGGCTACGTAAGTGTAAAACTTCCCTCAGGGGAACTAAGAAAAGTTCTTGAAGATTGTAGAGCTACTGTTGGAGTTCTATCAAATATTGATAAGAAGAATCAGAAGTTAGGAAAAGCTGGAAGAAACAGGTGGCTTGGAAAAAGACCTTCTGTGCGTGGTGTGGCTATGAATCCAATTGATCATCCCCATGGAGGTGGTGAAGGAAAGACTTCAGGTGGAAGACATCCTGTAACACCGTGGGGCAAACCAACTAAAGGTAAGAAAACAAGAAGCAACAAAAGAACTGATAAATATATTATTAAAAGAAAAACTGATAAAAAAGCAAGGATAGAGGTCTAAGTTATGGCTAGATCAACATGGAAAGGACCGTTTGTAGATGGTCATTTATTAAAAAAAGCTCAAAAAGCATCTGAGTCATCAAGGAATGAGGTTATTAAAACCTGGTCTAGAAGATCTACAATATTACCTGAATTTATTGGTTTAAGTTTTGCGGTACACAATGGAAAGAAATTTATACCAGTTAATGTTACTGAGGATATGGTTGGACATAAATTAGGAGAATTTTCTCCAACTAGAACTTTTTTTGGACATACAGCTGATAAAAAAACTAAAAAATAAAATATGAAGAATTTAAATAGAAAAGATAACGAAGCATTTGCAATTGGAAAAAACGTAAGAGTTAGTCCAAGAAAAGCTAGTATAGTGCTCGATACTATTCGAGGTAAAAGGGTAAAAGATGCTCAAAATATTCTAAAGTTTTCTAAAAGAGCTATAGCAAAAGATATTTATAAAATTTTAAGCAGTGCAGCTGCGAATGCTGAAAATAACCATCAACTTGATCTCGATATACTAAAAGTTTCAGAGGCATACTGTGGAAAAGGGATGGTAATGAAGAGATGGAGAGCTCGAGCTAAAGGCCGACCAGGAAGAATTGAGAAGTTTTTAAGTAACATTACAATTAAAGTTGCTGAAACTCAGAATGAAAATGAGGAAAGTAAATAAATATGGGTCAAAAAGTTAATCCAATAGGTCTTAGACTTAGCTTAAATAAAAAATGGCAATCTAAGTGGTTTGCTAATAAGCAAGATTTTGGTAAATTTTTACAGGAAGACATCAAGATTAGGAATTTTTTAAATTCAAGTCTTAAAAAGTGTGGAGTTGCTAAAATTGAAATTGAACGTCCCGCTAAGAAACCTCAGATAACTATTTTTACAGCTAGACCTGGACTTATTATAGGTAAAAAAGGCAGTGATATTGAAAAACTCAAAAAGAAAATATCTTCTTTTACAGGACAAGATGTTTCGATCAATCTTGTTGAAATAAGAAAACCAGAAGTCGAAGCTCAGCTTATAGCTGACAATATTGCTGAACAATTAGAGAGAAGAGTTTCATTTAGAAGAGCTATGAAAAGATCTGTTCAATCTGCAATGCGGCTCGGAGCAGAAGGAATTAGAGTTAATTGTGGTGGTAGACTTGGTGGAACAGAAATTGCTAGAACTGAATGGTACCGTGAGGGAAGAGTCCCCCTTCATACTTTTAGAGCTAATGTTGATTATGCAGAATCTACCGCAGCGACTACATACGGAGCGTGTGGTATAAAAGTATGGATATACAAAGGGGATATTGATGAAAACGTTCCACATGAAAAATCACCAAATAGTTTAGGATAATAAAATGTTACAACCAAAAAAAACAAAATTTAGAAAAGCCCATAAAGGTCGAGTTAAAGGTGTTGCAACATCCGCAACAACACTAAATTTTGGAACTTTTGGTTTGAAATCTCTCCAAGCAGAAAGAATTACTGCAAGACAGATTGAAGCAGCGCGTGTTGCAATGACCAGATATATGAAAAGAGCTGGGCGTGTCTGGGTAAGAATATTTCCTGATATACCGGTTTCAAAAAAACCTACTGAAGTAAGAATGGGTAAGGGAAAGGGTTCCCCAGAGTATTGGGTTGTAAGAGTTAAACCAGGAAAGATAATGTTTGAAGTTGATGGGGTATCACATGAAATAGCTAAGGCTGCATTTAGCAGAGCAGCAGCGAAATTACCAGTTAAAACTAAAGTGGTTGAACAATTAGTAAAGTAATTATTATGAAAATTGAAGAAATTAGAAAAAAAACTGAAGATCAAATATCAAGTGAAATGGAGAATCTTTATAAGGAGTCCCTTAATTTGAGATTTCAAAAATCATCAGGTCAATTAGAGAATACGTCTAGAATTAACAAAGTTAGAAAATTGATAGCTAGAATGAAAACAGTATTAAATGAAAGGTCTACAGGAAAATAATATGCCAAAAAAAATTCTCCAAGGTACTGTTGTAAGCAATAAACAGAACAAAACAGTTACGGTATTAGTTGAAAGAAAGTTTAAACACCCTCTTCTTGGTAAAGTTATAAAAAGATCAAAAAAATATAGCGCCCACGATGAAAATAATGAATTTAATATTGGTGATAAAATAAAAATAATGGAATCTAAACCAATTTCTAAAATGAAAAGATGGATGGCAGTTAAATAATGATACAACCTGAATCAAGATTAAGTGTAGCAGACAACTCAGGAGCAAAAGAAGTTCTTTGTATTAAGGTACTTGGAGGTTCAAAAAGAAGATATGCCTCTGTGGGCGATATTATTGTTGTAACTGTTAAGGAGGCAATCCCTAAAGGTAAAGTTAAAAAGGGAACCGTGCACAAAGCTGTTATAGTTCGAACTGCAAAGGAACTGCAAAGGAATGATGGAAGTACTATCAAATTTGACTCTAATGCTGCAGTTCTAATAAATGCTCAAGGCGAGCCTGTTGGAACTCGTATATTTGGCCCAGTTTGCAGAGAGTTAAGAGCAAAAAAACAAATGAAAATTATTTCACTTGCCCCGGAGGTTTTATAATGGTTGCTAGAATTAAAAAGGGGGATCAGGTTTTTGTCAATTGTGGAAAAGATATTGGAAAAACAGGAGAAGTTTTGAGAATGTTGGGTTCATCGGCAATTGTGCAAGGTGTGAATGTTGTTAAGCGACACCAAAAACAAGATCAAAAAAATGAAGGAGGTATTATAAATAAAGAAATGCCTATAAAACTAGATAATTTAATGCTTTTAGATAAGAAAGATAAAAAACCTACTAGAGTTAGAACCAAAATACTTAAAGATGGAAAAAAAGTTCGAATCTCTGCGTTTTCAGGAGATGAAATAGATGCCTAGTATGAATATTCCTAGATTGAAAGAGTTATATATTTCTCAAATAACACAGCAGCTTAAAGATAAGCTGGGTTTTAAAAACAATTTACAGGTTCCAAGACTAACTAAAGTAGTTTTAAATATGGGATTAGGTGAAGCAGCACAAGATTCAAAAGTTATTCAGGCAGCAAAAGATAATTTAGCAGTAATTTCAGGCCAACTTCCTGTTACAACTACTGCAAAGAAATCCATTGCAACGTACAAAACTAGAACAGGTATGCCGCTAGGCGTAAAAGTCACTTTACGTGGAAATACTATGTACGAGTTTATAGATAGATTAGTGACTATTGCTTTACCAAGGATACGGGATTTTAGAGGTTTAAAGAATAATAGTTTTGATGGAAAAGGAAATTATGCTCTTGGGATTAAAGAATGTACTGTTTTTCCAGAAATTAATGTAGATAAGTTAGATAAAATTAGAGGTCTTGATATTGTCATATGTACCTCTTCAATTAGTGATGATGAAGCTTTAAGTTTGCTGCAATCACTTAACTTTCCAATCAAAGAAGTAAATCAATTAGGGTAATTATTATGGCTAAAAAAAGTATGATTGAAAAAAATAAGATGAGAATTAGATTGTCAAACTTAGATTTGGCTAAAAGAAAAGCTCTTAAGAGCATCATCATGAATAAGGTAACGCCAATAGATCAGAGATTTCAGGCTCAATTAAAACTAGCAAAGATGAGAAGAAATGGAGCTCAAAGTAGAGTTAGAAATAGGTGTGAGGTTACTGGTAGACCTAGGGGTTTTCACAGTAGGGTTAAAATGTCAAGAATTGCATTAAGGGAAATGGCTTCAAATGGTCAGATACCTGGAATGACAAAGGCGAGTTGGTAGAAAGGAATTTAAATGTCGTTACAAGATCCACTAGCAGATTTATTTAGTCGAATAAGAAATGCTCAGATGAGAAATAAGAAGGTGGTTACATCTCCAGCTTCTAAGCTTAGAGCAGGCATATTGGAAGTACTAGCTAAAGAAGGTTATATAAGAGGCTATGCAATGACTCAGCATCCTTCAGGTAAAAATGAATTAGATATAGAGTTAAAATACGATAGTAATGGACCAGTAATATCAAATATTACCCGCATATCAAAACCTGGAAGAAGAGTTTACTCAAGTGTTAAAAGTATTCCATTTGTTCATAACGGCTTAGGTATTTCTATTGTTTCAACATCACGTGGAGTAATGTCTGACACAGAGGCAAGGGATCAAAAACTTGGTGGTGAAATTATTTGTAAGGTATTCTAAGGAAGAAAATTATGTCAAGAGTTGGATCAAAAATAATTAATGTACCTGAAAATGTGAAAGTTTTCATAGAAAGTGGAATAGTCCATGCTGAAGGACCAAAAGGAAAGTTATCTACAAAGATTAATGATGGTATTGATGTAAACATTAATGAAAAAGAAATTATTTGTGTTCCTAAGCAAAAAGATCGTCAGTCTTTAGCTTTTTGGGGTTTGCAAAGAAATCTAGTTAACAATATTGTTATTGGAGTAGGCGAAGGTTTCACAAAAAAACTTGAAATGAATGGAGTTGGATATAGAGCTTCAGTTAAGGGTACTAACTTAGAGCTTTTACTTGGCTTTAGTCACCCAATATTATACCCAATTCCACAAGACCTTGAAATAAAAGTGGATAAACAAAATAATATTGAGATATCTGGAGCCAGTAAACAATTAGTTGGACAAGTTGCGTCTGAAATAAGAAGTTTTAGAGGACCTGAACCATACAAAGGCAAGGGCATTAAGTATGCCGATGAACATATAGTAAGAAAAGAAGGTAAGAAAAAATAATGTCAAATTCACAAAAGCAAAAAAGATCTAATAGAGTTCGATATTCTTTGAAAAAAAGAAATAAAGATAGATTGAGACTTTCTGTGTTTAAATCATCAAAAAATTTGTACGTTCAAGTTATTGATGACAATGAGAGTAAAACTATTTGCAGTGCTTCTTCATTGGCTACAAGTAAGAAAAAAAATGGTTGCAATATAGAGTCAGCTAAAACATTAGGTGCAACCATTGCAAAATTAGCTAAAGAAAAAGGCATTGATAAAGTTTATCTTGATAGGGGTCCAAACATATATCACGGAGTAATTAAATCATTGGCAGATGAAGCAAGATCTGAAGGATTAACAATTTAAGGAATAAATATGCGAGAAAATCGAGACAATAAAGCACCAAAAGATGATATTAAAGATAAATTAGTCGCTATTAACAGAGTAACAAAAGTAGTTAAAGGTGGAAGAAGGTTTGGCTTTGCAGCTCTAGTAGTTGCAGGTGATGAGTCAGGAAGAGTAGGATTTGGTCACGGTAAGGCAAAAGAAGTTCCCGAAGCAATAAAAAAGGCAAATGACTCTGCAAGAAAAAGTATGGTTAAGATTCCTTTAAGAGAAGGTCGAACACTTCATCACGATATTGTTGGAAATCACGGTGCAAGTAAAGTTGTTATGAGATCGGCACCTTCTGGTACTGGTATTATAGCTGGTGGATCAGTAAGAGCTGTTTTTGAACTTTTAGGTATCAAAGATATTGTTACAAAGTCGATTGGCAGTGCAAACCCCTATAATATTATAAGAGCCGCTGTTAATGGTCTTAAAAGTCAAAAGTCACCAAAAATGGTTGCAGCTAGAAGAAGTAAAAAAGTTGCAGAAATCAATTCATCTAGAGATTAAAAATGAGTCAAAAAATTAAGATAACACAAATTAAAAGTTCAATCGGCTCTGTTCAAAAAATTATTGGAACACTTAGAGGTTTAGGTCTTAAAAAAATCCAAAGTACTTCTATTTTAATTGAAACACCAGAAGTGCTTGGAATGATTAAAAAAGTTCAGCATTTAGTTAAAACCGAGAAAGTCTAATATTATGAAATTAAATGAATTAAAAAAACCTAAAGGCCATACCTTTAATTCTAAAAGAATTGGAAGAGGCATTGGTTCTGGTAAGGGTAAAACTTCTGGAAGTGGCCACAAGGGTCAAAAAGCAAGATCAGGCGTAGCAGTTAATGGCTTTGAAGGTGGTCAGATGCCGCTATTTAGAAGGTTACCAAAGTTTGGTTTTACAAATGTTGGTCGTACTAACTACATTGAATTAAATCTCGAAGATATACAAAAGATAATTGAAAAAAATAAATTATCAGCTGATCAAACTATTAATATTGAACTACTTAAGAAATTATCGATTGTTAAGAAAAAAAATAATTTGAAACTTAAAGTTTTAGGTCGTGGTGAAATGTCATCAAAAAACTCTATTGAATGTGCAAAAATATCAAAGTCGGCTCAGCAAAAAGCTGATAAATCTGGTAATAATATTACTATAAATTAAATTAATTATGGCTTCTGCAGCAGAACAATTAGCTTCAAATTTCAATTTTGGAATGTTTAGAAAAGCTACGGAACTTAAAAACCGTATCTGGTTTACATTAGGTATCTTAATAGTCTATAGATTTGGAACTTACATACCTCTTCCTGGTATTGATATTGATCAGCTGGCTTTGCTTGTTGAGACAAATCAAAGTGGAATACTTGGTATGTTTGATGTTTTTGCTGGTGGAGCCATCAGTAGGATGGCAATTTTTGCGCTCGGCATAATGCCTTATATTTCCTCATCAATTATTATACAGTTAATGACAAGCGTCTCACCTACACTGGCAAATTTAAAAAAAGAAGGTGAGCCCGGAAGAAAGAAAATTACTCAATACACAAGATATGGAACTGTAATACTTGCCTTCCTGCAGGGTTATGGAATTTCAGTTGGACTTGAGTCTGCTGGTCAAATAGTTACTGATCCAGGTATTTTTTTTAGAATATCTACCACAATAACATTAGTTGGTGGAACTGTATTTTTAATGTGGCTCGGTGAGCAAGTCACAAGTAGAGGGATTGGTAACGGAATTTCACTAATTATCTTTTCCGGCATTGTTGCTGAAATACCAAGCGCGTTAATAAATACCTTAACTCTTGGAAGACAAGGCACTATTTCAACTCTAACTTTACTTTTATTGTTTGCTTTAATCATTGCGGTAGTTATTTTCATAATTTTTATGGAGAGAGCTCAGCGTAGATTGCTAGTTCAATATCCAAAAAGACAAATGGGAAATAAAATGATGGGTGGTGACACATCACATTTACCACTTAAGTTAAATACAGCTGGTGTTATTCCTGCAATTTTTGCTTCATCAATACTGTTGTTGCCAATTACTATAGCAAATTTTAATCTTTCAACGGATCAATCATGGTTAAGTGAAATTGCAGCTTTGCTTGGAAGAGGTCAGCCTCTTTATATGTTACTCTATGCTTCAGCAATTATATTTTTTGCTTTCTTTTATACTTCGATTGTTTTTAACCCTACTGAGACAGCAGATAACTTAAAAAGAAATGGTGGATTTATTCCGGGTATAAGACCTGGAGAAAAGACAGCTCAGTATATTGATTTTGTTTTATCAAGAATAACAACCATTGGAGCTTTGTATTTAGCTTTTGTATGTATTCTTCCTGAAATCTTAATTGCACAATATTCTATTCCATTTTACTTAGGTGGAACATCACTTCTGATTGTTGTGGTTGTTGGTATGGATACAGTAGGACAGATTCAAAGTCATTTATTTGCATATCAGTATGAAGGATTAATTAAAAGATCGAGAATCAGAGGTAGAAGAAAATGAATTTAGTTCTTATTGGACCTCCTGGAGCTGGCAAAGGTACACAGGCAAAATCAATTTGTGAAAAATTTAATCTTTGTCATTTATCTACTGGTGATATTTTAAGAAATGAAGTTTCAAAGCAAACAGATTTGGGAAAACAAGCTAAAGACATCATTGATAAAGGCGAACTAGTTTCAAACGAAATTATATTAGAAATTATAAAAAAATTTATAAGCATTAATATGAATAATTATAAAGGTTTTTTATTTGATGGATTTCCTAGATCTGAAGATCAAGCGGATATGTTAAATAATTTGCTTGAAGAAATTAAGGTTGGTATTAGCAAAGTAATACTTTTAGACGTTGATCAATCAATATTGCTACAACGAATAAATAAGAGAAAAGAAGAGGAAGGAAGAGATGATGATAGTGAAGAAATCCTCAAATCTAGATTAGATGTTTATTTTACTCAAACTCAACCATTGATAGATTATTACTCAAACTTAAAACTATTAGAAAAAGTAGACGGAACCATGGAAATTATTCAAGTAAATCAACGTATTAACTCAATATTGGAAGCCGTTTAATATGCTTGACCATTTGAACAATAATCATATAATCCGCCAATCTCTCGTTAACTGTTATCAAAGGATTCTTCTGTGGCTCGTATAGCTGGTGTAAATATTCCAAGTCAAAAAAAATTAGGTATTGCTCTTACATATGTTTATGGCGTTGGAAGAAAATACTCAGTTGATATTTGCAAACAAGCTGAAGTTGATCAGAATATTAGAGTACAAGACTTATCTGAAGTCGATATAAAAAAAATTACTGATGTAATATCTGCTGATTTTACTGTTGAAGGAGATCTAAGAAGAGAAGTTTCGGCAAACATTAAAAGATTAAAAGATCTTGGAGCATACCGCGGTGTTAGACACAGAAAAAATTTACCATGTCGTGGTCAACGTACCCATACAAATGCAAGAACTAAAAAAGGCAAGGCTATTGCTATTGCAGGAAAGAAAAAGGTAACTAAGTAAGATGGCTGATAAAAAAGTTTTAAAAAAGAAAAAAACAAAAAAAAATATCGTCTCAGGTATGGCTTATATCAGTGCAACATTTAATAATACAATGGTAACAATAACTGATGAACAAGGTAACAGTGTTGCATGGTCATCAGCTGGTGTTAAAGGCTTTAAAGGTTCAAGAAAGTCTACACCTTATGCAGCTCAAATAGCTGCAGAGGACGCAGGAACAAAAGCCAAAGAATTTGGTCTTAAAAATTTACAAGTATTCGTTAAAGGTCCCGGCGGCGGAAGAGAGTCTGCTCTAAGAGCGCTTCAAGCTGTTGGTTTTTACATTACATCAATTAAAGATACGACACCTATTCCACACAATGGTTGTCGACCACCAAAAAAAAGAAGAGTTTAAATTTATATAATATAAGGATAATAGTATGAGCATAATTAATAACTGGCAGGCATTGATAAAACCATCAAAATTATCTTTAGTGCCTTCAGATACCTCTAGCTTTCAAGCAACTCTAACGGCTGAACCTTTGGAGAGAGGTTTTGGATTAACTCTTGGCAATGCATTGAGACGGGTTTTATTGTCATCTTTACAAGGAACTGCAGTTACTGCAATTAAAGTTGAAAATGTTCTTCATGAATTCTCTTCAATTGATGGTGTTAGAGAAGATGTAACTGACATTGTTTTAAATATAAAATCTCTTTCATTAAATATGCATTCTGAAGGTGTCAGAAAAATGTCATTAAATGTGACCGGACCTGGCGAAATTACAGCTGGAATGATTAATGCTCCATCTGAAATAGATATAATCAACCCAGAATTAGTAATATGTAATTTAGATGAAAATGTTGAACTTAATATGGAATTAACAGTTGCTAAAGGAAAAGGCTATGTTGCAGCTGAACACAATAGAGTTGAAGATGCTCCAATAGGACTAATCCCTATTGACTCAATTTTTAGCCCAGTTAAGCAAGTGGCATATAGTGTAGAAAATACTCGTGAGGGTAAAGTGCTCGATTATGATAAATTAACAATGACCATTGAAACAGATGGCTCAATTTCTCCTGAAGATGCTATTGCTTTTGCAGCAAGAATAATCCAAGACCAACTTCAGTCATTTATTAATTTTGATGAGCCAGAAGAAGTTATACCTGAGCCAGATGCACTCGAGCCTCAGTTCAACAAAAATTTACTTAGAAAAGTTGAAGAGCTTGAACTTTCTGTGAGATCAATGAACTGCTTACGAAACGACAACATCATATATATTGGAGATTTAGTTCAAAAAACTGAAACAGAAATGCTAAGAACACCAAACTTTGGTAGAAAATCACTAAATGAAATTAAAGAAGTCCTTGGCGTAATGTCTCTATACTTAGGTATGGAAGTTCCAAATTGGCCGCCAGAAAACATTGAAGAAATGGCTAGAAAAATTGAAGATCCCTATAACTAATTTTAAGAAGTAAATTAAATGAGACACGGAATAGCAAAAAGAAAATTAAATCGAACTTCAACTCACAGAATAGCGATGTTAGAAAATATGGCGGTCTCTTTAATAAAGAGTGAAACTATTAAAACAACGCTTCCAAAGGCAAAAGAGCTCAGGCCGTTTGTTGAAAAAATAATTACTTTAGGTAAAAAAAATACTAATGCTTCAAGAATGAATGCCTTTAGCAGTTTACGGGACAGTGAGGCGGTTACAAAAGTTTTTACTGATCTATCAAAAAGATTTGAAAAAAGACAAGGTGGATATTGCAGAATAGTAAAAGCTGGTTTTCGCACAGGAGACAAAGCACCTATGGCTTACATTCAATTATTAGACCAAGAAGCTAAATAGTCTAATTAATTTCAGAATCTTAGCCAAAATTTTAATTTTATGGCTAAGCACATTAACTCAATTGTAATAACAGAAATAGAATCTAATACTAGATTAGATAGGTATCTAGTAAACTCACTCAATATCCCTCAAGGCTTAGTTCAAAAAGATTTAAGGAAGGGATTGATTAGAGTAAATGAAAAAAAAATAAGTGGAAGCTATAGAATTCAAGAAGAAGATATAATTCAGTTTGCAAAAGAATATTCTGAAAATAAACCCAAAGAAAAAATTCCGCCAAATAAAAAAGATTTAGGATTACTTAAAAAATCAATAATTTATTCTTGTGATGATTTTTTTATCATTAATAAGTGGAATAAGATAGCTGTTCAAGGTGGAAGTGGCCTTAAGACAAATTTAGATGATATTTTGTACCATGGACACTTATTCAAAAATAGACCTTTGCTAGTTCATCGATTAGATAAAGATACAAGTGGTATACTAATTTTTGCACTAAATAGAAAGTCGGCAAAATATTTTTCAGATTTATTTAGTGAGAGAAAAATTGAAAAAATATATGAAGCGATTGTTATAGGTGAGCCGAAGGATAATGAGGGAATATTTGAAAACCATGTTGAAGAAGATGGGAAAACTTACTTAGCAGAAACTAAATATAAAATCATTAAAAGATTACCAAATGATTTAACACATATTGAATTAAGACCTACTACAGGCAGAAAGCATCAGCTTAGAATCCACTGTAAGTTAAATGGTCTTCCAATATTAGGGGATAATAAGTATTACTTACCAATATCAAAAGTATATAAAAATGAGAACAACTTACTTTTGCATGCAAAAAAAATTATTTTTAATGATCAGAATGGTGTTCTAGTTAAGGTAGAAGCAAAATTACCAAAATACTTTTTTAATTACATATGATTGTTTACTTAGGAATAATTAGTTATTATAAATATCTATATGACATCTATTATTAAAGAATTAGAAAAGAAAAGAAGTCAAGCAAGAGAGGGCGGAGGCAAAAAAAGAGTCGATGCCCAACATGCAAGAGGCAAACTTACAGCTAGAGAGAGAATCAATGTTCTTCTGGATGAAAATTCTTTTGAAGAATATGACATGTATGTTGAACATAGAACAAATGATTTTGGAATGGCAAAGCAAAAATATCCCGGAGATAGCGTAGTAACAGGAAGCGGAAAGATAAATGGAAAGCTTGTATATGTTTTTAGTCAAGACTTTACTGTATTTGGTGGCTCATTGTCAGAAGCTCATGCTGAAAAAATTTGTAAAGTGATGGACATGGCCCTAAAGGTAGGCGCTCCAATTATAGGAATTAATGACTCTGGTGGGGCTCGGATACAAGAGGGCGTAGCTTCATTAGCAGGGTATGGAGATGTTTTTCAAAAAAATGTTTTGGCTTCAGGAGTTATACCACAAATTTCAGTAATTATGGGACCTTGTGCTGGTGGAGCAGTATATTCCCCAGCAATGACAGATTTCATATTCATGGTTAAAGATACTTCATTTATGTTTGTCACAGGACCTGATGTGGTAAAGACAGTTACTCAAGAAAATGTAACACAAGAGGAATTAGGTGGAGCTAAAACGCACACATCAAAGTCATCTGTAGCTGATGGAGCTTATGAAAATGACATTGAAACACTTTTTGAGGTAAAAAAATTAATAGATTTACTTCCATCAAGTAACAGAGAAAAATCAATTAAGCATAATTTGGAATATCAGGATTTAAGTCCAGACCCATCCTTAGACACTCTAGTGCCTGATAACCCTAACAAACCTTACGATATGCTTGAATTAATAAATAAAGTTGTCGATAACAATGATTTTTTTGAAATCCAGTCAGAGTTTGCGAAGAATATGATTATTGGATTTGGTAGAGTTGAAGGCCGTACTGTTGGTTTTATAGCTAATCAACCACTTGTTTTAGCGGGATGTTTAGATATAGATGCGAGTAAAAAAGCAGCTAGATTTGTAAGATTTTGTGATTGCTTTAATATTCCGATTATAACATTTGTAGATGTCCCTGGATTCTTGCCAGGGGTTTCTCAGGAACATAATGGAATTATAAAAAATGGGGCAAAATTGCTCTATGCATACGGTGAGGCAACTGTTCCAAAAGTTACAATTATAACTAGAAAGGCCTATGGCGGCGCTTATGTTGTAATGGCATCAAAACATCTACGAGGAGATATAAACTACGCATGGCCAACTGCTGAGATAGCGGTAATGGGGGCGAAGGGAGCAGTTGAAATTTTATATAGAAATGAATTAAAAAATGAAACAGATATTTTAGAAAAAACTAATGAATACACAAATCAGTTTGCTAATCCATTTATAGCATCAAGCAGAGGCTTCATTGATGATGTAATCAAACCTCAGTCTACTAGAAAAAGAATTGCTGTTGCATTAGATAATTTGCAAAATAAAGAATTGACCTCACCATATAAAAAACACGATAACATTCCATTATAATATGATTAAAAAGATTTTAATTGCCAATAGGGGCGAAATTGCATGCAGAATTATTAAAACTGCAAAGAAGATGAAGATCAAAACCGTAGCAGTTTATTCAGATGCAGATAGGCAGGCAGATTTTGTTAAACAGGCGGACGAAAGCTATTATATTGGACCTTCATCACCAAGTGAGTCATACCTTGTAATAAAAAAAATTATTGAAGTTGCGAAAAAATCAAAAAGTGATGCCATTCATCCTGGATATGGATTTCTATCTGAGAATTATAATTTTGTTAAAGCTTTGGAAAAAGAAAAAATAAAATTCATTGGTCCAAATAAAAATGCAATTATAAAAATGGGAGATAAAATTGAGTCGAAGAATTTAGCAAATAAACTCAAATTAAATATTATTCCTGGTCATACTGAGGCTATTAAAGATCCAAAAAAAGCAATCAAAATTGCGGAAAAAATTGGTTTTCCTGTTTTGCTTAAGGCTTCTGCAGGCGGTGGAGGGAAAGGAATGAGAATAGTTGAAAACCGTAAAGAACTTGAGCCAAACTTAAAGGCTGCACAAGGTGAGGCCTTAAACAGTTTTGGAGATGATAGAGTCTTTATTGAAAAATACATTACTAATCCTCGGCATATCGAAATACAAATATTATGTGATAAGCATGGCAATCAAATTCACCTTGGCGAACGAGAATGTTCAATACAAAGAAGGTATCAAAAAGTAATAGAGGAGTGCCCTTCACCTTTTTTAGATGAAGAACTTAGAAATGCTATGGCTGAGCAGGCTTTGAAACTTGCAAAAGAAGTCAAGTACGACTCTGCGGGCACCGTTGAGTTTGTTGTAGATGACCAAAAAAATTTCTATTTCTTAGAAATGAATACTCGTTTGCAAGTAGAACACCCAGTTACAGAACTAGTAACAGGAGTTGATCTTGTTGAGCAAATGATAAATTGTGCAGACGGCAAAAAATTAAATATAAGACAGAAAGACATTAAATTAAATGGATGGTCTATTGAGTCAAGAATTTATGCTGAGGATCCACTTAAAGATTTTTTGCCATCCATAGGCAGAATCATTGAATATGAAGAGCCTACTAATTTTAATGTAAACGAAATCATTAGAAACGACACAGGTGTATCAAGTGGTTCAGATATCAGTATTTATTATGACCCAATGATTTCTAAATTAGCTGTTCACGCCGAAACAAGGTTAAAGTCAATTGATTTAATGATTAATGCCTTACAACAATATTATATTACAGGTGTTGATCACAATATTGCATTTTTAATATCAACTTTGAAAAATAATGATTTCAAAAGTGGAAATATAAGCACTAATTTTATCAAAGAGAATTATCCTAAGGGATATAGTAGTAACTTTGGATTAAATAAATCACTAATGAATAAATTCAATATGGCTGCAGTTTATGTGTACTCTAAGTTAAATAAGTTTAAGGGTAATAATATATCAGTGTCTTCTAAAAAAAGATCATTTGATTATCAGCTAAAAGAAGAGAAAATGTTAGATGACAGTTATTTGATCAGACTGGGCGATAAGCGCAATGATTTTGTTATCAGTTCGAGCTGGAAAAATAATGAAAAAGTCATGTGTCTCAAAATTGATGAAGAGTTATGTTTCGTTAAAGTAAATGAAATCAAGAACTTCAATCAATTTTCGTTTACTATTGAAGACTGTACCTTAAATTTGACCTTGTCATCTACACAGATCGAAAAATTGTTTGCCTATATGCCGGCAATAAAAGTTGAAGACTTGTCAAAAAAATTAATTTCACCTATGCCCGGACTTGTTAAATCAATAAGTATTAAAAAAGGCCAACCAATAAAGCAAGGTCAGGAGTTGATTGTAATTGAAGCAATGAAAATGGAAAATATTCTTAAAAGTGAGAAGGAATGTATAGTCGATGATGTTTTAATTAAAGAAGGCTCGAGTGTCAGTACTGATGAAGTTTTAATTACCTTTAAGTGATTATTTCATTCATAATCTTTAATTTACTTTGTAAAATATCTCTATCCAAATATCCTTGTCTAAAGTATCTCTGATTATCAACGTCTTTATATTTTGCTCGTCCGTGTAAAACACGATAATTATCCATAATTATCATATCTCCAGGTTTTTGTTTGATCACAATATTATTTGATTTGCTCTTTATTAATTTCCAAAATTCTCTCCTTGCATCAGTGTATCTGTTAATTCTTTTAATGTTATCATAAGGAATTATTTCAGTTCGATTATTAAATCTTACTTGTACAACGTTATCTTCGTGATCTGTCTCAATTAATGAACAATAATTATCGAGCAAAGTATCTTTATCTTTATATTGAAAGAAGGTCTTAAAATCTCTCAGGATATTATATTTTTCAATACTCTTTTTTTTAATTTGTTTAGCAATATTAAAACCATCTACTAAAGTATTTTCACCGCCAACTTTGCTATTTTTAATACAATGTAAAAAAATATATCCTTGAGTTGGAAACCGGTAAGGGTTATCTGTGTGATTTTCTAAAGCTCTTTCAGTCATGGTAAGATCATATGCTTTCTTTATATTCTTTATATCTGCGATATTCCCCCAATTGGTTTCTTTAATAGGACCTATATGCTTCGTTAAAGCATGAATACCATTTCTCGTAGTAGGCATATTTCTTATTAAACAAAAGCCAAATTCGTCAATTGCATTTAAGATTTCTTTCAGCAATTGATCATTAAATTTTTTAAAATTAAACTCAGGTATTTCTTTTATTGAATTGTTCCATAAAGTTTTTTTTACTTTCTGTCTTGATGATACTAAATCTTTTACTAAATAACTGTGTTCTGATTTATCACTAAATCTTACTATTAATTTATCTTTAACGGATTTAAATTTATCAATTTTTAAATCTTGATCAATTTCAGCGGCTTCAATAAGCAATTGATTTGTTTGTTTATCTCTAATACATAGCTCTGTGCTGTGCTCTAGCAACCATGTAGGTGAAAAATTATAGGATCTATTTTTATGAATTATTTTTAAATAATTACTATTTTGATTATTAATAATAGAGCATTTCATAATATTTATATATTTTTCAATATATTTCTTTTTATTGCAATATCTAATTCATTTACAGCGATATCTTTACCTAAATCGAAGATACTTGTCACAAATTTATTGCTCGATCCACAAGGATTGATACCATTATAATTTTCAAGATCTGGATTATTATTTATACTGAACCCATGGTAGCTAATCCAGTTTTTGAAACGGCACCCAATACTGGATATTTTATATTTATAGCCATCATCTTTTTTAACAAAGATACCATGGGCACTTTTTTCTCTAAAGCCATTAATGCCAATATCTTCAAGTATACCAATGACAACACTTTCTAAACTTTCGACATATTTTCTAACATCTTTTTTTTTATTATTTAAATTAATAATTGGGTAGACAACTCGTTGCCCAGGCCCGTGGTAGGTATATTTTCCACCACGATTCGAATGATAGATTGGAAACTTATTTTCATTTAGTAAATCATCTTTTTTAGCTGATAATCCAGATGTATATAAGGGTGGATATTCGAGAATCCATGTTAAATCATCATAACCATTTTTCGCAATATTCAATACTTCAGTTTCCATGAGCTTTATTGAAGAATTATAATCTTCTAATTTATTTGATATTTTCCACCTCATAAATATAACTATTAATATACAATGATTTTCAATCTAATTTGATATAAAAATAGTGATTATGGAAATTAGCTCAAATAAACCAAAGAATTCTGAAAGAGTCGTCCTCGATAATGATTTAATCAAATCCACAATTAGTTTTACAAATAATAAAGATCTGACATCACTTAAAGAGACTTTAAAAAATGTTCATCCTGGAGATTTAGCTGATTTATTAACTTTTTTAGATGTTAGTCAAAGAATATTTTTACTTAATAGCTTAACAAAAGATTTGTATTCATCAGTTCTAGCTGAAATTGACGATGCTATTTTTGACGAAACCTTTCAAGACCTTGAAAAAGAAGAGGTTATTGAAGCAATTTCAGACATGGAAACAAATGACGCAATTTCTTTAATTGAGTCATTAGAACCAAATGATCAGAGAGATATATTAAATCAAGTATCAAGTGAAGATAGACAGATATTACAAGAGAGTCTTGATTACCCAGAAGATACAGCCGGAAGAAGAATGCAAAAAGAATATGTTGCTCTTCCATCTTTCTGGACTGTGGGTCAGACTATAGACTATCTGAGAGAAGAATTAGATTTACCAAAAGATTTTTTAGAAATTTTTGTTGTAAACCCTTTAAATGAACCTATTGGCACAATCCCTGTTTCAAGAGTATTAAGGACTGCTAGAAGTAGATCACTAGAGGGCATAACTCTAAAAGATCCAATTTTAATTCCAGCCACAATGGACCAAGAAGAGGTTGCTTATCAGTTTGAAAAATATTCTCTGGTTTCAGCAGGAGTAATAGATAATGCTGGTAAATTGATAGGCCGTATAACAGCTGATGATATAGTTTGGGTTTTGCAAGAAGAGGCAGAAGAAGATATTTTAAGATTAGGTGGGTTATCAGAAGCAGAATCAAATCAAAGCATCTTGGCTTCAACTAGAAAAAGATTTGTTTGGTTATTTCTAAATCTTTTAACGGCAATACTAGCTTCAATTGTTATTAGCCTTTTTGATGCGAGTATTGAAAAAATGGTTGCTCTCGCAATTTTAATGCCAATAGTAGCTTCAATGGGTGGCAATGCAGGTACGCAAACACTGACTTTAACAATCAGGTCACTAGCAACTAAAGAATTATTAAGTAGTAATAGAAAAAAAATTTTTAATAAAGAAATTAGCGTATCTGCTCTTAATGGAATTATATTTGCAATTATAACTGCAATTTCTGCTTATATATGGTTTAATGATTTAAGCCTTTCTGTAATAGTTGGGTTAGCTATTATTGTAAATATTTTCTCTGCTGGTGTATTTGGATTTTTAATACCGTATTCACTAAATTGGTTAAAAATTGACCCAGCTATTGCATCAAGTGTATTTGTTACAACAGTAACAGATGTAATAGGCTTCTTGTCTTTTTTAGGTTTAGCTTCAATTTTCTTGCTTTAAATCAATAAGTTATCAATTAATCTAATATTTTCAATCTTAGCTGCTATGAATATTCTGGATCTATGATGAGGTAGGATAGATTTTTTTAGGTCTTGAGTTCTAATTTCCAAATATTCTATTTTAGTAAAACCCTCATTAAGTAAAAAATTTTTTTGTTGATTAAGAGCTTTTGATACATCTTCTCCATTTTTTATAATTTTTTTTAAAATTTTCAATGATTTGTATATATTTTTTGCAACTCTAGCTTGCTCTTTATTTAAATAATTATTTCTAGAAGATAAAGCTAAACCATTAATGTCTCTGACAGTCTTTGCCATTACTATTTTTGTTTTTAATTGGGTCTGTTCAACAACTGTTTTAATAAAGAAAAATTGTTGGTAATCTTTTTCTCCAAAATATGCAACATTTGGTTTGATTATGGATAAAAACTTTAAAACAATATCAGATACTCCTAAAAAATGATATGGACGTGATTTTCCACAAAGCTTCTTTTCAATACCAAATGTTTTGAATGTATATTTTGGTGATTCATATTCAAACATATGTTTATGAAGTGGTGTAAATACTAAATCAGCACTAATCATTCTTAGTTTTTTTAAATCACTTTTAAGAGATCTTGGGTACTTTGAAAAATCTTCATTTGGTGCAAATTGAGAAGGATTGACATATATACTTACAATTGTGAAATAGCCTTTCTTTTTTGCTTTTTTTACTAAAGACAGATGACCGTCATGTAAAGCCCCCATAGTCGGTATAAATGCTATCTTTTTTTTTAATTTTTTTGTTTCACTATTTAAATATTTAGAAACTGAGATAGGAGTTTTCTTAATAATCATTCAAGGTACTATCTTTTCAAAAATTATATTATCCGAATACATTTTAGCTTTCTGTTTTTTTTCGAAACTATCTACTGTCCAAGTTATTATCGGGATATTTTTTTTTCTAACTTTGCTCATGAAATTTGAGTCAATAAAATCAATATCGCAAGAAATAAAATCTAAATTCATATCTAAAATACTTAAGTTATTATTATTATTTCTATCAACTATCAGTCCTTTTGTTAAAAAAGGCAAAAATTCACAAATCCACTGAATGTAAGCAATATTAAATGATTTTATTGCAACTTTTCCAGTATAAGATCTAATAATTTCGTAGATTCTATTTTCGATATAAGGTGAATAATTCCCTTTGATTTCTATAATTATTGGAACTGATGCATTAACAATATGAAGCATTTCATCTAGTGAGATAATATTTGACTCACTATTATTAATTGTAAATTCTCTTAATTCACTCATGTACAAATCGCTAACATTAAGATTAGTTGAACACAGTCTTTTTAAGTTTTCATCATGAATAACAACAACTTCATGATCTTTGGACAAAACTACATCACATTCAATAGCATAATTATTGATAGCAGCAGCCTTGAAAGCCTCTCTGGTATTTTCTGAGATTTTATCATTATGTAGCCCTCTATGAGCTATAGGCAGGTGTTTAATCCAATCCATTTTTAATAAATTTATAAATTTCATCCCAGGAAATTGCTTTCTTTGCAATGTTTTTAGGCGTTTCGATGAGCTTTTCTAATCTTTTATCTGAAACATAGTGAATTAACTTAACATGTGGGACTTCTTCATATGTAGATTTAAGATTAAATATCATGTCATCAATAAAATAAACTTCCTTATTAAAGTTCAATATTAAATTTCTAATAGTAGGTCCTTTAGAATTTATGTTAGCTATGACTGGATAATCTAAATTATTTTTTTTAAAACAAATAATTCGGTCTGATCTTTTTTTAATTGGTACATTAGTTAAAATAATTATTTGAAAATCTAGTTCATTTTCAATTTTTTTTAAGTTTTCGTAGGCACCGGGAACTATATTGATATCCTTGGTATGAACATCAAAAAAATTTTCTAAATGTTTAATTACATCTTCTTTAGAAATTGGATTATTGTCATCAATGCTCAAAATATTTCCAAATAAGGAATAAGTTGATAAATCAAATTTAAGTTTATGAGATAGTAAGTAACTTTCAAATGCTCCCAAAAAATCTAGTATTACTTCATCTGCATCGCAAATTAAAAGAGGCTTATTGGGATTTAAACTAATCTCATCGAGTTGACTTGTGACCTCTGCATGTACCTGTGTAATGCCTGGCTTGATTTCAGGTATGCTTGAAGACATAGTTGACTTTATTTTAATTCAATCCAAGTTAATTTAGTTTGAGTATATTGTCCCATTGCTTCAAGTGATTTATCTCTACCAAAACCAGATTGTTTATAGCCACCATGTGGCACGGACATATCACCATCACTCATACTATTGACTAATACCTTTCCACTACGGATTCTTTTGGCAATTTTATGAACTTTATTTAAATCATTTGACCAAATTATTGCATTTAACCCATAGTCAGTGTCGTTAGCAATTTTTAGAGCTTCTTTCTCTCCCTCGAAATCAATTGCGCACAAAACAGGTCCAAAAATTTCATCTTTAGCAATTTTCATACTATTGTTTACATCTTTAAATATTGTTGGAGCAATATAATAACCACCAGTATCTTTATTCACTTGTTCCCCACCAGTTACGATTTGAGCTCCTTCTTTTTTCCCTGTTTCAATGTAATCTAACACTCTTGAAGCTTGGTTTTTATCAACCATTGAGCCCATTGATGTGTCTGGATGAAATGGATCATTTGGCATCCATGGTTTACTATATTCAATTAATTTTTCGATAAATTCATCTTTTATAGATTTTTCAATTAAAAGTCGCGATGGCGCATCGCAGACTTGACCACTATTGAAAAACATTCCATCAGCTGCTTGCTTAGCGGCAACATCTAAATCAGGTGCGTCAGCAAAAATTATATTTGGAGATTTTCCTCCACACTCAAGAGAAACTCTTTTCATATTGGAATCTCCAGAATATTTTAAAAATAATTTTCCAACTTCAGTAGAACCTGTAAAACCCAATTTATCAACATCCATGTGCATACCTAAAGCTTTACCGGCAGTAGGACCAAATCCAGGCACTACGTTAAATACACCCTCTGGTATGCCAGCTTCCATCGCAAGTTCAGAAACTCTAAGAGCAGAGAGAGGTGATTGTTCAGCTGGTTTGAGAATAAAACTATTTCCTGTTGCAAGGGCGGGAGCAATTTTCCAAAAAGCCATCAGTAATGGATAGTTCCAGGGAGTCACGGCACCGACTACTCCAAGGGGTTCTTTGGTAATCATAGCGATAATATTGTCACGCGTGGGAGCAACATCATCATATATTTTATCAATAGCTTCAGCATACCAATTTAGACAAGCCACACACGCCGCTATATCTCCAGTAGCTGCTGAAATAGGTTTACCCATATCAATAGTTTCCAGAATACCCAATTCAAGAATATTTTTTTTTATAAGATCAGCAAACTTAAAAAGTATTTTTTTTCTTTTATTTGGAGCCATTCGTGACCATGAGCCTTTTTCAAAAACATATCGCGCTGCTTTTACTGCATCATTGACATCATCAACATCACATTCAGCAACAGAAGTCACTAAGCCCCCATCAACAGGCGAGATATCTTCAAACACCTTCTCTGAAAGAGAGTTTACATATTTTCCATTTATAAATGCTTGATTTTTAAAACTAATTGAGTCTTTAGTTTTTATAACATCTTCGTAATTTAGAGCCATATCATATCCTTTATTTAATTTGATAACTCTAATTTATTTTTTGCTAAAGCGAAGCTATTTTTTTTTAGATGCGGTTTTTTTTATTGATTTTTTCTTCTTTTTTTTAGGCTTCTTATCCATTTTTTTGTCAATTAATTCAATGGCTTCATCAAGTTCAATAGTTTCAGGGTCAAATGAGTCCGGAATTGTCGCATTAATTGTCTTGTATTTCACATAAGGTCCAAATTTACCTTTCATTACTTTTATTGGTTTTCCATCTGTTGGATGGTCGCCTAAAGTTTTTAATTCAGAAGAACTTTTTAATCTTCCTGGCTTTGCATTAGCTAGCAATGTCACAGCTCTATTTATACCGATATCGAAAACTTCAGAACTATCTTCTAAAGAAGCATTTTTATTATCACAAGTAAGATATCCACCATATCTTCCATAATTTACAAATATTTCGTTACCAGTCTCTGGGTGGTCACCGATTTTTCTTGGTAAGCTCAATAATAATTTTGCTTTTTCTAAATCAATTTCTTTGGGTGATATATCTTTTGGTATTGTTGCTCTTTTTGGTTTTTCTTTACCTTCAATATTTCCAAGTTGAATATATGGTCCAAATCTTCCATTTAAAAGTTTAATCTCTTTTGAGGTAGCTTCATCTATTCCTAAAATGATATCATCAAATACTTCCTTGACCTTTTTGTGTGAAATAGGTCTTGTAAATTTACAATCGGGATAGTTTGTGCAACCAACAAAAGCACCAAAACGACTTACCTTTAGGCTTAATTCACCACCACATCCAGTTGGACATACTCTAGTAATTTTATTAGTACTTTCTTCAGTTTTAAAAATATGAGATTTAAGACTTTCATTAAGATTATCTAAAATATTTGTTATTCTTAACTCAGTAACCTGATTGATATTTTTTGAAAAATCTTTCCAAAATAAAGATAAAAACTCAGTCCAACTAATCTTTCCGGTTGTAATATCATCAAGTTTATTTTCCATATCAGCAGTGAAATCATAATCAACATACTTATCAAAAAACCCTTTTAAAAAGGCAGTTATAAGTATCGCTCTATCTACAGGCACAAATCTATTCTTTTCAATATCAACATAAGCCCGCATCTTTAAAACAGAAATTATACTTGCGTAAGTAGATGGTCTTCCAATGCCAAGTTCTTCAAGCTTTTTTACTAGACTAGCTTCTGAATATCTTGGTGGTGGTAATGTAAAGTGCTGACTTGATTCAGGGTTATGAGTTGCAAGTACCGTGTCCATGGTTAAATCTGGCAACAGTTTTTCATTATTATCTGTATTTTCATTTGACTCATCACTTGTTGAAGTATCATTTTCTTTAAATTCACCATAAACATTTAAAAAACCATCAAACTTTTGAATTGAGCCATTAGCCCTTAATTGTAAAATTTTATCATCTGAAGTTAAGTCAACAGATGTACGTTCATATTGTGCTGAACTCATTTGACTGGCTAAAGACCTCTTCCAGATTAGTCGATAAAGTTTATTACCATCTTCATCTAAATATTTTTTTACAACATCAGGTGTAATTTTTATATCTGTGGGCCTGATACCTTCATGTGCTTCTTGAGCATTTTTTGCTTTTTTACTCTTATAGGTTTTGATTTCTTCTGGGAGATAAGCATCGGTAAAATTTTCTTTTAAGTATTCTCTATAAGAACTTATAGCTTCACCTGATAGCTCCGTACTATCAGTTCGCATATAAGTAATAAGGCCAACAGTTTCACCATTAATCTCAACCCCTTGAAATAGTTTTTGTGCAATTTGCATTGTTCTCGAGGCACCAAATCCAAAGACGCTTGATGCTTCCTGTTGAAGGGTCGATGTTGAAAAAGGGGCATTAGAATTCCTTAAAGCAGGTTTTTGTGAAATATTTGAAATTTGAAATTTATTATTATTAAAAGCAAAAAGTACTTCATCTGCTTGATCTTTATTTTTAAAACTTTGTTTTTCAACTTTTTTATCTTTAAACGAAGTTAAGTTGGCATCAAATTTTTCATTTTTATCAGTTGAAAATGTACATTTTATTTTCCAATATTCATCTGGATTAAAAGATTCTATCTCAAGTTCTCTTTCACATATTAATCTAAGTGCTACTGATTGAACCCTGCCAGCCGATTTTGCTCCAGGAAGTTTTCTCCAAAGTACTGGAGATAAATTAAAGCCAACTAAATAATCAAGAGCTCGTCTAGCTAGATATGCGGATACAAGAGAGTTATCAATTTCCCTTGGGTTTTCAATACCCCTTGATACAGCAGTTTTTGTAATTTCACTAAACACAACTCTTTTTACTGACTTGTCTTTTAAGAGTTTTTTCTTTTTAAGGAGTTCTAATATATGCCATGCAATAGCCTCTCCCTCTCTATCCGGATCTGTAGCAAGAAAAAGTGTATCTGACTGTTCTGCAGCTTTATAAATTTCAGACAGATTTTTTTTTGATTTATCTGATGTTTCCCATTCAAATTCAAAATTATTTTCAGGATCAACAGATCCATTTTTTGACGGCAAGTCTCTAACGTGACCATAGCTTGCTAAAACTTTAAAATTATTCCCTAAATAAGCATTTATTGTTTTTGCTTTAGCGGGACTCTCTACAATTACTAAATTCATTTTGGCTTATTAAGCTAAAAAATTTCATTTTGTCAAATTAAGACATTGCATGAGCTTTAATTTATAGGATTTATGGGAAATTTTTCTATTTTAACTTTTGCTCTTTACCTTGAATGAGCTTTAAAATATTTTTCGCGTGAGAAATTAAAATTATGAGACCTGCGATTAAAAAAACTTCTTTGTACTGAACATTAGGAATATTGTAGGCGGCAATAACTAAAGCAATAATGCTTACTAGTGCAGATAAAGAAGAAATTCTAAATAGCAAAAAAACTATAGACCAAGCGCATATTACAATAACGAATAATAAAAGATCGACAGCCAATAAAATACCTAATAACGATGCATAACCTTTACCACCACTAAAGTTTTTCAACCAAAACGGAAAAATATGTCCAATTAAAATAAAGGTGGCCGTTAATAAAAATTTATCTGGATAAAAAAATTGACATATTTTAACAGCAACTATTGCCTTTAAAACATCAAAAAAAAGTGTTAGAGCCGACGCAAGATAATTACCAGTTCGCAAAACATTTGTTGCACCAGTACTTCCTGATCCAATATTTCTTATTTCACCTAAGTTAAAGCATTTAGTAATTATTACTCCACTTGGTATTGAGCCTAACAAGTAAGATATTATTATACTGGTTAGAGCTGTAGACATATAGTTATTTAACCATAACTGCTAGACAGGCCATTCTAACTGCAACACCATTTTCAACTTGCTCATTTATAACAGATTTATCCAAATCATCAGCTAATGAGCTTTCAATTTCTATGTTTCTATTAATAGGACCAGGATGCATTACAAGTACATCCTTTTTTGCATTAGTTAGTTTTTTGTGTGTTAAGCCAAAATGTTTAAAGTACTCATCTATAGAAGGTAAATTGACATCGTTTATTCTTTCTTTTTGAATTCGAAGCATCATTACAATATCTGCAGACTCAATCCCTAACTCTAAATTGTCAAAATATTCAACATCAAAGGAATCTAAATCTTTGGGTTTGAAATAATCTGGGGTAACAAACCTTATTTTGGATCCCATTTTTTTTAATAAATGATAGTTCGATCTAGCAACTCGACTATGTTCAATATCGCCACAAATTGAAACGGTTATTTCTTCAAACTTTTTTTGATTATCTTGAATTGTATATGCGTCTAAAAGAGCTTGTGTAGGATGTTCTTCAGTGCCTTCTCCCGCACTTATAATAGGACACTTAAGTCGAGAAGAAATTTCTTCTATAGAGCCTGACGATCCATGTCTAATTATGACTAAATCTGGATTCATCGCGTTAAGTGTGTCAGCAGTATCTATTAATGTTTCACCTTTTCGCAGAGAAGAGCCTTCTATATTCATATTAATCATATCTGCCCCAAGTCTTTTAGCGGCTACTTCAAAAGATATCAGAGTTCTAGTTGATGGTTCAAAGAATAAATTGATTATTGTTCTTCCATTTAAGATTGGAATATTTTTATTTTTTTCTTTATTATTTTTTTTGAAAAGATTTGCTACCTCTATAATTGACATTACATCAGCTTTTGTTAGATCTTTAACAGAGCTTAGATTTTGCACTGAAAGTTTTGGTAGATTATTTATTGTCAGCATATTTTTAGTTATTAATATATTGCAAAGCACCATCTAGAATAAAGGCTGCAGCCAAGTTATCAATTTCTTTTTTATTTATCATATTCTTCTTTCGACTTTTTTTTGGTTTTTCAAAGTATCGCTCAACAGCAACACTAGATAGTCTTTCATCCCAAAACCCATATGGAATTTTTAAATTTTGAGAAATTAATAAAGCCGTGTCTGTTACTGATTGCGCGCTTTTACCTAATGATCCATCCATATTTAATGGCATACCAAAGATCAAACCCCCAATTTTAAATTTTTGAACAACATTATTCAAATCATTGAAGAGTTTTATTGATTTATCTCTATTTATAGTTTTCAGAGATATAGCAATTTTTAGTTCAGGGTCTGAGATTGAAATACCAATTCTTTTAGATCCTACATCTAAACCCATTATACGTTGATTATTTCCTATAATTTCCTTAAATTCTTTTATATCCTCGATTTTTTTTGTTTCAATGCTCATGATTTACTAATATATATCACAATTAACAATGTTAATAACAAGATAATCATTAAATTAAGTATGGAATTTGATAAAAACAGTACAATTAAACTAGCAAAACTTGCTCGATTGTCTGTAAATGATAATCAATTAAATAGTTTAGAAAAAGATCTAAAATCTATTTTAAAATTTATTGATCAGTTGAAAGAAATAAACACAGAGGACATTGACCCAACATCCAATTCCCTTGATCAAAAGTTAATTTTAAGAGATGACATCGCAGAAAATACTTTATCAAATGAAGATCTTCTTAAAAATGTTCCTGAGAGTGAATTAGGATTTTTTGTAGTACCAAAAGTTATAGAGTAATCATGTTGGATAATCTGACAATATTGGAAGCATCAAAGCTTATTGATGAAAAAAAAGTTTCAGCACTAGAAATAACTAATAGCTATTTAAAAAAAATTGAAGATTCAAAAAAATTAAATTGTTTTATAACAGTTTCACATGATAAAGCTGTGCATGCAGCAAAAGAAACGGATAATAGAGTTTCAAAAAATAATAGAATAGGCCCAATGGACGGCATACCTCTTGCCTATAAAGACCTGTTTTGTACTAAAGATACCCTTACAACTGCTTCTAGTAAAATTCTCTCAAATTTTATACCTACATATGAGTCGACAGTAACAAATAATTGTATAAATAAAGGTGCGATTACTCTTGGTAAGCTCAATTGTGATGAATTCGCAATGGGATCAACTAATAAAACAAGTTTCTATGGTCCTGTTGTTAATCCTTGGAAATCTCTTGATAGCGATGAAGAGTTGGTTCCTGGCGGTTCTTCAGGTGGCTCGGCAGCTTCGGTAGCTGCTGATTTATGTATTGCCTCCATTGGAACAGATACTGGAGGATCTATTCGACAACCTGCCTCATTTACAGGAGCAGTTGGGTTGAAACCAACCTATGGAAGGGTTTCTAGATGGGGAACTATAGCATTTGCCTCATCTTTAGATCAAGCTGGACCTATATCTAAGACTGTCGAAGACGCTGCAATATTATTACAAACAATATCTGGTCATGATAATAAAGATTCTACCAGCTCACAAAGACCAAATGAGCATTATTTTTCAAATCTTAATAGCTCTGTAAAAAATTTGAAAATAGGAATTCCTAAAGAGTATATGAGTGATGATCTGCCATTAGAAATTCAAAATTATTGGAATGAAGGAAAAAAAATTCTTTCTGAAAATGGTGCTGAAATTATTGAAATAAGCTTGCCACATACCAAAACAGCTCTTCCCGCTTATTATATCATTGCACCTGCTGAGGCTTCATCCAATCTTTCAAGGTATGATGGAGTAAAATATGGATTAAGAACTAATGAAAAAAACCTTATTAAAATGTATGAGTCAACAAGATCTGATGGATTTGGAGATGAAGTAAAAAGAAGGATTATGATAGGCACTTATGTTTTATCGTCTGGATATTATGATGCCTATTATTTAAAAGCTCAAAAAATTAGATCGTTAATTAAAAAAGACTTTGATAACGTCTTTAAAGATGTAAATGCAATCCTTACACCAGCAACTCCCAATACTGCATTTGCAATTGATAAAGAAGAAAAAGATCCTGTTAAAAATTATTTAAATGATATTTTTACTGTTCCGATTAATCTAGCTGGATTACCAGCAATTTCAATTCCATTTGGATTAGATAAAAAAGGTCTACCTGTAGGCATGCAATTAATAACAAATTCATTTGAAGAACAACTTCTTTTAAACATAGCTAAGAATATTCAAGACTCAATAAATTTTAAAAATGAACCAAAATGTTGGTGGAAATAGATTATGATGAATGATTGGCAAACTGTAATAGGTATTGAAATACATGCCCAGGTAAATTCAAAATCTAAACTTTTTTCTAGCTCATCAACAGATTTCGGGTCTGCACCAAATACTCAGGTAAGTTTAGTTGACGCAGCAATGCCAGGAATGCTGCCGGTTATTAACAAATTTTGTATCGAGCAGGCAATAAAATCTGGATTAGGGTTAAATGCAAAGATCAACAATAAATCAATATTTGATCGCAAGAATTACTTTTATCAAGACTTGCCTCAAGGCTATCAAATTTCACAGTTCAAGGATCCAATTGTTGGGGAAGGTTCAGTTGAGATTGAAATCGAAGGAACAACCAAGACTATTGGCATTGAAAGATTACATCTTGAGCAAGATGCAGGTAAAAGCTTGCATGATCAAGATCCCAATTTAACATTTGTTGATTTGAACAGATCAGGTATCGCTTTAATGGAAATAGTATCTAAGCCAGATATGTCGTCTTCAGACGAAGCTATTGCATATGTAAGAAAAGTCAGATCAATTCTCAGGTATTTAGACACATGTGATGGCAATATGGAACAAGGGTCGTTGCGAGCAGATGTAAATGTATCTGTGAGAAAAAAAGGCGAAGAATTAGGTACAAGATGTGAAATAAAAAATTTAAATTCATTTAAACATATTGGTGCGGCTATCAATTTTGAGGTAGATAGACAAATTAAAATAATTGAAAGCGGAGAGCAAGTTAAACAAGAAACTAGATTATACGAAGTTGCTTCTAATAAGACTAGATCTATGAGATCAAAAGAGGACGCTCATGATTATAGATATTTTCCCGACCCAGATTTACTTCCATTACAGCTAGAGCAAGAATGGATAGAAAAAATAAAAAAATCATTGCCTGAATTACCTGATGAAAAAAAACTGAGATTTATTAATTTCTACAAAATTTCTGGCTATGATGCTGAGGTTCTTACTTCTGACAGACGTATTAGTGAATTTTTTGAGGAAGTCGCAAAGAATAGAAGCTCTAAACTTTCTGTTTCTTGGGTAGCAAGTGAATTATTCGCAGTATTAAACAAACTTAACTTAAATATAGAAAATTCTCCTGTTAGCTCAAGCCAGCTTGGTGAGCTAATTGATGAAATAGAGAATGGAACAATTTCAAATAGAGCAGCAAAAGAAGTTTTTGAAGAAATGTGTAACTCAGAAAAATCGGCAAAAGATATAATTGAAGAAAAAGGCCTTGTTCAGATCAGTGATACCTCAGAAATCGAAATATTTATCAATAAAGTTTTAGAAGATAATCCTGAAAATGTTGAAAAATATAAAAATGGCAAAACTAAACTTCTTGGGTTTTTTATTGGAGAAGTTATGAAAGCTACTAAAGGCAAAGCAAATCCAGGTCTTTTAAACCAAATAGTTAAGAAAAAACTAGATAATTAGAGATAAAAAGATTAATTACTAGTATTAAGTGGAGTGATGGGTGAGTGGCTGAAACCGGTTCCCTGCTAAGGAATTTAACGGGCTTATACCCGTTACGAGGGTTCGAATCCCTCTCACTCCGCCACCTAAGGTTTTAAAATCGGTTCAATAATTCTAGCAATATTTTTTTTACCCCTTATTAAATTACTGTCTATACTAAAGAAGTTTGGTTCGAAATTATTTTCAATAAACTCATATACTTGAATATTTTCCATTACACGCTGAACATAATTTCTAGTTTCTTTAAAGGGTATCAATTCAATCCAATCAATAGGATCAATGTCGTTTGTTCTTGGGTCTCCATATCTAGCTATCCATCTTTTTACTCTTGACGAACCGGCGTTATAAGCTGCTAGGGTTAATATGTATGAGTCATCATATATAGACAAAAGTTGATCTAAGTAGGCACTTCCTAAGATTACATTATATGTTGGGTCACTTGTTAATTTAGATTTTGTGTATTTTAGATTTAATCCTTTGGAAAGTTTCTTTCCGGTATAAGGCATAATTTGCATAAGACCTTTTGCTCCCGCATAGCTGCCTGCTTTAGGATCAAATTGACTTTCTTGCCTTATAACAGAATGAATAAAAGGTTGCGGAGGAAAAATAATTTTTCCAAATTCAGGTCTATTAACTGCAGGAAAGCTTTCTGGGGTAAATAGCAATGTATCATAGTAGACTAGTTTTCCAGCCTGAACTGCAAAATCATCTCTATTTAACTTATTTGCTAATTTAGTAATTCTTAATCTTTCGTTTGTATTATCGTCTTTTGCTATACTCCAAATAAACTTTTTCATAATCTTAAATTCTTTAAGCTCTTCTAATAAGTATATTGCTTTATAAACTTTAACCATTTCTGAATTTATATTATTTAAATCAACTTTTTCAGGATGTCTGTTCACATCAAATTTTAATTTGGTCTCTAAATAGCCATTAGCTAATTGGCCATAAAATGTTAAATTATAATTTGAAGCTTCTAAAAACCATTTTTGTGCCAACTCTTTTTGACCAAGATCTTGATAAGCTCTTGCCAACCAAAAAGAGCCTCTGGCTTTTGAAATAGGTCTTGATGAAACATTATAAATATTTTTAAAATGCAATGATGCGGTAGATGGATCATTAAGAAATGAATAACTAATCCAACCCGCCATCCACTCGGCTTCAGCAATATTAGCATTTGTTTTTAATCCATGATTAATAGTCAATCTATAGGCTTCATCAAATCGCCGTTCATCAATTAATTTTCTAATAGAGTAATTTTTTAATTTCCAGAATTTATCAGGCCTTTCAAGGTCTTGAGAGCTAGTTTTATTTATTTTCGTTAATAGGTCTAGGGCCGATGAGAACTTTTTCTTTTTAATTCGCCAGTTGATTCTATCGTGAACAAGTCCAGGGTCATCTTTTAAATATTTTGGAACTTTTGAAATTAATTCATCCACTCCTCCCGCAAAAGATATCAAACCTATTCTTGCTTCGTAAAGTTTTTGGTGATCCTTATCAACATATTTAATTAATCTTTGAGCAGTTCGATATTTTTTATTCCACAGTAAGTTCGATATTCTTTTTTTGTGATGTTCAATAGTTAAAAATGATTTAAATTTATAAATAATATTTTTTTGATCTACCCTACCAAATCTGCCATCTACATATCCTTCTTGAATAAGGTTTATTCCTATGTCTCTTTTTCCAACAGATATAAAAGCATTTCCTAGATAAATTTTTCCTAAACCTGTTTGAACTTCATTAGAATCAAAATAGTTTATAATGTTAGAAGGTGAGTCTGTATAAGAAATCTTAGATTCTGCCTGAAACTTTATTTTTTCTATCTCAGGCCAATTATTATTTTTTATTATATAATTTGAGTAATCACTGAATGTTAAATCAGCAGCACCATTATAATAACGAATCCACTCTATTAAATTTAAGGCATCTTGATCTTTAATATTTTTCTGAATATTTGATACTCGTTCCCATTTCCATTTTTTTGATTGCTCTAAAGCTAAATTTAGTAATTTAAACTCCTTATTAGATAGATTTCTAGATAAAAGAGGAGCCTCTGGTTTTTTAATAGGTTGAAGTAGAAAAGGTTTTTCAGGTTTCTTTGAAGGAAAATTTAATGCAAATTTATTAATAGTTTCAGTGTTTGAAAGTTCAAAATAAACACTTTCTTCAGCAGCGACTGCTTTAAATAAGCTTAAAATAAGAAAAGATAGTAGTATTATTACAGATTGCTTCACAAATTGAATTAATTAATAGTTTTGAGAGTATATTTATGATTTATATTTTTTAAATAATTAAAAATGATAGAATATAACATATATGTTTAAAGGGTCTTTTACAGCACTAATTACGCCATTTAAAAATGGCAAATTTGATGAGACTTCTTTTAGGTCATTGATTGATTTTCAAATTAATTCTGGTACTCATGGATTGGTTCCAACGGGTACAACGGGTGAATCTCCGACATTATCTCACGATGAGCATATTAGAATAGTTGAAGTATGTATTGAACAAGCAAATAATAAAGTTCCAATAATAGCTGGTACTGGCTCTAACTCAACTGATGAAGCTATATATTTAACAAAGCATGCTGAAAAAGCTGGAGCGGACGCAGCATTAGTAGTAACTCCATATTATAACAAGCCATCACAAGAAGGTCTACTTCAGCATTTCACTAAAATAGCTAATTCAGTAAATATTCCGATCGTTATATACAATATACCAGGAAGATCAGTCATAGATATGACCAACGAGACAATGGCTAAACTTTACAAGTTAAAAAATATTGTTGGTGTAAAGGATGCTACTGGAGATATACCAAGAGTTTATTTTACAAAAAATGATGTTGGAAAAGATTATATTTTATTAACTGGGGATGACTCAACAACTTTAGCATTTATGACATATGGTGGGCACGGAGCTATCTCTGTAACTTCAAATATTGCTCCTCAATTATGCTCAGAATTTCAAAATCTATGCATGGATAAAAAATTTTATGAGGCATCAATAATCAATGATCAACTAATGCCATTGCATAGAGCGCTATTTTTAGAATCTAGTCCTGGACCCGTTAAGTATGCCGCTTCTGTTCTAGGCTTGTGTTCAGAGGAAGTAAGGCTACCTGTAACCACTATCAGTAAAGAAACAAAAGAATCTATCGATAGTGCTTTAAGACACGCCTCGCTTATTGACTAAAGTTGACAATTGTAGCGCAAAATAGAAAGGCACGTTATAATTTTTCCTTCTTAGAGTTGTTTGAGTCTGGAATTGAATTGAAAGGTAGTGAGGTTAAGTCTTTAAGGAATGGCAGGGTAAATATATCGGAGTCATACGCAAGAGAAGAAGGTAACGAACTATTTTTAATCAATTCACACTTTTCAAAATATAGTAATTCATCTTATCTTAATCACGAAGAGACTAGACCTAGAAAACTTCTATTAAACAGAAGAGAAATTAGAAAGATTATTGGTAAATTAAACAAAGAGTCTTTAACTCTAGTCCCAACAAAAATTTTTTTTAATAAAAAAGGTTTTGCAAAAATAGAAATTGCACTTGCCAAGGGAAAGAAAAGTCATGATAAAAGAGAGGTCAGTAAAAAAAGATCTTGGGAGAGAGAAAAAAAGAATTATAAATGATTTATGTAATAGGACTTGGATCTAATCTAGACTCTAAATATGGAGATCAATATCAAACTCTCAAAAAGTCTATAGATTTAATAAAACTTGAAAACATTGAGGTCATGAAAGTTTCAAAACTTTATGTTACTGAACCTGTTGGCATGACAAAAGTTAACTGGTTTTTGAATGCTGCAATTATAATTTCAACATCTTTGAAGCCTAATAAACTAATAGTAGTTTTAAAAGAGATTGAAAAAAAAATGGGAAGAGAAATGCATAGGCCAAATATGTCAAGACCTTGTGATCTTGACATTCTTTTATCAGATAAAAATAAAGAAATTAGAATTCTTTCAGGGAAATATCCAATTACTATTCCTCATAAAAAGTTACACCAAAGAATGTTTGTTCTTAGGCCACTTATGGATATTTGCCCGGACTTGATTCATCCAGTATGTGGGAAAACTATAAAAAATATTATTTCTAGTCTTAATTCTCATGAAAAAATTACACTTTATAATAAAAAATTGTGATATTTCGGCTATTTTTAGGTATTCCTTTATGATTAAATTCGTGATTAAAAGTAATATATGAAGCACCCTGACTTTATAGAAAACATTAAGTCTAAAGAAATTGACGTAAACCAAGCACTTGTAGAAAAAGCCTATTTTTTTGCGCTAGAAGCACATAAATCGCAAAAAAGATATTCTGGAGATCCATATATTTCGCATCCAATTAAAGTAGCAGAAATACTCTCAGAGCTTAGACTAGATACTGCAACAATAATTACTGGTCTTCTTCATGATACCGTTGAAGATACCCCAGCATCAATGGACGAACTGAAGTTAAAATTTGGCAATGAGATAGCAACACTTGTAGATGGAGTTACTAAGATATCTAAAATGAAAACTCAATCTGATATTAAAAATCAGGCTGAGAATTTTAGAAAATTAATATTAGCAGTCTCAAAGGACATAAGAGTCTTGTTGGTTAAATTAGCTGATAGACTTCATAATATGCGAACGATTACATTTGTTCCAAGTGAAGAAAAAAGAAAAAGAATTGCACTAGAAACGATGGAAATTTATGCTCCTTTAGCAGGCAGATTAGGAATGCAATTTTTTAGGGACGAACTTGAGGACCTGTCATTCCAAATATTAAATAAAGCAGCATATACATCAATTAAAAATAGGGTTGATTATTTAAAGAATAGCAGTAGCAATCTTACCGAGAAAATCAATATTCAAATTGTAACGTTATTAAAGGATGAAAATATATCCTGTGAAGTTTTGGGAAGAGAAAAAAAGATTTATTCTATTTGGAATAAAATGCAAAGAAAGGAAATTGCTTTTAGACAGTTATCAGATATATTTGCTTATAGAATTATTACCGAAAATAAAAAAGACTGCTATAAGGCTTTGGGTGTTATTCATTCTAAATGGTCAGTGGTTCCTGGGTCTTTCAAAGATTATATTTCAACACCTAAAATAAATAATTATAGCTCTCTTCACACAACAATTGTTGGCCCACAACGACAACGAGTTGAACTTCAAATTAGAACAAAAGAAATGAGCCAGATTGCTGAAAGTGGTATTGCTGCGCACTGGCAATATAAAGATAACTATAATTTAGTTGATGACTCATCTTCCGATCCAATTAATGTCACTTGGTTGCGGGATTTGGTTGATATATTGGATTCTGGTGCAACCTCAGAAGAACTTCTAGAGGCTACAAAACTAGAAATGTTTCAGGAACAAGTTTTTTGCTTTACTCC
>ERZ802830.502-NODE-502-length-38840-cov-47.8526_pt1 | contig 38840 bp, 38 predicted proteins | sample MGYA00345654_ERZ802830 | MGnify/ENA primary metagenome ERZ802830 (study PRJEB30503, sample SAMEA104212375) | marine metagenome | biome: Westerlies Biome; feature: [SRF] surface water layer (ENVO:00010504) within the epipelagic zone...; material: water... | reverse complement strand
TTCAAAATCGCGTTCCTTCGGGAGTATCTGTTCGATTCAGATATGGGGCACCATATCTTTTTATAATTATATTTTGAATATTCTATTAATTGTTTATCAACCGGTAACAACTATAATCGAACAATGAAAAATAATAATTCATTTAATATTAGCAAAAGATTAGTAGTCAAAATTGGCTCGTCACTTCTAACAAATCAAAAAGGTGGAGTAAATAAATCTGTCTTAAAAAATGTTGTATCTGACATTGTTTGGCTAATTGATAAAAATAAAGAGGTTATTGTTGTTTCATCTGGAGCTATTGCCCTTGGAAGAGGACAGTTAAAACTTCAACAAGAATTAACGCTTAATGAATCACAAGCAGTTGCTGCAAGGGGTCAAATAGAACTAATGACTGCTTGGAAGAATGAATTTAGAAAACATAAATTACAAGTTGCTCAAATTTTATTAACTCCCTCTGATGCTGAAAATAAGAAAACGTCTGATAATGCAGTAGCCACTATTGAAAATCTAATAAGTTTTAAATGTATTCCCATAATTAATGAGAACGATACAACATCAACTGATGAAATAAAGTTTGGAGATAATGACATTCTTGCATCTAAGATATCTAAACTCATTAAAGCAGATCATCTAATCCTACTATCAAATGTTGATGGTTTATATAAAGAACCACCGAGAAATAAAAAAAATGGTGTGCTCATATCTGAAATAAAATCTATTACTAAGTCTGTTAGGGATATGGCTGGAACTGCATCAAGGCTTGGTAAAGGCGGAATGATTTCAAAAATTAAAGCTGCAGAAATATGTATGAAATCAAAATGTTCACTTATCATAACTTCTGGTTTAAAGAAGGACCCTATTAAAAGTCTAGCAAGAAAAACTTCTAAATCAACGAGATTTATATCTACATAATGACTTCCTTTAAAAACAAAATTAATCAAGTAGGTCTTCAGGCTAAAGAGGCATCAAAAATCTTAGCCAAAGTTTCTACTAAACAAAAAAATGAAGCTATATTGGCAATGGCAGGTCATATCTTAAAAGATAAAGAGCTGATCTTAGAAGAAAATAAAAAAGATTTAAAGAAAGCAAAAACAAAAGGTTTATCAGAATCATTTATTGATAGATTAGAGCTTGGTGATGAAAGAATTATTTCTATTGCAACTACTCTTAGTGAAATTGAAAGCTTTAGGGACCCTGTTGGTAAAGTTTTAGACTCTTGGACAAGGCCGAATGGACTTAGTATATCAAGAGTATCCACTCCCCTTGGAACCGTCGGAGTTATCTATGAAAGCAGGCCCAATGTTACAGCAGATGCAGGAGCTTTATGTCTTAAATCTGGTAATGCCTCGATATTAAGAGGAGGTTCTGACGGTATTAATTCATGTATAGCAATTCATAAGAGCATGATAAAGGGGCTGAGTGATGCTGGTATCACTGAAAACGCAATTCAAATCATTGAAGATATAGATAGAGATGCAGTTAATATGATGCTTCAAGGAATTAATAAGAGTATTGATGTAATTGTTCCTAGGGGCGGTAAAAACTTAGTTGCTCAAATTGAAAAAGAAGCAAAGGTTCCAGTATTTGCTCATCTAGAGGGTATTTGTCACATATATGTTGATAAAGATACTAATCTAGAGAAAGCTATAAATGTTTGTGTAAATGCAAAAATGAGAAGGCCGGGTATATGTGGTGCTGTAGAAACTATATTAGTTGATTCAGAAATTGCAATTGCATTTTTGCCAGATCTAATTAAGGCCCTATCAACCAGAGACTGTGAGATAAGGGGATGTAAAGAAACACAACAATATTCTAATAATGTTGTTGCTGCAAATGATGAAGATTGGAAAACAGAATATTTATCACCAATTGTTAGTATTAAGATTGTTAAAGACTATGAAGAAGCGATTGAGCATATAGATACTTTCTCATCTGGTCATACTGAATCTATACTAACTGAAAATTTAAATACAGCAGCTCAGTTTCAAAAAGACTTAGATAGTGCCATTGTAATGCACAACGTCTCAACTCAGTTTGCAGATGGTGGTGAGTTTGGTTTGGGTGGTGAAATTGGAATTGCAACTGGAAAATTTCATGCAAGAGGTCCTGTTGGAGTTGATCAATTAACTAGCTTTAAGTATCTTGTAAACGGTAACGGACATATAAGACCTTAACTATCTATAAAATATGTGTTTTGATAAATTTGTTTACAAAACATATATTAATTATTTTAAGTTACAAAAAATAAAAATTTCTCTTAAAAAGGCAGAATATTTTTTGACATATGGTAGTAAAACTACAACGTAATTCAGTTAAAAACATTATAAAATAAATGTTCTTTAATTAAATTGACAATATCATTTCAAATTTGTTTAATATATTACATCTAGTCGCTTTGCCATAATTTTGATTGTTCGGTCTCGAACTTCACTTAAATATTATGGACGCCCGGCATAAATAATTGGAGAAATATATGACTACTTTTAACAGGTTATTACTATTAGTTGGATTAATTTCAATTTCTGCCTGCGGAGGCGGAGGTGGTGGTGGCGGAGATTCCTATTCTGCACCCGAAGCTCCTTCTAATAATGCGCCAACAATCACAAATACAACTGGGAATTATTCTGTTCCAGAAAATCAGACTTCAGCATTTACCGTAACTGCATCTGATCCAGACGGTGATTCCTTAACATTTTCAATAAGTGGAACTGACAGTTCTTTATTTACTATATCTAGTTCTGGAGTTGTTACTTTTAATGCTGCACCAGATTACGAGAATCCTTCAGATTCTGGTACAAACAATGTATATGACCTTAGCGCATCTGTTTCAGACGGATCATTAAGCGCATCAAAAGATTTCATGGTTTCAGTAATAAACGATACATCTGATGACATTACTACTGAAGGTTATGATGGAACATATGTTGCAGCAGGACCTGTACAAGGAGCTACTATATGTATTGAAGTAAATGCTGGAACCTGCACAGGAGCTCAATTTACAACTACCTCTGCACAAGACGGTACTTTTTCATTAACAGTTGACTCAAGTACTACTGGAGTCCTTAGAGGCGAAGGTGGATTTGACCCTGTTACAAATCTTCAGTTTGGTGAGAGCGATAGTCTTGCACTGGGACAACCTGTTACTGATCAAAATGTAGTCATTTCTGTTATTAGTGGAGTTATGAATGAAGGCACTACTACTAATTATGCTGCATTTAAAACAAATTTAGGAATTGATTCATCATTTATGATTAGATTTGATAATCCATTTTCTAATCTTGATAATGCCGCATATAACAAAGCAGCTGTAATTAATACACAGTTGGCAGTTTTAACTAAGGTACTAGAAACAATTCACACAGATAATGATAGTGCTGCTTTTAATGTTTCGAATAAAATTCTTAGCAGCTCAACAGAGATATCTCTTGGAGATACTACCTTTATTAAAGATTTATTAACAAATTATGACACTGACTTCTCCCCTACTTCTGACCAATTAGTTAGTCTTTCTGCTGGGATATCGGCTTATATGCAAAAAATTAATGCAAGCTCCTCTAACTCGCATTCTCACTTTGCAAAGGCTGGTGTCTCAGAGCTTAGTGCTTTAATGAAAGCAGTGATGGATGGAACCTCTAACTCTGATGAAATTGATAAATTGGTTTTTAATACTATTAATTGGATTAACGAAAATACTTCATGGGACGGAGGATCAATTACAGATAATGAAGCGAGTTTATCAGAAACAACATATGCACTTTCAAATAATGGAAGTAGTAATTACATAGTTGATAACATTAATACAAAAGATACTGAATTTATAATTTATGTAAAAGAGGGAGATGTTATTAAATTTGATGCTACTAGTTCTGTTAATTCAAGTCATCCCTTTTTAATGTCAACTGAGAACAATGATATGGATAAAAGTAATGATATCGGTACATCTGAAGGTTGGAATAAAGATACACTTACACTTACAGTTGGTGCAAATACTCCCGAGACATTGTATCCACATTGCGAGTTTCATAGCGGTATGTACACCAATAGTAAAATTGTAAAGGTTACATCTTATAATCAATCTGATATTGATATTACAAATAACTCAAGTGCTCTTCAGGTAAAAGGAACAGTTGCTTCAGGGCCCTTTAAAGGCGCTTCTGGATTTACCTATAAAGTTTATCTAACCTCTCAGGGAGGCTCAGAGCATACTCATACTTTTCATGAATATCCTGGTTTAACATTCTATATGCCAGGCTCTCAAGGTTATCACGGAGCTGAAACTGCGACTGATGATACAAAATTTAAACCAAAATCTCACTATGCTGAGGACAATGATAGTGGTGGTGGAGGATATTCATATTAAATAACTACATACTTATTTGATAAATTAAAACGTGGTCAATAGATCACGTTTTAATTTAAAAAGAACAATTTATATTTACTACTGTGAAGAGGTAGTTGCTAGTTTCCTTATCAGAGTTTTCCCATCCCGCGTCGGTGACTGAAATAAAATCTAGACACCCCTCGTTATCAATATTTATAGGTAGTGATTTCATTAATAAATCATAATTATTGAATCCTGAATCTGGCTTATCTGGCAAATCAGAATTTTCTAAAGAAGTAAAATTTCCAAATCCGTCATTAATGGCGATATGCGCTCCATGAAATCCACTATCATAATCTCGAGTTGAATGAATAATATCTATATTGCCATCAAGATTCATGTCTCTTAAATATAGGTTGCCTTCGCCATGATGTCTTTCTGATCGAGGTTGAAGTGCAAACCTTGATTCTGTTTCATCAATTAACTTGCCAAAACCATTGTTAATTAAAATTTGTATATAAGCTCCCTCGTAATAGGGTAAATCTCTGGTTATTGATACAACCACATCAACATAGCCATCATTATTTAGATCTCCATAAGCTGCATGGTTGTATTTATTTTTATCAAAACCAAAAGGCCCTATTGGTAGTGATACTCTCTCCCAGCTTTCAATATCTTTAGAATTATTACTTAAAAGGATATATCCCTCATCTGCATTAGACCAAGAGCTTCTATTATCAAAATTCCAAAATATTAAATCGTCATAAAAATCATTATTTAAATCAGCTAACAAGGATGACATTGGATTTCCATATTGATTTTGTCTTTGCCAGTCTAAATTAATATATTCATGCATAGTAAAGTTACCCTCGCCATCATTAATATTGAGAATATTGCATGCAAAAATATCAGTATCACCATCATAATCAGGGTCTCCAGCGCTGGCATCATGCGCAAAATTACATAACTGACCCATCCCGTTATTCATATCTTCAATTTGATTAGATTTATCTTCAAATTTTCCTTCTGTATTTGATAAAAGGAGAAGGTGTGGATAAGGATTAATATAATTTTCTGAGTAGTCTTGTGATCTATATTGAATTCCCATGGAGCTAGAAAAAATGTCATCAATACCATCATTATTAAAGTCAGCAGCAACAGTTCTATAAGCAAATGGATGACGAGGTGGCGAACCAGATTGATATATATCTAAACTCTCTTCAAATCTACCACTACCATTATTAAGATATATGTTTATAGGGGCATTTACTTTTTGAGAGGATTCGATTGTGTGAGGAAATAAGGCCCAGATAACAGCTATATCTTCATATCCATCGCCATTAAAATCACCCTGAACAATATTATGCGCATCTTGTCCAAACAGAGCATTCTCAAAAGATTCACAGTCATTCGGTGTTGGATAACAAATAGTTGCTGAAAAGGTGTCTGTGATAATAATTCCACCAAATCCAATATCATTAACTTGAAAAAATTCTGTTCTAAGCTTTTCCGAGTTGTCCGGCAAGAGACTATATTGAAGTGGGTATTTATTTATTTTTAAATCAAATAATTTATTGGACTCAGGACAAGATGAGGAGGTAATAGTTGATACTTTTAATTTAAAATCTTCAGAGTCTTCATAAATAATTGGGTTTTTAAAAGAAAATTTTTTATTATCTAATGTTGAGACATGATTAACATCATTCAATTCATTATTTTTAAGTGATATTGTAAAAGTGCATTCTAAGTTATCCGAATTTATTTCGACTTCTTGTTTTTGATAGCTGAGACTTGGTGATAATAAACCCGAAATATTAATTGATATAGAAATATCATCTATTTGTGGAATGTTATTTGCGCTACTTCCCCCTCCACAAGAAGACACAATGAGAAGTGCAGCAAAATACTTCGCAAACTTAAGTCTTTTTATAATAAAGGTAGAGATTGCCTTAATCACTAAATCTTCTTAAATTTTTAGCCATTTTTTTTGCTGTGTTTTTAAAGATCTTTAATGCTTTTTTTAGATCTTTATTCTCCACGGTTTCAACTACTGAATATCCATCCCAATAATTTAATTTGTAGCCAGAGATATGTTCAATAATTTCTAATGATGCTGCATCTGTGTTGTCCTCATCATTATGTTCAATAATGACTGAAGACTCCTCTAATTTGATGGAGGTTAGTGGAAGATCTGCAAAAATAGATTTATAAAGATTTTCTATTTGTATGTGATTATTTTTTATATTTGTTTTGATCATATGAATGATGTCGCCCTACTGGCCCAAATTCCCTAAGTGATATATGTTTAGTTTTCCTTCCTCTTACTCTTTCTCTCCATAAATTAAAGCTTTTCTTTTTTAAATTTTGTCGCATCAGCTTAACCACATCATCATGAGATAGTTTGAATTGACTTTCTATAGCATCAAAAGGCGTCCTATCCTCCCAAGCCATTTCAATAATTCTAGATATGTCGCTTTGTGATAATGTCATTTAATTTGATAATAAAACTATATTATTGGCTGCATTGTCATAAAAAAAGTAAGCATCTTGAAGATGTCTTTTGCCAGATGGAATAAAAGATTCTCTAGCGTGCAGGACTCTTAGGCTTGCAACAATTAGCACCTCTCCTCCATTTAATCTAAATGTAGAATGATATTTTTTATCAAAAATTCTTGATGAGATTTCATGATATGCCTTATAAAATTCTTTAATATTCTTTCTATTTGGATCTATCATTTGCATTAACTGATTTGAGAACCTAAAGCTTTCAATTGATCCATCATTTCCACACTGAATTAATGGAGCTTCAGCATATGTTTCATTATGTTCATCAAATTCTCTAAATGGCACATTAAAATTTTTAAGAATTTCAAAATAGTCTGGATTGTCATATTCTAAATCCTCAACTATTTGCCAACCATCAACAATAATTGATTCTCCTCCCTCACATTCATTCTCTAACATATGCAGCGCTTGAATACTTGGCTGAGATTTATAGCTTGCAAAGTCATTATGTGGAGGAAGGCCTTTTGAAGTGTGAGCAACATTATAAACATGTCCAGTAACAGAAACATTGTGAATTCTTTCAAAAAGCACTTCATGAATTGGACCAAGTCTTTTTGATAAAAATTCAAGAGAATTTGGCTCTTTTGGTGCATTTTTAAGGACAATAGCCCCAAATTTAACAAAGTCCTTTAGTGCTTCAACTGCTATTTCTTTGTTACCTAAAAATTCAGACCAATCGAATTTTTGTGGCTTATAGTCCTTTGGCCATTCTTCATGGTCTGGATATCTCAAAGATCCTGATTCTTCAATTATTTTTATAGGTATAAATGTTTTATGCTCATCAGGCCAATCTACTACAATATTACTATCTTTCACTTCAACGCTTTTTGGAGATATGTCTACAGGAACTGTATGTAATAAAAATTGTTTTTCTTGAGTTTCAGTAATTCTACAGCTATCACATTGACAGTTGTCTCTTATCCATAAAAAAGGTAAATCATATTTTTTATTTTTTCCAATAGATAAAATAACTGAGTTATTTTTAATTTCTATCATATGTATATATCAAATCTTGTTGTTTTTCCTTTTACCTGATAATTAATATTACTATATTTTTTTTCAGACTTTAAAGGTCTTTTTACAATTATCTTCTTGTAATTGTATTTCATGAAAATATCTATTATTTCTTCTTCATCTGATGCAAGATTCTCAATTTCTAAAATTTGCTTAATATTATTAATGCTCCCTCTTTTTTTTGTACTTTTTTTAATTATTGGGTACATCGGATCCAAATATATTGCATCAAAAACCTTGTCTTGCTTCTTATATACTAATTGAGAATTATCATTTAAAAATTCTAAATTATTTAAGTAGGGAATCTTGTCACGTGCTCTTTGGATGGCATCATTTACTAAACAAAATAATATTTTACTTTGCTCTACTGCAACTACTTTATGTCCCAAAGATAGAAATATCATTGTGTCCGAAAGTAACCCTGCGGTGGCATCAAAAATAAAAAGTTTTTTGTCTTTCTTACCAAGAGCCTTTTTCAAATTTCCCTCATGTTGAGCTCTTTTTAGGCGCCAGCCTAATTTACCTTTTAAGAAATCAACGTGAAGAAGGCTTCTAGAGTTTGATGAGTCCCCTACAAAAGATAATCCATCTTTATCGTATTGAAAATAACTTTCATAAGTTGGTAAAGTAGTCACTAAATCTAATTTAAGAAACTCTGAAATATTTTTGATATTTTTATCTAAGCATCCTTTACTTACATAGATTTGCATTAAATAAGAAATATTAAGATAGCTCCTAATAAGAGCCTATAAATTACGAAAGGCATCATTCCAATCTTTTCAACAAAATTTAAAAATAGTTTTATCGTTAAGAAAGCAAAAATCATTGATACAAGAAATCCAATAATTAAGACTGTGAAATTAATAGACGCATCTAAGGTTTGAATTTCAAATAATAGCAATACCAGCGCTCCTAAAATAGTTGGAATTCCAAGCATGAAAGCAAACTTTGAAGCATCTTTGAGACTTAGTCCTAATAAAAGCGCTGCAGTAATAGCAGTTCCAGATCTTGATGCGCCTGGTATCAAAGCAAAACACTGAACGAATCCAATAAATAATGCGCTGTAGAGAGTCACTTGGTAAATAGTTTTATCTGCCTTGTTTGTATGAAAAGCATATAAAAGAATAATGGCAAAAAAAATGTTTGAAAGTGCAATACTGCTAACACTAAAAAGTCTTTCTCCAATTAAATCTTTAAAAATAAAGCCCACAAATACAACTGGGATAGTTGCTATTATTAACTGCAATGCTAAGTTCCTATTTTTTTCTAAAGAAACTTCTTTTGTATATATTGATCTAAGCATTAACAATATGTCCGTTCTAAAAAAATATATTACCGCAGCTAGGGTCCCTGCATGAACGGCGATGTCAAAGGGCAAACCCAAGTCGTTTGATCCAAATAATAAAGATGGTAAAAGTAAATGTGCTGAGCTTGATATAGGCAAAAATTCTGTCAATCCTTGAATCAAGCCTAGAAAAAAACTTAAAATCAGGTCATTCATGTATTTTTTTAAACTTTAAATCTTCTTTATAGGATGGATTTGCTTCGGCTGGATCAAATAAATCTTTTTTATAATCAGCCTTGATATATTTTTCTTTAGCTGTCATAGCGATATCATCTGCCTCAATATCATTACCTGAAGCACAATCAATAGATATTAAAGGTTTTTCTAAAGCAATTGCTAATCCTTTCAAATAACTCGCAATTGTTCTAGTTGCTGTATAGGAGTTTTGATTATTTCCAAAAGCAAATAAATCTATTTCTTTTAAAGTGAAGGTTTGATTATGTCCTACATAATCTAAGAACATGTCCCAATTTGGTCTCTCTTTTCTTTCATGAGACATGGTGAATGAATTGATTTCATCGTCCAATATGACACTTATTGAAGTTTTATCGCCAGAGCTATTCATAGCTAACACTTTCATAATTTATAAATTAGATGATATATCTTTAAAGACTTCCTCTACCGATTTCGATCCATCAACTTTATAAAAATTTATATCGCCCTCTTTTGAAAGATTAATATAAAACTCTGTTAGAGGCTTTGTTTGATCATGATAAACATTTAATCTTTTTAGAACTGTCTCAGGTCTGTCATCCTCTCTTTGAATAAGTGCCTCGCCTGTCTCATTATCAATTCCAGGCTCCTTAGGGGGATTAAAGTCAATGTGGTAGTTCCTTCCAGATGCTGGATGAACTCTTCTGCCAGACATCCTATTAACAATAATTTCATCTTCAACATGAATCTCAATTACGTGAGTAAAAATAACACCCATTTCGGTAAGTTGCTCTGCCTGACCAATCGTTCTTGGAACGCCATCAAACAATGAACCATTGACACAATCAGCCTTTGTAAGCCTTTCTTTGATTAAAGAACCAATTATGTCATCCGAGACTAGTCCGCCTGTATCCAAAATGTTTGAAACTTTTAGACCAAGAGCACTTCCTGAAGCAACTGCTTCTCTTAACATATCTCCAGTGCTTATTTTCGGAACATTGCATAGCTCACAGATTAAATCTGCCTGAGTTCCCTTTCCGGCGCCTGGAGGGCCTAATAAAATTATATTATTCATGTTTCCAATACAGCAAAAGCAATAGCGTAATTTCTTTCATCTGAAAGACTAACATGTGTTTTTGTTATTCCCAAGTCACCCATATATTTTTTAAATTCATCGACAGCATTAAGAATTGGTTTCCCCTTTTCATCTCTTAGAATTTCAATATCTTTAAATCTTGTCAGTTTTGTAATCCCTGTTCCTATTGCTTTAGACACCGCCTCTTTGCCAGCGAATTGTTTTGAGAGGTAGGTAATTTTTTTTTCTTGCTTTAAAGAATTAAAAAAATTTAACTCGTTTTTACTAAGTATCTTTTTAGCAAATCTATCAATTGAATTAATATTCTTAATTCTATTTATTTCAACCATGTCTGTACCAATACCAAATATCATTGTTTTATTGTTCTAAAAATCTTTCGACTTGTTAAATCTCTGCCATCCAAACATGAGTTAATAGCTTTAGTTGTTATCTCTTTTAAATACTTTAGTGGAACTTCTTCAAGATTTCTATTTTTGAGACTTAATATATCTTTTCCTAAAAAATTTGAATTATTTGATTTTCTAAAGCCTCTTTCAGAAACAAATGAATAGCTTGAGTTAATTTCAATTGGCTTCTGATTATCAATCTCTGAATCATAATCAAAGCCATATCCAAGCATGTCCAATAAATCTAGCTCGAAGTGTCTTAACGTTAATTCTAAGTTGCTATCATTATTAACTTTTTTAAGAAATTGCTCATAGAGATTGAATAAGTCTTCTTGTTGGGCATCTTTAGGTAAAAGTTTGATTAATAATTCATTAATATACAGCAAGCTGTAACTTGTTTTAGTTAATGTATTCGCTTGATTGCTTAGATTTCTATCTATGCTTGTCAAAGTCTTTAGCTCAGATCTGCCTGAATATGAGATATTTAATTTGTGGAAAGGCACCAAATATCCAAAGAATTTTGATCTAGGTTTTTTTGCACCTTTTGCAATAAGAGACATTTTTCCATTATTTTTTGAAAAAACATCTGCGATAACACTAGTTTCACCATAAGATCGATGATGAAGAAGAAAACATTCATCTGAATTACTTTGACTCATAATTACCCCCAACACCAAGGCTTTGTATAAATCCTGAATCTGTATTCCAATTCTTTTTGACTTTTACCCATGTTTTCAAGAAAACTTTTTTATTTAAATGTTTCTCTATTTCTAGTCTAGATTGTTTTCCTATTTGTTTAAGAACCTCTCCTCCAGAGCCTATAACAATTTGTTTTTGAGACTTTCTGCTCACGTATATTGTTGCGTGAATCTCAACAATATCTTCTTTATCTTCAATCAAGTCAATTTCAACAAAAGTATCATGAGGAAGCTCATCGCCGAGCTTTCTAATAATTTTTTCTCTTATAAGCTCAGAAAACATAAAGCTATCTTGATCATTTTCAATTTTAAAATTGTTGTCATATATATGGTTATTTTCAGGAAGATTATTTTTAATAATTGAAATAAGATTATCTAACCCATCTTTTGTCTTTGCGGATACTAATATAATTTCATCAAACGGGTGCATGGAAGAAATTTTTTCAATAAAAGGTAAGAATTTATTTTTATTATCTACTTGATCAATTTTATTTATTACACAAATTGTTTTTTGACCTGTTTGTTGTAATTTTTTCAGAATCTGCTCATCCTCGTTATCTATACTGAGTCGTTGAATTACAAAAAGAATAATATCTGAATCCTCAATAATTCCTTGTGCAGACTTATTTAGAATTTTATTCATTGTTCTTTTTGACTTGATATGCATACCAGGGGTGTCAATAAAAATCATTTGCTTATTATTTTCAGTTTTAATACCGAGAATATTATTTCTTGTTGTTTGTGACTTTCTAGAAGTAATTGATACCTTTTTATCAAGAATAGAGTTAAGTATTGTTGATTTACCAACATTGGGTTTACCAATAATTGAAATATAGCCACAGAACTGTTTAAGCATTTTCTAATTTCAGATGTATCAAAGCCTTTTTTGCTGCAGCTATTTCAGCTTGTCTTTTTGAATTGCCTGTTGCGGTAAAAATATTTTTATCTAATTCAACCTCACAATTGAATCCATTGTGTGATTCTTTTGAAATATAAGTTGGAGGTTTTAATTTCTTTGATTGTAATAATTCTTGTAATTCTGTTTTTGAATCTCTGAATTCCTGATCACTGCCTAGTTCAGACAGCTCCTTGGAAAATATTTCTAAAATAAATGATTTTGCTTTGTCCCAACCGTTATCAAGAAATATAGCGCCAATTACGGATTCAATTGATCCTTCAAGTATTGAGTATTTTCTATTTTCAGATAAGTTTGCAGTTCCTTTAGATAATTTAATAAACTTGACTAAGTCTAGTTCATTTGCTTTTTTTGTTAAGGTTTCTCCTTTGACCAGAAAAGACCTCATTCTAGTCAATTTGCCTTCTTTTTCATCAGGAAACTTTAAAAATAGATACTCTGAGATAACTCCCGTTAGAATAGAGTCACCTAAATATTCTAGTCTTTCATTGTTTGATGAATTATTGGAGCTTTTATGGATTAATGCTAATTCTAGCAATGAAATGTCATTGAAGTAATACCCTAATTTTTTTTCAAGATCTTTTATACTCATCAGTTAATCTTTCCAGCTTTTTCAAAAGAAGGCAGACAACCCCAGCACTCCCAAGACATCCATAAATAATCCGCTCTTCCAAAAAAGTTTTCTCTTGGAACAAATCCAACATCTTTTGTGCTGTCGTTCGAGTTATCTCTATTATCACCCATAACAAAATAATGGCCTGTAGGAACTTTCCATTCTTGCGGATATTGAGTATTTAAACCTCTGGTATTTCTAATTATGTATTCAGCATCACCATTTTTTTCTGAATATAAATCTGCTACTGCATCAATTGTATTTATTTTAATTTCGCCAGTAGATTGATACCTTACTCTTCTTTCGTAAGAGTATTCTTCAGTATTAATAAAATTTCTTTCTAATGCGACCCCATTAATATATAGCCGCTTATTAATTATTCTGATGGTATCGCCAGGCTTACCAATTAATCGTTTGATGTATGGCACAGGATTATGTGGAGGAATAATAACAACAGCATCACCATATTGAGGCTCATTCTTTAAGAAATTTGGCATACCTATTCTGTTCACTTTTAAACCATATGCAAATTTATTTACTAATAGAAAGTCTCCTTTCTTTAATTGAGGTTCCATTGAGCCTGAGGGAATTTGATATGGCTCGTAAAGAAAAGTTCTTAGAATAAATATTATTATTATTGGGATAAAATAACCTCTAGCTGTTATTTTTATCTCGTTATTATTCACGTAATAACCAAAAACCATAACAATAAAGGCAATAATAGACCCAACAAGCAAAACTATTCCAAGATCACCAGAGTTGTAGAATATGCTTAGCAAAAGAGCTAGACCAGAAATAAAACTAATTGAGGATATATACCTCATGATAAATGGTTCAACATCAGTATTACTTAAATTGAATTTAATCCAGCCAAAAAGGCATAAGGCCATGCCAATGCTACCTATTATAAATAATGGATCGGTTATCATACTATTGCTCTGAATTAAAATAGTTCAAGAAAGCATCTTGAGGAATTGAGACTCTTCCAAGTTGTTTCATTTTTTTCTTACCTTTTTTTTGTTTTTCTAATAATTTCATCTTTCTTGTAACATCACCACCGTAAAGCTTTGCGGTAACATTTTTTCTAAAAGCTTTTACAGTTTCTCTAGATATAATTTTAGCACCCAATGCAACCTGAATAGGGACATCGAACATTTGTCTTGGTATCAATTTTTGAAGGTTTTTTGCAATTTCTCTAGCTTTTACTGTTGAAAAAGATTTGTGAACTATCATTGATAAGGCATCAATTTTTTTATTATTGATAAGCACATCTATCTTAGTAAGATCTGATTTTTGAAATCCAATTAATGAGTATTCTATTGAAGCAAAACCCTTAGTAGAAGATTTTATTTGATCAAAAAAATCAATGATTACTGAAGATAGTGGCATCTCAAAGACAATAGATACTTGATTTCCAAAGTATTTCATGTCCTTTTGAATTCCTCTTTTTGAAGTACATAATGTAATAATATTACCAATATATTCATTTGGTGAGATGATTGTAGTATTTACAATTGGCTCTCTGATTTCTTCAATCTCATTAGGTGTTGGTAATTGGGATGGGTTGTCGCATTTAAGTATTTCACCATCTGTCTTTAGTACTTCGTATTCAACTGAAGGTGCAGTAGATATAAGATCTAGATCATATTCTCGTTCTAGTCTCTCTCGCACTACTTCCATATGCAAAGTTCCCAAAAATCCACATCTAAATCCAAATCCTAAAGCATCTGAAACCTCAGGTTCATAAATTAACGAGGAGTCATTTAAAACTAATTTGGAAAGAGCGTCTCTAAATTTTTCATAATCATCTGAGTTCAGTGTAAATATTGAAGCGAATACCTTAGGATTAACTTTTTTAAACCCAGGAAGAGCTTCTGTAGTCTCATCAGTTGATTCTATTAATGTATCTCCAACTGGAGCACCTTTTATATCCTTTATACCTGCTACAAGATATCCAACCTCGCCTGCGTTTAATTTATTTTTAGATACTTTCTTAGGCGAAAAAACTCCAATATCATCAACAATATGAGACTGTCTATTAGAATGAATTTTAAACTTTTGTCCTTTTTCAATAGAGCCGTTTTTAATCCTTATCAAAGAAACAACACCAAGATAAGAGTCGAACCAAGAATCAATTATTAAAGCTTGAAGGCTAGCATCCGGATCTCCTTCTGGACTAGGTATATCAGAAACTAACTTGTCTAATAAAATTTCTATACCTTCTCCTGTTTTAGCACTTACATGGGGTGCTTCAGAGGCATTGATGCCGACCATTTCTTCAATTTCTGATTTAACTCTATCCGGCTCAGCTTGAGGTAAATCAATCTTATTAATTACAGGAACAACCTCAAGGCCTTCTTCTACAGCTGTATAACAATTTGCCAATGTTTGAGCTTCAACGCCTTGTGATCCATCAACTACCAACAAAGCTCCTTCACATGCAGATAATGATCTTGATACTTCATAAGAAAAATCTACATGACCAGGTGTATCAATAAAATTCAAGAGATACTCTGTATTATCTTTTTTATATATCAAAGATACTGCTTGAGCTTTTATCGTTATACCTCTTTCTCTTTCTATATCCATAGAATCTAAAATCTGATCGGCCATCTCTCTCGAAGAAAGACCGCCACAGAACTCTATTAATCTATCAGACAGAGTTGATTTCCCATGATCAATGTGAGCGATAACAGAAAAGTTTCTAATGTTCTTCATAATTTGCAAGTATTTTACAAGCAAACTTATAAAATAAGTAAATAATAGTTGGCGCTAAGTAAGAGTGATAGAGGTAATAAGTCTATTTCCACCTCTTATTAGATGGATAGCAATCTTATTTCCAGATGAAAAATTTTCTAAAGCCTCGGTAAATGATTCAACATCAGAAACTTCATATTTTTTTCCTTTATATTGAATCATAGTTATAAGATCGCCTCTATTTATCTTTCCTGATGCAGCTGAATTTGGATTAACTCTAGAAACAATAACTCCGTCTGGCATATTTGCCATAGATGGGTTATCTCTATCAATATCTGCAACCTTCAAACCAAGCGGGTCTGAAGATGATTGAGTTTTTGCAGGTACAAATGACTCACTGTTTACAGGTAGTTCACCTAAAATGAAATCAAGATTAATTTCATCTCCGTCTCTGACAACTCTTGCAGATGCTTTTGTGTTTGGTTTTATTTGCCCAACAACATGAGGTAAATCTGAACTAAATTTTATTTCCTTATTGTCAAACTCAATAATTACATCCCCTGGAACTAAACCGGCTAAATCTGCTGATTCACCTTCCTCAACATCATTTATTAGAGCTCCGTAAGGCTTTTTCATTCCTAATGCGTCTGCTAAATCACTATCAACTTCACTCATTCTTACACCAAGGTAGCCTCGTAAAACTTCTCCATTGTTAATAATTTGTTCCGCTACATCGGTCGCAACATTAATTGGTATCGCAAATGCTAATCCTTGATAGCCTCCGCTTCTAGAATATATTTGAGAGTTGATTCCAACGACTTCTCCATCTAGATTAAATAATGGTCCACCTGAGTTACCAGGATTTATCGCTACATCTGTTTGAAGAAAGGGGACATAATTTCCAATATTATTATTTTGTATGCTCCTTCCCTTTGCGCTAACAATTCCAGCTGTTACTGAAAAATCAAAACTAAATGGTGAGCCTATTGCTACCACCCAATCCCCAACTTTAAGATCGTCACTGTTGCCAACATTAACGGTGGGTAAATCCTTACCCTGCACCTTTAAAACTGCAAGGTCAGACAATGGATCAACACCCACAACCTCAGCTACATACTCTCTTCTGTCAGATAAAGATATGACTACTTCGGTTGCATCTTCAACAACATGGAAATTAGTCATAATGTAATTTTCTTTAAGTATAAAGCCAGATCCGTATGATGTTGCTTCTCTTTTTTGCTGTGGCATTTCACGCTCACGAAACTCTCTTGGAATACCAAACCTTTCTAGCATTTCATCAGGTATTCCTCCATAACCAAAAGACGATCTCTGAGATACTTCTTTTTTAGCCGTTATATTTACTACCGCAGGAGCAGAGCCATCAACTAACTCAGAAATATTTTCTGGTAAATTTGCATAAACATTAAAGGCGGTTATAGCTGATATGAATATTATTAAACTTTTGTTGAGAATATTAGTCATTGTTTGTTATAAATTTAAAGATTTAGCGACAGCCATAGCTGTAGAAAGAGAGATATTACCATATAGGGTTAGGGTTCTTCCATCTTTCATTGGAACTAAATAAATCATTTTGTTTCCATGCTTCCAATATTTAATACTGTTGAGAGTAAAATCCTTTTTTTCTAATCTTAATTGAAAATTTTCATCGCCTTTTGAGTAACCTAAGCCTTGAATGGCATTAGTCTTATAACCAACGTTTCTAAGATCTATATTGTTAGAATTTGAAATCATAAAGCTTGGATCGTTGATGATCCTCATAATATGATCCGTTAGATATTCTTCCGATTGTTTCGCAATATTTTTTGCCTCTTTGCTATTGATAGCAGATGTAATTTGATCAAAAGATTTAGAATCAACATTCATTCTAGAAAAATCATTATCATTTAAGAAAATTAAGGTTAATAAAATAGATGCTGCTGCAGTCATTGCATTAGATAACCATAAATTGGAGAAGATATTTTTTGTTTTCTTGGGCTTAATTTTGACTACCTTATTAGATTCATAGTTGGCTGCCATACCCATAACACTATAAAAAGATAATTTTTTTTGTAGTTGTGTATCCTTGCTGACTAAATCTATCAGTTCATCTATCTCAGAACTTTCAAGTTCTCCATCATGCAATGCAGATAGTTTTTCACCAATCTCTATTTCATTCATTATCTATTAACTCCTTTTTCATATACTCAATTATTGATTCTCTTGCTCTAAAAATTCTTGAACGCACTGTTCCTATTGGAGTTTTAGTAATTTCACTTATTTCATCATAACTTTTACCTTCAACCTCTCTCATCGTAAAAGCAGTTTTAAGCGATTCGGGCATTGTAATAATAAAATCATTGATTTCTCTAAGTGATTGATCATGAATAATAATTGATTCCAAGTCTTCGAAGGATGTTACATCTAGTTCTAGAAATTCAATGGAGCTGCTAATTTTTTGTTTTTTATATGCAGCACTTGATACATAGTTTTTAGCAAGATTAATCGCAATTCTATACACCCATGTAAAAAAGGCGCTTTCGCCTCTAAATGAGCTTAGCTGTTGCCAAACCTTAATAAATGTTTGTTGAGATAAATCCTCAGAATCTTCTTTTGATTTTGTAAAAGAAAATAACGAGGCATAGACTCTTGGATGGTACTTATTTACTAAAATACTAAATGCTCCTTCGTTGCCATTTTTTGCCTTTTCAATTAAAACGGAATCAATATCATCTGAATTTTTTTTCATATAATTATGCTTCCTATGCTGTCTGACAAAAAAATAACCTAAAAGTTTCCTTGTTTTGAAAATGTTTTTAAATATTTGTTGATAAATATTTCATGTTCTTCTTTTCCAAGAGACACATTTTTGAAAATGTAGTCATATAGTTTTTGATCATCATAGTCCAGTACTTCATCAAAAATTGAAATGTCATTTGAATTTAAGTCTTTCATTGAAGTGTTAGAGAACTCTCTTAGAAGTAAATCGATTTCTCTCATACCCCTTCTGCACTTCCAATGTATTCTGTTTATTTCTCTATTCATTGGTTAAAATGTAATTTTATAGCGTGATTTTACTTGAAAAAAGATAGACATAATAACTTAATAAGATTTGGTTCACTTGAAATTAGTGAACTAATGGTTTTAAGCGTTATTGGCGAAATAAAAAAAGTTGAGGAATTTCTTCAAGGTCAAGCAACTTCAGACATAAGTTTATTATCAAATAACAATTGTCAGCTATCCTCAATATGCAATCACAAGGGACAGGTGTTGGCTGATTTTATTGTTTATAAAATAAATGAAGAATTTAAAATTATTATTAATAAAAACTTAAAAGATACTTTTATCAATGAATTAAAGCCATTTGCGCAGTTTTCATCGATTGAATTTAAAGCAGGGACTGAAAAAATCATAGGCAGTATCTCAGATCAAAAAGATTCTAGTGGTGTATATAATTTCAATGATGAATATCAACTTAAAATTGAGTTAAAGCCTGATACTTTCGTTTTAAAAAATGAAATAACTTCTGAAGAATGGGCTGTTGCCAATAAATTTCAAGGGATTCTTTTTCTTGATAAGGAAGATATTGAAAAATACAGACCACTAGAGATAAATTTTGATAAGTTAAGAGTTTCATTTGATAAGGGTTGCTATAGAGGTCAAGAAATTGTTGCAAGAATGAAGTATCTTGGAATAGATAGAAGAAAATTTTGCACGTTCATAGCAAAAGATGTTTTTAAGGGGTCATCAGATATTAAGATTTTAGGAAAAATTGTTAAAATTGGTAATAAAAAAGTATTTAATGCAATTGTAAAAAAAGATCTTATTAGTGAAATACTAAAGCTGCATGACTTAGAAGAAGTGATTTAAATTTACCAGTCTATTTTTTTTATATTTTTATTTATTAGATACTTGTTGCATTGGGAAAAGTGTTTACAACCAATAAAACCTCTATGAGCTGATAATGGTGAAGGATGAGAAGAAGTAAGAATTAGGTTGTTGTTGGCGTCTATAAATTTTAAGTATTTTTTTGCATGATTACCCCATAAAATAAAAACAACATTTTTTTTATTGCTTAAGATTTTTACAATTTCACATATAAAAATATCCCAACCTATATTCGAATGAGATCCTGGATTACCAACTTCTACTGTCAACGAAGAATTGAGCAATAATACTCCTTGCTTAGACCAATCATTCAAAGAACCATTGTTATTTTTAACCTTGCCTATGTCGTTATTAATTTCTTTGTAGATATTCTTTAAAGATGCAGGAATTTTTTTACCCTCATTAACCGAAAACGCAAGTCCATTAGCTACACCATTTTGAAAGTATGGATCTTGTCCAAATATAACTACTTTTGTAGAAGAAAAGGAACAAAATTCAAATGCTTTAAAAATATCCTTTTGGTTTGGAGATATATTTTTTTTATTGAGAATTTCTTTTTTGATATGGGCTATTGGACGTTCCAATGACTCAAGGCCGGAGACCTTAATTAATTGATTTACCCAATCGATTGGTAGCTTTAGATCATTGTCAATTGTCATTATTATTACGCCAATTTTTATCCACAGAAACTGTGGATAAAGTTATGGATAACTTTATTTATAGCATATTAATTGGCTTAAAATAAGGCTTTCCCTTTAGTTGTATAAAAATTATACAAAAATACAAAAAATTACCGCATATCAGTAATTTAAGACAAATTTAGCAAATTTCTTCTAAGAAAACAGCTACGAAATACTTACCTTCAATAACACTTAATTCATCTGTTGACAAGTATTTTTATAAATTAAAGTTCATTAATTTTATTTTCGACTTATGTTTGTTTTAATTTTGTGTATTTTTAGTAAATTTAGCAAACACGTATACTCAAAACAGTTTCTATATTTTTGATATTTGAGATAATGTTTTTTGAGGGTTCCTTTTCTAAATCTATAAGAGTTATTGCAATTTCATTTCTACTTTTGTTAATCATATCAGGTATATTAATACCTTCAGCTGCGACCTCGCCAGCAAGCATTCCAATGACTCCTGGCTCATCTTTATGAATAATAACCATTCTATATTTTGTTGTTCTTCCAAGAGAAACTTTTGGAAAGTTAATGGAGTTTATAATTACTCCGTCACTAAGAAATTTTTTAACTTGCTCGGATGCCATTACAGCACAATTTATTTCAGCTTCTTTTGTGCTTGCTCCAAGATGTGGTAGTAAAATTACATCTTTCTCTGTAACTGATCTTTCTATCAATTCTTTGGTTGGAAAATCAGTAACAAAATTCGAAACTTTTCTCTGCTGAAGAGCTTCTAAAATATCCTCATTATTAACTATTCCGCCTCTAGATAAATTTATTAATTTAGAACCAGGCTTGAATGCATTTAGATTTTTCTTAGATATAAAATTTTTTGTTTTATCTGTTAGAGGTATATGAAGAGAAATATAATCTGAATTTGATAACAAATGATTTAATTCTTCAGCTTTCTCTACTTCTTTTGGAAGCATCCACGCAGCATCAACAGATATATATGGATCGTAACCTATTATCTTCATACCCAAAACACTTGCGGTTTGGGCAAGCAATGATCCAACAGAGCCCAGCCCAATAATTCCTAAAACTTTACCTCTAAGTTCATTGCCTTTAAATTCTTTTTTATGTTTCTCCATTAAAGCATTCAAGTCTTGTGAATCTTTACCTTTTAACGATTTTGCAAAAGCATTTCCTTGGATTATTCCTCTTGAAGCAAGTAACATTCCACACAAAACTAATTCTTTGACTGCGTTAGAGTTTGCTCCTGGAGTATTGAATACTACAATTCCTTTTTCAGTGGCCTTCTCTACTGGGATATTGTTAGTACCAGCACCAGCTCTGGCAATACACTTTAAATTTTCATTTAATTCTTTTTTATTAAGCTGAAAACTTCTCAAAATAATCGCATCAGGATTCAAGTCGTCAGCTATATAATTGCTGTTAGCGAGGACATCTTGACCCTCCTGTGCGATATTGTTGAATAATTTGTAAGAATACATGCTTATACCTTAGGTTACTCTTATAGAAAAAAACAGAAGCATTATATATAAAATTGGCATATATTAATCATCACTATGGGAATTGTTGTAAAAGATTTAAGTTTTTCTTATAAAAAACTATCAATCATTGAAAATTTTAGTTTTGAGGCTAAAAAAAAGGAGATTATTTTGATTAAAGGCAGTAGCGGTCAAGGCAAATCATCTTTATTAAACGTTGTTTCAGGACTTAAAAAACCAGATAGTGGAACCATAACATGCAACAATGTTGTTTTTAATGATGAAAACATATTTCTTGAGCCGGAAAAAAGAAACTTAGGATATGTTTTTCAAGATTTTGCACTCTTTCCTCATATCAACGCTGAATTAAATATTAAATATGCAATGAATGCGAATGATATAAATTTTTTTGATGAGGCCATAAATAACCTAAACTTAAAAGATCATTTACAAAAGATGCCTCATGAACTATCTGGCGGACAACAACAAAGAGTTGCTATTGCAAGATCCTTATTAAGGAGGCCTTCATTACTATTGCTTGACGAGCCTTTTTCAAACCTTGATCAAGATAATAAAATACGCGCCCAGGAATTAATTATGACCGTAATTAATAAATTAGAAATACCTTGTCTGCTCGTATCTCATGAGATAAGCACTTCGGATGGTTTTATAATAGACCATGAGATTAATCTTAATTAAATTTCAAAATATTTAAGACAAAAGATTTCCAATCCTCATATCTCTTTGATAATCTCTCGATGTTTTCTTCAATTGGTTTGAATGACTTCCCTTCGGTATTTTTCAGACTAAATATATCAATTTTAGAACCAATCATTGCAACCTTGCAGGCTCCTAGTGCTGTAGATTCCACATTATCAGGCTGATTAATCTCTTTATTTAAGGTATCTGCAAGCATTTGACAGAACTTATTATTTTGAACCATTCCGCCATCAACTAATAATTTATTAGTATGAATATCATAATTTTCAAGAATTGTTGTTATTTCTTTTGTTTGAAATGAAATCGAGTTAAAAGATGCAGTAACCATATCTTCGATTGTTGAGTCTTGGGTTAAACCATAGAACCCACCTCTTATATCAGAGTTCCAAAATGGTGCTCCTAGACCATTAAATGCTGGTAAAAAAATAACATTATTACTATCGCCATTTTTGTTGATAAGTTTTTCACTTTCTTTGGCTGTTTCAAAAAATTGTAATTTATCTCTTAACCATTTGATGATGTTTCCGCTGGAATAGATGCTCCCCTCAACAGCATAGTGCACCTTATCGTCAAGTTTGTATGCAATTGTTGTTAATAGTCCTTCTTTAATATGCATAATGTCTTCTTCTGTATTTACCATCAAAAAACAGCCTGTTCCATAAGTGGACTTCATATCACCTCTTTTAAAGCAACTTTGTCCCACTAAGGCTGCTTGCTGATCACCAATAACACCCTTTATTGGAATCTTATAGTTATTAATGTTGATTAAACCGAAATCACCGTCACAGCTCAATACTGTCGGCATCATTGATCTGGGTATTTCAAACAAATCTAGTAATTCATTGTCCCATTCCATAGTGTTTATATTGAAAAGCAATGTTCTAGAAGCATTTGTTACATCAGTAAAGTGATTCTTTTCTTTTGAAAGCATATAAATCAAATATGAATCTACAGTGCCAAAAAGTAGATCACCATTCTCCGCTTTTTCCCTTGCGCCCTCAACATTATCTAAAATCCATTTTATTTTAGTTGCAGAAAAATAAGGATCTAAAACTAAGCCTGTTTTGTTTTTTATACTATCTTCTATTCCTTTTAATTTTAATTCATTACAAAACGCATGAGTCCTTCGGTCCTGCCAAACAATTCCAGGATAAATTGGCTTACCAGATGATTTCGACCATACTATGGTTGTTTCCCTTTGATTTGTTATCCCGCATGCCTCGATATCAATATCTTCAGCTAATACTTGTTCAAGCGAAGCGAGCACTGTCTCTAGAACATCTTCGGGATTTAGTTCAACCCAGCCGTCATTCGGGTAATCTAAATCATACTCTCGTTGCGCATCTAGAACTGGCTCAAGATTTGAATTAAAAATTATTGCTCTTGAGCTTGTGGTTCCCTGATCTATTGATAAAAAATGTTTCATATTGTTACTCCGATCATAATTATCCACAATTTATTAACTTATTTCCAACAGCTAAAAAACAGCATATATACATCATATTGTGTAAAAAAATGAAATTGTCACAATATATTGTGTTTTTTTGCTTGATTCTTTGTCCACAATAAGTATATTAGTGTTTAGGAAAGAAATTACGTTACTGCAGAATCACATAAAATTTTTCCAAAGAAGAAAAACAAAAAAGCTTGTAGAAGTTTAGTATATATCGGGTTAAAAATGGAAATTCAAGAACAAAACCAGAAGAAAAATGTTAGTCAACCAGTTTCAGAAATAGAAACAACAGCGCCAGGAAAATTAAGAGTAATAAAAAGAAATGGAAAAGTTGTAGCTTTTGAAGATGATAAAATCAAAGTTGCTATCACAAAGGCATTTCTAGCAATAGAATCAGGGAATGCCGCAGCAAGTGAAAGAATACACAAAAAAGTTAACCTTCTCACTGAAAGTGTCGTAGAAGTTTTTAAAAGAAGAATGCCTTCTGGTGGAACGCTCCATATTGAAGAGATACAAGATCAGGTTGAACTTCAGCTGATGAGATCAGAAGAACTAGATGTCGCTAAGAGTTACATACTTTATAGAGCAGAAAGGTCACAAGAAAGAAAGAACGAGAGCGTAGAAATAAATATACCAAATGCGCCAAGCATTAATATCACAAAGAATGATGGAAGTCTTGTTCCGCTTGATATTGAAAAAGTTGCCGGCCTAATAAATGATGCATGTAAAGATCTAGAAGAAGTATCTGTCAATGAAGTTCTTGAGGAAGCATTAAAGAATTTATATGACGGGGTTTCAATAGCGGATATGAGAACAAGCTTGGTCATGTCTGCACGAACAAAAGTTGAAAAAGAACCAAACTACTCTTTTGTTACTGCAAGAATATTAATGGATCAAATTAGAAGCGAAGCATTAAATTTTCTTGGTGTTGCTGAAGAATCAACCTATCCAGAGATGGAGAAGTATTACCCAAAAGCTTTTGAAGCATATATAGATAAAGGCATAGAATTAGATATTCTAAACCCTGAACTAAAAAACTATGATTTAGAGAAACTTGGTAAAGCCATTGATTATAAACGTGATAATCAGTTTACCTATTTAGGTCTGCAAACTTTATATGACAGATATTTCATCCATTGTGACGATGTAAGATACGAACTGCCACAAGTATTCTTTATGAGAGTTTCAATGGGTTTGGCATTGGAAGAAGAAAATAGAGAAGAAAGAGCGATTGAGTTTTATAAACTTCTCTCTAGTTTCGATTACATGAGTTCGACACCAACTCTTTTCAATTCAGGAACAAAGAGACCACAGCTATCATCATGTTACTTAACAACAATACCAGATGATCTTGATGGAATCTTTTCGGCAATGAAAGATAATGCACTTTTATCAAAATGGGCAGGTGGACTTGGTAACGACTGGACACCAGTAAGAGCAATGAATTCATATATCAAAGGAACAAACGGCAAAAGCCAAGGTGTTGTACCTTTTTTGAAGGTTGCAAATGATACAGCTGTAGCGGTAAATCAAGGAGGAAAAAGAAAAGGAGCCATGTGCGGTTATCTTGAAACTTGGCATTTAGATATAGAAGAATTCCTTGATCTAAGAAAAAATACTGGTGATGAGAGAAGAAGAACACATGATATGAATACTGCAAATTGGGTGCCTGATCTTTTTATGAAAAGAGTTGAAGAAGACAAAAATTGGACACTATTCTCTCCAGGAGAAGCACCAGAACTTCATGATTTAATAGGAAAGGATTTTGAAAACAAATATGAAGAATATGAAGAGAAGGCAAAAAATGGAGAAATGGATCAATTTAAATCCATACCAGCAAAAGAATTATGGAGAAAAATGTTAACAATGTTATTCGAAACAGGCCATCCCTGGATAACATTTAAGGACTCATGTAATTTAAGATCTCCACAGCAGCACGCCGGTGTAATTCACTCATCAAACCTGTGCACGGAGATCACCCTTAATACAAGTGCGGATAGCGAAATAGCTGTATGTAATTTAGGGTCTGTCAATCTTGCAAATCATATGAATGATGGAAAATTAGACGAAGGAAAGATAAAACAAACAGTTTCAACAGCAATAAGAATGCTGGATAACGTTATTAATATTAACTACTACTCCGTTGACACTGCTAAAAACTCTAATTTTAAACATAGGCCTATAGGCTTAGGTCTAATGGGCTTCCAAGATGCTTTGTACTTGCAAGATATTCCATATTGTAGTGATGAAGCTATAGAATTTGCCGACAAAAGCATGGAATTAATAAGCTACAACGCAATTCATGCATCAACTGAACTAGCAAAAGAAAGAGGCGCTTATGAATCGTTTGATGGCTCTTTGTGGAGTAAGGGAATTTTACCTAAAGACTCATTAGAAATTCTTGAAGAAAACAGAGGCAGTGATTACTTAAAAGTTGATAAATCAGAAACTTTAGATTGGGACTCATTAAGAAAGAAAGTAATTAAAGATGGAATGAGAAATTCTAATGTAATGGCAATTGCACCAACTGCAACGATTTCAAATATTACAGGTGTTACTCAATCAATTGAACCAACCTATCAAAACCTTTATGTGAAATCTAATCTTTCAGGAGAGTTTACGATTGTTAATCCACATCTTGTAAGAAAATTAAAAGAACTTGGTTTATGGGATGATGTGATGATAAATGACCTAAAGTATTTTGAGGGTAGCCTTTCAGAGATATCTAGGATACCAGATGATATTAAGAAACTATTTTCTACAGCATTTGAAGTTGAGCCAAGATATATTGTTGAATCAGCAAGTAGAAGGCAGAAATGGATTGATCAAGCTCAATCGTTAAATTTATATATTGGTAATGCAGATGGTAAAAAATTAGATATTACTTACAGAATGGCATGGTACTCAGGTTTAAAAACCACATATTATTTGAGATCTATTGCTGCAACTTCTACTGAGAAATCAACAGTACAACAAGGAAAACTAAACGCAGTGAGCTCCGATGCAAATCAGAGTTCAACACAGGAGCTTGGTGCACCAGCACCTATTCCTGAAGCATGCTCTTTGGATGATCCAGATTGCGAAGCATGTCAATAATTTTAAAGGAGAAAGAATATGTTAAATTGGGATGAATATAGTAAAGAAGAGGTAACCAGCCCTCCTATTACATCAGAAATAAAAGAAGAAACAACAGCGCCTGCAGCTGAAGTGCAACAACCAGAACCTCCTCAACCAGCTGAGCCTGCAGTAACTTCTGAGCCAAGTAATATTGGCGAAGGATCTAGAGCTGAAGCAGCAAGAAAAGCTGTTAATGATTTAGATGAAGCAGCTGGTATTGAGGAACTTGATGAAATGATGGCAAATGGAAGAGTTCAGGTTGATCAAAAAATGATGATTAACTGTAAGGCTGATTTAAATCAACTTGTTCCGTTTAAATATGACTGGGCATGGCAAAAATATTTGGATGGTAGTGCAAATCACTGGATGCCACAGGAAATAAATATGACAAATGATATTGTTTTATGGAAATCCGAAGATGGCTTAACTGAAGATGAAAGAGTTATTGTGAAAAGAAATCTAGGATTCTTTTCAACTGCTGATTCTCTCGTTGCAAATAATTTAGTGCTTGCATTATATAGATTAATCACAAATCCAGAATGTAGACAATATATCTTAAGACAAAGTCTAGAAGAGGCTATACATACTCATGCCTATCAATACTGCATCGAATCTTTAGGTATGGATGAAGGTGAAATCTTTAATATGTATAGAGAAATACCATGTGTTGCTAGAAAAGCTTCATGGGGCCTTAAATATACTCAAGAAATTTCTGATCCTGACTTTAAAACAGGAACTGAAGAAACGGATAAGCAGTTATTAAAAAATCTAATTGCATTTTATTGTGTGTTAGAAGGTATCTTCTTTTATTGCGGATTCACACAAATTCTTTCAATGGGTAGAAGAAACAAGATGACGGGGACAGCTGAACAGTTCCAATATATCCTTAGAGACGAATCTATGCATGTTAACTTTGGTATTGATGTTATTAACCAGATTAAAATTGAGAATCCTCATCTCTGGGATGAGCAAATGAAGGCTGAAGCTGCACAGATGATCTTAGAAGGAACTGAGCTTGAAATTCAGTATGCAAGAGACACTATGCCACGAGGTGTGTTGGGAATGAATGCGGCAATGATGGAAGAGTATTTGAAGTTTATTGCTAATAGAAGATTAACTCAGATAGGTCTTGATGAAGAGTTTACTGGGGTGAGCAATCCGTTCCCTTGGATGTCAGAAATTATTGATTTAAGAAAAGAGAAAAATTTCTTTGAAACAAGAGTTACTGAGTATCAAGTAGGCGGCGCTTTAAACTGGGAATAGCACTTGAAAATATATTCAAGTGCCTCTGCTCCAAGTCCAAGAAAGGTATTAATATTTATTGCTGAGAAAGGTATTGAAAATATAGAGGTCATAAATCTCGATATTGCAAAAATGGAGCATAAAACTCCAGAATATAAAAAAATTGCACCAAACTCTCGCATACCCGCTCTAGTATTAGACAATGGAGATGTAATACTAGAAACAACAGCGATATGCAGATATCTTGAGTGCTTGCATCCTAATCCTAACTTATTTGGTGAAACTCCAGAGGAAATAGCGCAAATTGAAATGTGGTATTCAAGGATATCGTTTGAACTAATGCTTCCTCTTATGCATGGCTTTAGACATACTCATCCACACATGAGTGAGTTAGAAAATCAAAATAATGAATTTGGGCTTGCACAAAGAGAGCTTGCTGTTCAATCATTAAAATATTACGAAAATGAATTAGCGGGTAAAGAATTTATTGCAGCTAATAAATTTTCTTATGCTGATATACAAGCAGTAACATCTCTTCAGTTTTTAGTTAGGCTAAATAAGATTGATATAGATGAATATAATAATCTTTCAGAATATATAAATGGTGTGGCGGCTAGGCCAAGTTTTTCTATTTAAACTTACTTACTAATAAGCTCAAAAAACTTCATAGTTTGTTCTCCACCGTTTTGCAAAGCCCTGGCATCTGTCATATCAGAAATTTTATCCCAATTTGCTTGAATATTTTCTGGAGTCATATCCTCGCCCATTCCAAGGGATACACCCATTGTTTCATGAATAAAAATTCTTGAGAAAACTCCTGCGCCTGCTGCCATAATTGTTCCATTGGGTGCGTCCTCACCAGCTAAATAAATTACAGCAGGAGTAATGTATTCAGATTGAAGATTTTTTCCGAAATCTTCAGGGATAAGACTCTCAGTCATTCTAGTATATGCAACAGGGGTTATTGAGTTGGTAAAAACATTTTTATTTTGGCCTTCTATTTTTAGTGTATTCATAAGTCCAATCATTGCCATTTTTGCAGAGCCATAATTTGTTTGTCCAAAATTACCAAAAACACCACTAGCAGAACTTGTAAAAATAATTCTGCCATATTCTTGTTCTCTCATTATTGGATAAATTGTATGTGTGCAGTTCAGGCTTCCTTGAAAGTGAACATCCATTACTAAGTCAAAGTCATCAAGGGTTACTTTATGAAAGCTTTTATCCCTTAAGATTCCAGCATTATTAACTAGAATATCAATTCTTCCCCATTCATCCATAGTTTGATTAACCATAGCTTTTACAGCTTGAAGGTCAGTGACACTGGCACCATTAGAAATAGCTTCTCCGCCTTCTGATTTAATAATATCTACAACTTCATTAGCAGCATCGCTTGCGCCACTCCCATCAACGCTCCCTCCAAGATCGTTAACAACTACTTTGGCCCCTCTTCTTGCAAGCTCTAGTGCATGTTCTTTTCCTATGCCGCCACCAGCACCTGTAACAATTGCAACTTTATCATCAAATCTAATAGTCATATTATTTCTCCAAATGAATTGTAAATATCTATAGAGTTAAAAGTATTTTAATCAAAAAAAAACTTATTTACTATGAAACAAAATTAAGGATTAGATTTTAATTTAGGAATATAATTAGCAATTATTAATTAGTTTTTTAAGAGGATATAAATGAGCTCATCAGTAAAAGTTGTTGTAACAGGAGCAGCTGGTCAAATAGCATATTCATTGATACCAAGATTGGTTGATGGAAGAACATTTGGAGATAAAAAGGTTGACCTCGCACTGGTCGAAATTCCACAAGTTGTTGATAAGCTTGAGGGATTGGTTATGGAGTTAGAAGATTCATATTTTCCAAATATGGGCCAGGTAACATATACAGATAATTTCGCGGAAGCATCTAAAGATGCTGATTGGTTTTTATTAGTAGGGAGTATTCCTAGAGGAATTGTATATAACGGAAAAAAAATTGAGGAAAGATCTGATTTATTAAGTATTAACGGTGGTATTTTTGTCGATCAAGGTAAGGCTATAGGCTCTTATGGAAAAGATGATGCAAAAATTCTAGTGGTTGGTAATCCTGCGAATACAAATGCTTTTATTGGTAAAAATGCAGCTAATAATGATAATCAACTATGGATGGCCATGACTATGCTTGATTCAAATAGAGCAAAGTCAATAATTTCAAAAAAAACAAATACAAATATCGCTGATATAAATAACATGATTATTTGGGGTAATCATAGTCCTACTATGTATCCTGACGCTGAAAACGTTCTAATATCTAACGAATTAGGTAGTTCGGTTATTAATGATATGGAATGGACTGAATCAAGCTTCATACCAAAAGTTCAACAGAGAGGAAAAGCTGTAATCGATGCTAGAGGGGCCTCTTCTGCTACTTCTGCAGCAAAAGCAGCTATTGATACTGTAATGGCGTGTGAGAGCCCTACTCTGTCGGGAAACTGCTTCAGTGCCGCAATTGCTAGTGACGGTTCATACGATGTGCCAGAAGGTCTTATTTGTGGTTATCCATTGATAACACTAGAAGACGGGACAATTGAAATTAAAAGGGACATATCGCTATCAGATTTTGCAAAGTCAAAATTTAAAATATCAATAGATGAACTTCTTTCAGAGAAAGAGGCTGTAAAACATCTAATGCAATGACAAAAAAAGAAAAAATTCTTTTTAGTTTTATTACAAATATCATTGATGATGAAAAGCCAAAAACTCTTCATATGCTTACCAGATATGATATGTCTAAATTATTAAAAAGAATTGAAAAATTAGATATTAAAAGTTTATACATAACTCCTAATATTGAAAAGGCTTCTAATGAAAACGCTGACTTATTTATAATTTTAGATGATATTAAAAGTTCAGAAGAAAATATTGGTATTGTAAAGAATCTCCTTAGTCAAAAAATAGTAGTTTTTACGAACTTTAATAATGATAAAGAAACTGATGAAATGATGCTTAAGCTTGGCTTACAGACTGAACTTAGAGATAAAAACAATAAAATAAAATGCTTTTCTTACAATCTTAAAACTTATAACAATAAAAGGTCTTGGAATAACTCAAAAGGTTGGGCTAATCCTGAGAATTTTGATAAGTTTAGGTGGTAAATCTTAAGATTTAAGTTGAGGGAAAAGTAAAACATCCCTTATAGAGGATTGATTGGTCAATAACATTACCAATCTATCAACTCCCAAGCCAACTCCTACTGCTGGAGGCATTCCATGCTCCAAGGCAGTAATATAATCATGATCATAATCCATGGCTTCTTTATCCCCTGAATCCTTTGCGGCAACTTGATCTTCAAATCTTGAAGCCTGATCATCGGGATCGTTTAATTCACAGAAACCATTTGCAAACTCCTTACCGCCAATAAATAACTCAAATCTATCTGCAAAGTCTGGATTTTCTTCACTTCTTCTAGAAAGAGGAGATACTTCAACAGGATATTCTGTTACAAATGTGGGATCAATTAATTTAGATTCGACTGTTTCTTCAAAAATTTCTAGGATCATTCTTCCAACTCCCCAATTTTTTTCAACTTTAACTTTTTTATTTTTTAGAAAGTCTGAAAGCTTATGTTTGTCAGTTAAATCATCCTCTGATAATTCTTTATTATGATCAAGAACTAGGCTTGTCAAAGTAGACTGAGTGAAATTATCTAAATTAATATCAACATCATCCCATTTTATAATTGATTCACAGCTTGCTGCTGATGCAGCATTTAAAATAATATCTCTCGTTAGATCCATCTGATCTTGCATACTTGCATATGCCTGATACCACTCCATCATAGTAAATTCTGGATTATGTTTTGTAGATAGTCCTTCATTTCTAAAACTTCTATTTATTTCAAAAACCTTTTCAAAGCCCCCAACCAAAAGCCTCTTTAGATATAGCTCAGGAGCAATTCTTAAATAGAGATCTTGCCCTAATGCGTTATGTTGAGTAACGAATGGTCTTGCAACAGCACCACCAGCCAAAGGATGCATCATGGGTGTCTCCACCTCTAAGTACCCTACTTCATTCATTTTCTTCCTCATTGAATCAATGATTTTTGTTCTTTTAATGAAAACTTCTTTGGTAGCGGTATTGGTCATCAAGTCTAGATATCTTTGTCTATATCTTGCTTCAATATCAGTTAGTCCTTTAAATTTCTCTGGCATTGGTCTTAATGACTTTGTAATCATCTCTAAATCCCATACATCGATTGTTAATTCATCCGTCTTCGTTCTAAATAAAGAGCCTGAAACTCCTACAATATCTCCTAGATCCCATGTTTTAAAATCTTCATAGACACTTTGTTCAACATTATTTTTAGTGACATATATTTGAATATCTCCAGATGAATCCCTAAGAGTCGCGAAACTAGCATTCCCCATAACTCTTTTAAGAACAATACGTCCTGCAATAGAAATATTCTTAATATCTTTTTCGGCTAGTTCATCTTTTGAGAATTCGCCATATTCTTTAAAAATATCATTTGAATTATTTTGTGGTTTAAAAGAATTACCATAAGCACTGCCCTTATCTCTAAGTTGATCTAATTTCTTTCTTCTTTCTTCAATTAGAGCTTTTTCGCCGCTTAAATTATCTTTATCCATTTATACACCCGCTTTGAGAGATGACTTCATAAAATCATCTAAATCTCCGTTTAAAACTGCTGCAGTATTTCCAGTTTCAAAATTAGTTCTAAGATCTTTAATTCTTGATTGATCTAAAACATATGATCTAATTTGGCTTCCCCACCCTATATCAGACTTACTATCTTCAAGAATCTGCTGCTCTTCATTTTGTTTTTGTAATTCTAACTCGTAAAGCTTAGATTTTAATTGTTTTAATGCATTTTCTTTGTTTTTATGTTGAGATCTGTCACTCTGCGATTGTGCCACTACACCTGAAGGAATATGAGTTAGCCTTACTGCTGAATCAGTTTTATTAACATGTTGTCCGCCAGCACCTGATGCTCTATAGGTATCTATTCTGATATCAGCTTTATTAATATTAATCTCAATAGAATCATCTATTTCGGGTGAAATAAATACAGATGCAAATGAGGTATGTCTTCTGTTGCCAGAATCAAAAGGAGATTTTCTTACCAGTCTGTGAATACCTGTTTCAGTTCTTAGCCATCCATACGCATAATCTCCATCAACATATAAAGATGCTGACTTTATCCCTGCAACATCTCCATGTGATATTTCTATGAGATCAGATTTGAATCCTCTGCTTTCAGACCATTTTGTGTACATCCTTAAAATCATTTCAGCCCAATCTTGCGCTTCAGTTCCGCCTGAGCCTGATTGAATTTCAATATATGCCGATGAAGAGTCCATTTTATTTGTAAACATCCTGCTGAATTCTAATGCTTCAATGGTTGATGTTATTTCTTTAGCTTCACTAAAAATTTCTTCAATAGAAGAATCGTCATTTTCTTCAATTGAAACATCTAATAAAACCATAGAATCCGATAATTTATTTGAAACTTCATTAAAAGATGTGATTGCCTTATCAATACTGGTTTTTTCCTTGCTAAGCTTTTGTGAAAGTTCTAAGTCTGACCAAACCTCTTCCTTTGACAGATCGCTTTCAATTTGATTCAGTCTTGCTATTTTGGAATCAACCAAAAGAACATTTTCTTTAATATCCTGCAATCTATTTTCTAAATCAGATAAATTTGATTTTAGTTCCTGTATATCCATTATTTAATTATTTTCTTTAATATAATTGAAAATTGAATCTTCTGAGGCACTCAACTTACTTGCAACTTCTTTTTTTGAAATTACTTCTGAAAGGTTGTCTGGGATGTCATCACTGATAATGCCTGCATTATCTAAGGCATTTGGAAATTTTGCCGGATGAGCTGTTGAGAGAATGATTGTTTTATTTTTTAATTTATCTTTAAGACTGCTTACAGCTTTTGCAGCAACAGCTGTATGAGGATCCATAACATAGTTGTATTCATTGTTATAAAACTTCATAGACTCATAGGTTGAGTCATCATTAATACTGTAACTCATGAATAAATCTACTGATTTTTGCCACATTTCATCGTCAATCTTGATGCCATATTCAGGAAAATTATTGTATAAATTTGAACATGCTTCACTATTACGGTTGAGGTAAAAATCATACATTAGTCTTTCAAAGTTACTTGCTACGCTAATATCCATGCTGGGTGAGATTGTTTCAGAGACAGTTTTCTTTGAATAATCATTATTTTTAAAAAACCTATCAAGAATATCATTGCTATTTACTGCGACAATAATCTTTTCTAAAGGCATTCCCATTTTTGAAGCTGCATAACAAGCAAACACATTTCCAAAATTACCAGTTGGAACAGAAAAGTTTAATGGATGTGATAGTTTATTAACTATTAAGGACGCATAAAAGTAATAACAAATTTGTCCAATAATTCTTACCCAATTTATAGAGTTAACAGCAAGTAGGTATTGATCATCTCTTAAAAAAGATCTTTCACTAAATCCTTTTTTTACAATATCCTGACAATCGTCAAATGTGCCACTTACTAATATAGGAAAGACATTTGACTTGTCAACGGTTGTCATTTGTTTTCTTTGGATCTCAGACATATTTCCATCAGGGATTAAAATAAAGCTTTTAATTAAATCAAATTCTTTGCAAGCATCGATTGCTGCAGAACCGGTGTCTCCTGATGTAGCACCAAATACAACAGCTGTTTTATTTTGTGTTTGTAAAGTCTTATTAAAAAAAGCAGCAGCTAGTTGAAGCCCAAAATCTTTAAATGCTGCTGTAGGGCCATGAAATAATTCTAATATTGCAGTTGATTCATCAATATCAAAAATTTTGATAAGATCTTTTTCAGAAAAGTTATGCCATGTGTTATTAAGAACTTCTTCTACTTCACCTTTATCAAAAGAGGATTGGGTAAACATAGGTACTATGTATTTAGCTACATCTAAAAATGTATCTAACTCTTTTAATTTGTTTATATCGACTTTAGGCCAATTATCAGGAATAAATAGGCCTCCATCATCTGCAAGCCCTTGCATTAAAACCTGCTCAAAGGTCTTATCTTTATCTTTACCTCTAGTACTATGAAAAAGCATTTTTTAATCTGATTCTATTCTTATAGACCTAACTGAGTTCACTGAATCTAAGTTTAGAATATTTTCTTTTAATTCCATATGTTTACTTTCAACAAACGCATCTGTTATTAATACAATTGGTACAACTTTTTCATTGAGGTTTTCTTTTTGAACTATTGATTCTATTCCTATGTTTTTTTCAGCAAACATTGCTGTTATAGATGCCATAACACCTGGTATATCCTCAGCTTCAATATAAAAATAGTACTGAAAGCTTAGGCTTTGGAAGTTAAGTAAATTTTTCTTATCTTTAGATTTATCGGGCGAAGAATTCATCTTGGAATTAGCAAGAAAAATAAGATCAGAGATTAATCCCGATGCTGTTGCTTCTTGTCCAGCTCCAGACCCTGCTATATGAAGAGTACCCAAAAGATCTGTTTCAACCTCAATTCCATTTCTTACACCTTTAAGATTTGCTAAATATGAATTGCTTCTTACTAAAGCAGGATGAGCTCTTAATTCAATCTCATTATTATTAAGTTTTGTTACAGCAAGATGTTTAATCGTATAACCCATTTCTACTGCATATTTAAAATCATCTTTTTCAATTTTTGAGATTCCCTCAATATGAAAGTCATCTGGCGGGAGAGGTATTCCGAAAGCAAGAGATGATAGGATACCTATTTTATGTGCAGCATCCATACCCTCAATATCAAAAGTTGGATCTGGTTCCGCATATCCCTCTTTTTGTGCAAGTTCTAGTGTTGGTTGAAAATCTGCTCCTTCTTCCATATTTGATAATATAAAATTTGATGTCCCATTTAGCATTCCAGCAATCTTAGAAATTTTATTTGCCGCTAGCTCTTCCCTAAGAAGTTTAATAATTGGTGTGCCTGCGCATACAGATGATTCATAAAGAAACTTTACTCCATTTTTGTTGGCTTCTTCTACAATTTCATCGCCATGATTAAAAATAACTGCTTTATTTGCTGTTACAACATGCTTTTTATTTCTAATAGCTTTTAAGATCAATTCTCTTGCAACCTCAACACCACCAATCAACTCAACTACAACATCAATTTCTTTCTCTGTAACATCAAAAATATCTCTAACAATTTCAATATTTCCAGGATCACACTTTGGATTATCTCGTCTTGCACCAATAACTGAAATTTCAATATCAAGGTTGCCATTTGAATTAATTAATTCCTTATTATCTATGATAGTTTTGTAAAGGCCTGTTGCTACATTACCCCAACCACATATACCAATCTTCAAAGTCTCCATAATTTATCCTTTTAACTTTTTGAGCAAATCTTCTGCTGAATAATATCCTGGTAGTAGATCTCCTGTCTCTGTAATAATTGCTGGAGTTCCAGTTATGCCTAGTTTTTTTCCAATTGCATAATGTTTTGCTACTGGTTGGGAATCACAAAAACTTAAGCTTGGATTTTTACCATTCTTGAGGTTTGTGATGGCTTTTTTTGAATCATCGGAACACCAAGCTCCCACCATCTTTGTAAAAGCATTTGTCCCCAGACCTGATCTTGGAAACGCAGCATATCTAATTGTTATACCCAAGTCATTGTACTGTTTAATTTCTTTATGTAATTTTCTGCAATAACCACAATCAACATCAGTAAAAACAGTTAATTCATATTGTTGCCTCTTAGACTCAAAGCTAATCAATTCACTAGTTTTAATTTCTTGCATTAAAGATTGCCTTCTTGTTGCAATATCCTTGTCTGTTATGTTGTTTATAACTGGTTTATTTGCATTTTGCCTATCTATTTTAAACATTTGACCAAACATAAAATAATTTCCACTTTCAGAGACATAAAGTGGCTGAATGTCACCATAATATACTTTAAAAATTCCTGGAAACTCTGATCTTTCAATAGACTCTATTTTTGATCCTTCTGGAAGGATAAAAGAGATCATTTCTTCAATCTGCTCCTTATAACAGTTTTCATCATTACAGCTATTAATAGCATTTTCAGAAATTATATTTTGTGAAATAACAATTATTGAAAAGCATAAAGCTATAAATAAAAAATAATTTTTAAACATATTTATCCTCTAGGATGGTGTTTCTTCAAGACTTCACTTAATCTTTGTTTTGCAATGTGAGTATATATTTGAGTTGTTGATAAGTCACTATGGCCTAGTAAAAGTTGTACTGATCTTAAATCAGCACCTCTATTTAATAGGTGTGTTGCAAAAGCATGTCTTAATGTATGAGGTGAAATCGAATTTTTAAGATTTTCTCTTATAAGGTATATTTTAATTCTTTGCCAAAATGCTACTCTTGATAGTTTCTTGCCTCTGTTAGAAAGAAAAATTTCTTTTGATACTGATTTATCTCTGTCAGAGATATAATCTGAGAGTGCCTCTAAGGCAGCTTCGCCAAAAGGAATCAACCTTTCTTTTTTACCCTTACCAAATACCTTTGCAACACATCTTTGCAAATCCACATCTGTTAACTTTAAATTAACTAGTTCTGATATTCTCATACCAGTTGCATATAACATTTCAATCATAGCCTTATCTCTTTTCTCTATTTTATTTGAAGTATCTGGGCTCTTTAATAATCTGTCGACCTCGTCCTCAGACATAGATGATGGAAGATATTTTTCCTTTTTTGGGGTAATAACCTCACTAATTGGTGAATTTTTTAAAATATTCTTTTTTATAAGGTATAAATATAAAGATTTAAGTGATGAGATCTTCCTGTTTACCGACGAGCTTTTTAATTTAGATTTAAATAAATATGCAATGTACTTATTTATATTGTCCTCTTTTAAGTTTAAATAATTTATATTGGGCGTTTTAGTAAGCCAATTAAGAAAAGATAAGATATCTGTTTCATAGGCTTGTACGGTATTTTGGGAAAGGCCTTTTTCTATATATAGGTAATCAAAAAAAGACCTAAGATTAGAATCTTCTTGAATGATTTTTTGCATTATTTCTATTCTAAACGTTCTTTAATTCTTGCAGATTTTCCAGATCTTTCTCTTAAATAGAATAACTTTGCTTGGCGAACGTCACCTTTTCTTTTTACCTTTATGGAATCAATCATGGGGCTATGAGTTTGGAAAGTTCTCTCAACTCCAATTCCACTAGAAATTTTTCTAACAATAAATGAGGAGTTTAATCCGCCCTTTTTGACACCCATTACAACACCTTCAAATGCTTGAAGTCTTGTTCTTTCACCTTCCCTTACCTTCACAGAAACAACAATTGTGTCTCCAGGTCTAAATTCAGGAAGGTCAGTTTTTAGCTGCTTGGTTTCAAAGTCACTTATTATTTGAGCAGAAGTTTTCTCATCCATTGAGATCTTTATTTCTGTTTCTTTTTCCTCGACTGCCTCTTCAACA
>ERZ802830.501-NODE-501-length-38860-cov-12.0185_pt1 | contig 38860 bp, 31 predicted proteins | sample MGYA00345654_ERZ802830 | MGnify/ENA primary metagenome ERZ802830 (study PRJEB30503, sample SAMEA104212375) | marine metagenome | biome: Westerlies Biome; feature: [SRF] surface water layer (ENVO:00010504) within the epipelagic zone...; material: water... | reverse complement strand
AAAGATGAGAAGGAAACACAATGGCTCGAGGTCGCTGAACGCGCCGAGGCGCTGGCATCTGACAGCGACGCACAGCCTTGACCCGTCGGCCCTGCCACCTCTAAACTTATGCTGCTGTCAGATGGCTGGATGACCGCTGCCACCAACGGAGAAATCCGGTGGGAGAGGAAAGTCCGGGCTCCACAGGATCAGGATGCCGGGTAACGCCCGGCGGGGGTGACCCCAGGGAAAGTGCCGCAGAAAACAAACCGCCCATACGCCCCAGGGGACGTATGCTGGTAAGGGTGAAAAGGTGCGGTAAGAGCGCACCGCCAGGCTGGTAACAGGCTGGGCATGGTAAACCCCATCCGGAGCAAGACCATGTAGGGACACATGCCGCGTGCGGCTGGTGCGATCCTGCACTGATGTCCGGGTAGGTCGCTTGAGGCGGCTGGCAACAGCCCGCACTAGATGAATGGTCATCACCCTCTGCGTCATGCAGGCGGGACACAGAACCCGGCTTACAGGCCATCTGACAGCTTATAGATCTGATAACGCGACGCTTTTGACGGGGGTGCCTTGATCAAATTTCCCTGTCTTTTCACATCTTGGAGTGTCTTGCTGTTTTGCTGTTTTGCCCTGATGTGACGGCCTCATTTTGGCATGGTCTGCCTAGAGATGATAGGCTCTTTCGCCGTACTGACCAATGGCCACATCTGCCCCATAGCAAGGGCCGCTGCCTGATCACCGAGTTCATTCAGCGCCGCATCAAGCTGACGACGTGCTGTTTCCAATATCTGCCGGTCGGCGGCGCGTCCGTCACCGCGCCCAACATGCAGCGGCGCACCCATCACAAAGCGGCCGGACGAAAAAGGCTTCGGCACAAACATCTGGTCCCAGCCTGACGCGCGCCAGTGGCGTCTGGTTGCCCAGCAAAACGGCACGATCGGCTTGCCGGTAATCTGTGCCAGCGCTACCGGCCCCACCGCCACACAGCGCGCCGGACCCCGCGGCCCATCAGGCGTCAACGCGACAGATTTGCCATCCTGCAGGACCCGCATCAGACCCCGCAACCCGGCCCGGGGCTGGCGATTTGAAGAGCCCCACACCGTGCGCAAACCAAAACAGCCAATTACATGCGCCATCATTCGACCATCGGCATGTGGGGATTGCAGCGCATAGAGCGGAAACTGTCGTGGCCAAAGCCACGGCATTGCCAAGGTCCGTTCATGCCAAAACACCATGATCACACCTTCCTGTTCAGCAAGGAAAGCAGCGATGTGGGACTGGTCCTTGCGTGACCAGCGTATGGTCAGCATCAATCCAGCAATCAGGCTTGCCAGCAGCAGGCCGACAAACCGACAACCAAGCGATGATCTAATCAATGCTTTATGTAGCTTCATCCAATTTGCCTTTTCCGCCGGGCCTCTCCCACATTTTCCGGTTGCATGGTCGCATCCACGCTCACTCCAGATCATCAATTAGCCCAGCGGGTAAGATTTGCCGTCAATGCACAGGCTGGTGGTAAAGGCCGACAACGACGCAAACTCACCGGAACGTGATAAAAGTTGCCAGAAATTCACCTTTTGCGGTTGTGGTGTCACACCACCCCGCCAGCGCCATGTGCGGGTTGAATAATGGTCCGGAACTGATCTGCCCTCCTCTTTCAGCAAGAAAAGACGACACAGAGATCAGGCTTTGCCATCGCCTGGCAAAACGACAAGCCAGAAACCAGCGAGCATCTGTTCATCGGCTGATGTAATGAGCGAAAATCCAAAGTTGTAACAGGCAGAAACCTGTCTTGCTGACCCTTTAGCTGGCAAATATATCTCTCAAAATAGTACAAAAACAGAACATCATTGATTTTCAATATGTTATACAATGATGTTGAATAATGAAATTAAACTATTGAAACCATTGGCTTTTCCCATGAGAAAACAGTGTTAACCCATTGACCTCCACAAATTCCCATGATATCCCATAATATCCCATTTTAAGTTTGGGGTCCTGCGTTCGGCCGCAGGCAGCGTTGATGTCAACAGCTGCAAGATGGCTAGAAAGCAGGCCCAGAGCCAAAAACGGGAAAGAGGAAACACCGGTGAAGGGGACACACAGGCCGTAGAGGCAGTTCACCCCACCGCTGGAGCAGGCCCGAGAGGGCGGAAAATTTGGGGACAGGCACGTGGATTTATTTCTATCCACATTTGAAAACCGCATTGACAAAAAGGGGCGCCTTTCGGTGCCGGCGCCTTTCCGATCAGTGCTGGAGCGTCGTCGTGATCCGCTCTATCTTTTCAAATCCCTGACCGAGCCATGCCTTGAGGGCTGCGGGCCGGAACGGATCGGTCAAATTGTCGACGCCATTGACAGTATGGACAGTCTCTCGGCTGAGGTGGCAACCCTACAGACAATGCTGTCCAGCGCCCAGGAAATGAAGCTGGATAGCGAGGGCCGCATCATGCTGTCGGCTGATTTCATCAGCTTTGCCGAGCTACAGGATGTGGCCCTCTATGCTGGCATCGGCCGGTCGTTCCAGATTTGGCTGCCTGACCGGTACCGCACGCGCGAGGCAGATGCGCGCAGCCGTGCCAAGACAAGCGGCCTTCCAAGCCTGCGACTTGGCGCGCACCGGCGCGAGCCTGACAGCGGAGCCCAGTGATGCCAGAACAGCAGCTTCACCATCAGGCGCTCCACCAATCGGTTCTGTTGCGCGAGGTGGTGGCAGCGCTGACCCCCGCGGATAATGCCATCTATCTTGATGCCACCTTTGGAAATGGTGGCTACAGTCGGGCGCTATTCGAAGCAGCTGACTGTAAGGTGATCGCCATTGACCGCGATCCCGATGCGATCCGGCGTGGCCAGCCCATGCTTGCCGAATTCGCAGGTCGCTTTTCGCTTGTCGAGGGTTGTTTTTCGGAAATGATCAGCCTGCTTGACCCTGAAACTGAACTGGATGGCGCGGCCTTTGACCTCGGTGTCTGCTCGACTCAGTTAGACCAACCCGAGCGAGGTTTTTCTTTTCGCACTGATGGGCCGCTAGACATGCGGATGTCAAAAAGCGGTGACAGCGCGGCAGATGTTGTGATGCAGGCAGATGAGCGAATGCTGGCGCAGATTCTGTGGGATTATGGTGAGGAAAAGGCGTCACGGCGCATTGCCAAGGCGATTGTTAGCGCCCGCAGGGAATATCCCATCACCTCCACCAGCCAATTGGCAGCGATCATCCACGCGGTTATGCCAGCCAAACGGCCTGGGCAAATCGACCCGGCGACACGCAGCTTTCAGGCATTGCGCATCTATATCAACCGCGAGCTTGACGAGTTGACGGAAGGCCTTGTCGCCGTCGAGGCAATGCTAAAGCCGGGCGGCATTTTGGCTGTGGTGTCCTTTCACTCACTTGAGGACAGGATTGTTAAACGCTTCCTCACAGCGCGCAGTCAGGCCGCGGCGAGGCCATCACGCCACATGCCCGACATCGATGGGCCTGCCCCCACTTTTGAATTGTTGAGCCGCAAAGCGGTTGTACCAAGCGCCAGCGAACAGGCAGAAAACACACGTGCGCGGTCAGCAAAGCTGCGTGTCGCCCGTCGCACCGCTGCGCCTACCATCGCGGCCAATCATGACGCCCCCCATCAAGCAGGGAGGGGCTAGATCATGCGGATCATTCTGTTGTGCGCTCTCTTTCTGGCTACGCTTGGCACCATCCTATATCAGGTCAAGACCGGCATCGATATCCGTGAGGACAGACTTGCCGCGCTGGAGTCCGATATCCGCAAGACCAAACGGGAAATCGCCGTTCTTGAGGCCGAGTGGGCATATCTCTCTCGTCCGGAGCGCGTCATGGAATTATCTGATCGCTTGCTCGGCATGCGCCCGATCGCCAGAGACCGGGTGCTCCCAATTGATGCAATCCCGATGCGGCTGATCCCACAATTCAAGGATCGTGCTGTCGGGCCGGGGCAAATGAAACCAGCCGCCGGTGACAGCATCGCCCCTGAACTGAACCTGTTCAGGGAAATCTCCGGGTCGGGGGCCACACAGCCATGACCAAGACCGAGATAACCCAGAACAGGATGAAACAAAGTTTGCTGGCGGCGCGGAGTCTGGTTTTTCCGGACCGTCCCGATCCTGCAAAATCAAGACGCATCGCCGAGGGCCGGCTTGTCGCCAGTTGTTTCATTGCACTGGCCGTGTTCATCACCATCGGTGTTCGCATCGTCACACTGGCAACAGCCACGGAAGCCGCCAGCGTCAGCCCGGTTCCACTTGCCGGCACCACCGAGCGTGGCCAGATTCTTGATCGCCGTGGCCGGTTGATGGCGACCAATCTACCGATGACTGTGCTGCATGCCGATCCCAGCGAAATCATGGATGTGACTGAGGCAGCCCTTCAGCTTGCCCCGCTGATCGCACATCATGACGAGGCCAGTCTGACCAGACTGCTGCAGAAAGACGCCCGTTACGTCGAGCTTGACCGCAAACTTACCCCGGAGCGGCACGCCGCCATTCTTGGCCTCGGCATTCCCGGCATCAATTTCCGTGACGGCATGCTACGCGCCTATCCACGTGGCAACGCGGCGGCGCATATTCTTGGCCAGGTCGATACACAGAATCACGGCATTGCTGGCGTGGAAAAATCAATGGAGGCACAGCTGCTGGCCGGCAATGATGTCACCCTGTCGATCGACATTGGGATGCAGGCCATTCTTGCGAAGGAAATATCCAGCCAAATCAATGATTTTGAGGCAATTGGCGGCGCTGGCGTGCTGCTCGACATCAGGAGTGGCGAGATTTTGGCAATGGTGTCATTGCCAGATTTCAATCCTAACCATCTTGGCAAGATCAGCGCAGATGCGCGCTTCAACCGCGCCACCAAAGGGCTCTACGAAATGGGCTCCACCTTCAAGGTGCTGAACACGGCCATCGCCCTCGAGACAGGGGCTGTTCGCATGGGTCAGACATATGATGTGGCGAAGCCACTCCGTGTCGCGCGTTTCACAATCAATGATTTTCATGTCTATAAGCGACCCTTGAACATTTCTGAAATTCTCGTCTATTCCTCGAACATTGGATCGGCAAAAATGGCTGAGGCGATCGGTCCTCAAACACAGCGCCTGTTTATGGAAAAGCTTGGGCTGCTTGACCATCTCCCCCTCGAGTTGCCCGAAATCGGACGTCCACTGACCCCACGACAGTGGAAACGAATTGAGACGATGACTGTTTCCTACGGTCACGGCATTTCTATCTCACCCGTGCATCTAGCCAGCGCAGTTGGCGCTGCAAGTGGCGATGGCTTATGGGTAACGCCAACACTGCTCAAACGGCAGACCGGGGACAATCCAATCAAGACCCGCGTCTTCTCCGCTGAGACCACGCGCAATGTCCGTTCGATGATGCGGCTCGTTGTCTCGCACCCTGATGGCACCGGCAACTTTGCCGAGGCGCCCGGCTATATGGTCGGCGGCAAGACGGGCACCGCCGAAAAAATTCTTGGTAACGGCTATGACAAGAAGGCCAATTTGGCAACTTTTGTCGCCACCTTTCCAGTGCATGACCCACGCTACGTTCTGGCGGTGATGGTTGATGAGCCAAAGGGACAGAAAAAATCCTATGGCTACGCCACGGGTGGCTGGGTGGCTGCACCAGCTGTAAAGCGCATCGTCGAACAGGCAGCTCCGCTGCTTGGCATTCTTCCTGTTGACGAAGAATCGCCGGAAATTCGCCAAAAACTTCGCGTTGATTTGCAGATTGGAGAGGAGAAAAAAACTCTTGCGACTTTCTGAACTGCTGCCAAAAAGCCTGACTGAAACAACGCTGCCAGCGATCACCGGCGACCTCGCTGTGACCGGGTTGAGCGAAGACTCGCGAAAAATTCGTGCTGGCCATCTGTTCTTTGCTATCGCCGGAACAAAATCCGATGGACGGCAATTTTGCCAGCATGCCGTGGATGCAGGCGCCATCGCAGTTATCACCGATAACCGCGATCTGGATGATGAGCTGGACGCACTCAGGCAGGCCGGCACACCCGTCATCCAGACCGCCAATCCCCGGCGGGTGCTTGCAAGAGCCGCTGCCAAATTCTGGCCACGTCAACCATCAATGATCGCCGCTGTCACCGGCACTAACGGCAAGACTTCAACCGCGGAGTTTCTGCGCCAGATATGGAAACGTGTCACCTGGGACGCGGCCTCACTCGGCACGTTGGGGGCGCAAGGAACAGATACACGCAAACTCAAGGGCAAGATGATTGACCTGCCATCGCTAACAACACCTGACGCAATCAGCCTGCACAGCAACCTGCATGTACTGGCAAGTGCCGGCATCACCCATCTGGCGCTAGAGGCGAGCAGCCATGGGCTGGAGCAATATCGGCTTGACGGTCTGAATATTCATGTCGCGGCCTTTACCAATCTGACCCGTGACCATCTCGACCATCACCATGATATGGATACCTATTTCGCGGCGAAAGCACGGCTGTTCACCGACATTCTAATGCACGCCGGCGTCGCGGTAATCAACATTGATGATCCCTATGGCCGCAAGCTCGCCGAGATGATTGCCGCCGACACGGCCACGCCGCGCGTGTTGGTGACGCTCGGCTTTGCCAAGGATGCCGATTTCCGAATTATCAAGATTGAGCCAGTCGCTGGCCTGTTGCAGATGCTGGTCAGCCACCGTGATGATGATTGGCACATTCCGCTGGCACTGTCTGGCACCTTTCAGGCAATGAACGCATTGACCGCAGCAATCATGGGTCATATGAGCGGATTGCCCCTGCAGGACTCCCTGCATGCCATCGCCTTTCTCAAGGCGGCAACCGGCCGCATGCAGACGGTATCTGGACATCCTTATGGAGCGCAGATCGTTGTCGATTATGCGCATACGCCAGATGCGCTTGCAGCAGCATTGGCAGCACTGCGGCCAGAGGTTACTGGCCGGCTTGTGGTGTTGTTTGGCTGCGGCGGCGATCGCGACCCCGGTAAGCGCCCGATGATGGGCGAGATCGCAAATGCCGGTGCCGACGTGATATTTGTGACAGATGATAATCCACGTTCTGAGGATGCCAGCACCATTCGTAGCGCGATCATCACCACCTGCCCCAACGCTGTGGAAATTGCTGGCCGGGACAGGGCTATTGCCACCGCCATTAGTGAGCTTGCAAATGGTGATGTGCTGCTGATCGCTGGCAAAGGCCACGAGACTGTACAGCTTATCGGCGATGAAACCCTGCCCTTCAGCGATGCTAATGTCGCCCATAATGCCATTTCAACATTGATCGATGCACGTCAGATCCAAGCGGCAGACGCAGGCGGTGGATGATGACTGATAACCTGACCAAGACAGCGCTTCATGCAACTGAAATTCTGGCCCGGGCCGGCGGCCATGTTACCGCTGGGCAAAGCACTGATTTCATCATCACCGACATTACTATTGATAGCCGTAGGTGCCGCGAGGACAGTCTCTTTGTCGCCCTACCCGGCGCCCATGCTGATGGCCACGACTTTGTTGTTGATGCCGCAAAAAATGGGGCGGCGGCGGCACTGGTATCGCGTATCATTGAAGACTCTGCGCTCCAGGCCAGCGGCTGCATACAGATTCTGGTCGGTGACAGCCTGCAGGCACTTGGCGATCTTGCGGTCATGGGACGAATTGCCCATCAACTAAAAGGTGGCCGTCTGGTTGGCATTACTGGATCGGTCGGCAAAACCGGTAGCAAGGAAATGCTGGCGCATATTCTGCGACGTATGGGCGGCTGCCATGCCAACAAAGCCAGTTTCAACAACCATGTTGGCGTTCCACTGACGCTCGCCGCATTGCCTGCAGATGCCCCCGTCGCCATTCAGGAAATGGGAATGAACGCGCCTGGTGAAATTGCCGATCTCAGCCTCATGGCCGGACCCGACATTGCCTTTATCACTCGCATTGCTGACTCGCATGCCGGCTTCTTTACCTCACTTGCCGAGATTGCTGCTGCAAAGGCGGAGATCTTTGATGGTCTGTGCGGACTTGGTGTTGCCGTCCTGAACCGGGATGATGAATTCTTCGATGATTTGTCACGCCGCGCCAAGCTGGCGGGTGCTGGCCGGATCATCAGCTTTGGCACCGGAAATGATGCTGAATTCTGCCTCTTGTCCAATGACACAGCCCAAAACAGTCAGAAAATAGAAGCCGATTGCGCCGGCATTCCCCTTACCTTCACACTTGGCATGGCGGCACCTCATTGGGCGCTGAACGCACTTGGTATTCTGGCAGTGATCGAGGCTCTGGGCCTTGATGTGAGGGAGGCTGCCAGCCATCTGGAAGATTTTTCTGATCTGCCGGGGCGCGGCGCACAGCATCACGGGATATTCGCACACCAACCGGTAACGCTTGTTGATGACAGCTATAATGCAGGTCCTGCCTCGATGGCGGCAGCACTCTCTGGGCTTGCCGACACGCCGCCGGACATAATAGTGCTCTCCGATATGCTTGAACTAGGGGATGGCACCGCCGCGGCGCATGATGCGCTTGTGCCACTACTGACATCGCTTGCGCCGCGTGATGTGATTGTCCTTGGCCCGCAAATGGGCCAAATGGCAACGGCATTGGAGACCGCCTGTCCGGCAGTAACCTGTCATCCTGCCAATGACAGTGAGCAGGCGCTCAGTCTGCTTGCCGGCCTTATTCAGCCACATGATCGGATCTTTATAAAAGGGTCGAATGGGTCAGGCGCGCACCGTATCGCCAATTCACTCATTAACGAGTTGGCCCCACCGCCCGAAGACACGACAGACGGTGCCAGACGCGCCAACCCACAGGAGGGAGAGTTCCATGCTGCCTGACCTGCTCGTGCCTCTGGCCGCTGAATTTCAGCCCTTCAATCTTTTCCGCTACATCACCTTTCGCACAGGTGGCGCGACAATAACCGCGCTGATTTTGAGCCTGATGTTCGGACCAATGATGATCCGCTGGCTAAAAACCAATCAGGGCGAGGGCCAGCCGATCCGTGATGACGGGCCGGAGTCACATCTAATCACCAAAGTTGGGACCCCAACCATGGGTGGGCTACTCATACTCGGCGCGTTTGCGATGTCGACAATCCTGTGGATGCCACTCTCAAACCCCTATCTGTGGCCAGTTTTGGCCATTGCCCTCAGCTTTGGTGTTATCGGCAGCGTTGATGACTGGATGAAGTTGCGCCGTCGGTCACATAACGGCATGTCAGGACGGATGAAACTTGGCCTGCAATTGCTGGCGTCTTTCTTTGTCACACTGGTTTTGATTGAGTTATCACCAGACCAGTTGCGCTACGGCATTGCCGTGCCATTCTTGAAGGATAATCTGCTAACGATGGGGCTGCTATATGTCCCCTTCGCGATGCTGGTGATTGTTGGCTCCTCAAATGCAGTCAATCTGACAGATGGGCTTGACGGGCTCGCCATCGTTCCGGTGATGATCGTTGCCGCCTGTTTTGGCTTGATTGCCTATCTGGTCGGCAACAGCAATTTTTCTGCCTATCTGCAAATCAACTATGTCCCTGGCACAGGTGACCTAGCGGTGATGTGCGGCGCGCTAATCGGCGCCGGACTGGGCTTTCTGTGGTTCAACGCACCACCAGCGAAGGTGTTTATGGGCGATACCGGATCGTTGGCGCTTGGCGGAGGACTTGGCGCAATTGCCGTTGCCACACGGCACGAGCTTGTCCTCGCCATTACCGGCGGTCTGTTCGTTGTGGAAACCCTGTCGGTAATTTTGCAGGTCGCCTCCTTCAAATTGACCGGCAAAAGAATTTTCCTGATGGCTCCGCTGCATCATCATTTTGAGCGCAAGGGTTGGGCCGAATCCACAATTGTCATCCGGTTCTGGATCATTGCTGTCGTGCTGGCACTGGCTGGCCTGTCATCACTGAAGCTGCGCTGAGGGGATGTGAGGCGATGTTGATACCGACACAGATGACAGGAAAGATTGTTGGGGTTCTTGGCCTCGGCAAGTCCGGTCTCGCCGCCGCGGCGTCCTTGTTGGCGGCAGATGCCACCGTGTTTATGGCTGATGACCATAATATACCCAAACGGCTTCCAGAGGGGGCACATCTGCGCCCATGGTCACAGTGGCCCTGGGCCGAGATTGATCTTATGGTGATTAGCCCCGGGATCGCGCACGCTTACCCGGAACCGCATCCAGCGGCAAAGCTGGCCGCCGATCATGATGTCAATGTGGTCAGTGAGATAGAAATCGCGATGCTGGCACAGCCATCAGCGCGCATTGTTGGGATTACCGGAACCAATGGAAAATCAACAACCACCGCGCTGATCGGTCACTGCCTGAATGTGGCAGGAATTCCTGCCGCAGTTGGCGGCAATATCGGTGACGCTTCGTGTCAAATGGATGATCCCGGTCCAGACGGTGTGATCGTGCTGGAGCTGTCATCCTACCAGCTGGAGACAACTCCATCGCTGCGCACGGATATGAGTGTGTTGCTAAACATCAGTCCCGACCATCTTGACCGACATGGCGGCATGGATGGCTATGTCGAGGCAAAGGCGCGAATTCTAAAGGCACTTGACGGCAGAGGATTGGCCATACTGGGAGACGGTGACGGGCATGTACGCAGCCTTGCAATGGCATGGACCGCCGAAGGCCATCCAGTTGAGATTGCCCGCAGCAATGACGCTCCACCCAGCATCGCCGCCTGTCCAGCACTGACCGGTGCGCATAATGCGGAAAATGCCGCTGCCGCAGCCCTTGTGCTACGCCAGCTTGGTGTTTCCACAACCATCATTGATCAGGGTATGGAAAGTTTTGCCGGCCTGCCCCACCGGTTGCAGCATGTTGCCAGCGCCGGCCCGATTACCTTTGTCAATGACTCAAAGGCAACCAATGGGGTGGCAGCGGCGCGGGCTTTGCAAGCCTTTGAAAATATCTACTGGGTTGCGGGCGGCCTTGCGAAAGAGGACGGCATTGGCGCAGCGGTACAGGCACTTGAGCATGTGACCAGCGCTTATCTGATCGGCGAGTCAACTCCGGTTTTTGCCAGCGCACTTGAAGGGCGCTGTCCAGCAACAGAGCATGGTGACCTTCGCGCAGCGACTACCGCCGCCTTCGCCGATGCCTGGGCAGGCGGCATTGCCGCGACCGTGCTGCTGGCACCGGCCGCCGCCTCTTTTGACCAGTTTGAGAGCTTTGCCGCGAGAGGCGATGCTTTTACCGGCATTGCCCGGCAACTGGCAGCGTCTGTAGGTGGAACAGGCACGGGTGGTGCCCATGCTTGACCGCACTGACCGCTCACTTGTTGGCACTTGGTGGTGGACCGTTGACAAATGGCTGCTTGCCGGGGCGCTGATCCTGATGGTGCTGGGAGCTCTGCTTGTAATGGCAGCCGGACCAGCAGTGGCAAATTTGATTAACTTGCCGTCACAACATTTCATGGTGCGGCAACTGCTGTACATCATGCCGTCACTGGCTGTGATGATCACAGTCTCTATGCTTGAGCCACGTCCAATTCGGGCACTTTCGCTGGTGGGACTTGCCGGCGTTATTGGCCTGATGATCATGGCCATTGTTGCCGGTAGCGAGATCAAAGGCGCAACACGATGGATCACCCTGTTCGGTTTCAATCTGCAACCATCTGAATTTGCGAAACCACTTTTCGCCATCGTCTCAGCATGGTTGTTGACCCTGTGGCGTGAGGGAGAGGACTTTCCCGGCTGGATCTATTCGACCGCACTGTTGGCTGGCCTTGTAACAATTCTGGTGCTGCAACCCGATATCGGCATGACAGCGGTGATCGTCCTGACCTGGGGCTTTCAGATGTTCCTTGCCGGTATGCCCATGCTGTTTGTCATTGGCGCAGTCGCTGTGGCACCGCTTGCCCTCTATGTCGCTTACCTCAATCTCGACCACGTAACATTGCGGATCAACAAATTCTTCGAGGGGGGATCGTGGCAGGTGGAACGCGCCCGCCAGAGCTTCGCCGAGGGAGGAATCTTCGGCGTCGGTCCCGGCGATGGCACAGTAAAGCTGCATCTTCCCGATGCTCATTCAGATTTCATCTTTGCGGTGGCAGCTGAGGAATATGGTGCGCTCGCCTGTCTTGTGCTGCTCGGCATCTATGGCTTCATCGTCATGCGAGGCTTTGCCAGAGCGCTTTCAGATGAAGGGCTGTTCTGCCTGATCGCCGCCTCCAGTCTGGTTATGCAGATTGGTGTACAGGCAGCCATCCATATGGCGTCATCAGTCGATCTTATCCCAACCAAAGGCATGACCCTGCCTTTTGTCAGCTATGGCGGTTCCTCTTTGCTGGCAAGCGGCTTGACCATGGGCTTGTTGCTGGCACTGACGCGGCGGCGCAATTCCTGGTCTACGTTTTCGCGTTATCGCACCGGCAGTGAAACCTTGTCTGTTGACTCTACAACAGAGGCGAAGGGGGCGGCACGATGACAGGCGGGCTTGAAACCGGCAAATTCATTTGCCTCGCTGCCGGCGGTACAGGTGGTCATGTCTTTCCTGCACTGGCAGTCGCCGAACGATTGCAGGCAGAGGGCCACACCACGCTGTTGTTTACCGACGGGCGCGGCGCCCGCATGGTCACCGGAGTTCCTCAGACAATCATCGCCGCAGCCTCGCCATTCCAACAGGGATTATTACGCCGGTTACGGGCACTGTTGCTGTTGTCCGGCGGCGCGGTGAAATCGCTGCTGCAGCTGGTGATGAGACGGCCTGCGGCGATGATTGGTTTTGGCGGGTATCCCTCATTTCCACCATTGTTGACAGCGGCACTACTGCGGATACCGACAATGGTGCATGAGCAGAATGCCTATCTCGGCAGAGCAAACAAGATGCTGGCCGGTCGCGCCGGACATCTTGCGCTAAGCTGGCAGCAAACAGCCAATCTGCCTCAGGATGTAAACTGCTTTACCGGCGGCATGCCCGTACGGCAGGCCTTTTTCAATATCAAGCCAAACAGCATTGCCCCGGATGCACCGCTTCAGCTCACAGTTCTTGGCGGCAGCCTCGGCGCCGGGATTTTTGCTGACTTGCTGCCCGAAGCGATCGCCGCCCTGCCCGCCAGCATCCGATCGCGCCTCCGCCTGACTCAGCAATGCCGCCCCGAGCAACTTGACAATCTGCGCGCAACCTACCGGGAACTTAGGGTGAGTGCGACAGTGGAACCATTCTTTGATGACATTCCAGATATTCTGGCCAACAGCCATCTTGTAATCAGTCGGGCTGGTGCCTCATCCGTTGCCGAACTGGCGGCGGCAGGACGAGCAGCCATTCTTGTTCCATTGCCGAGCGCAATGGACGATCACCAAACAGCAAACGCCCACCAGCTGGCCAATATTGGCGGCGGCCTGTGCCGTTCCGAAGCCGAACTGGACGCCGTCAGCCTTGCTGCCGATATCAGCACTCTTTTTGGAGATGGCGAACAATTAGCGCAGATGGGCCATAACGCCCGAAAGCTGGCAATGCCAGATGCTGCCAAGGCGATTGCGGATTATGCGCTGGCACTTGGTGACAATAATAGCCAGCAGCCAACCCATGGCATTTCAGGAGGCCAGTCATGAGCGAACTGCCCCTCTCGATTGGTACCCTGCATTTCACCGGGATTGGTGGCATCGGCATGAGCGGCATCGCCGAGATTCTATTTGAAATGGGATATCAGGTGCAGGGAAGTGACATGTCCGACAATGCCAATGTGAAGCGCCTAAGGGCTAAGGGCATTCCGGTGATGTGTGGCCAGAGTGCAGATAATCTCGGGGACGCTTCGATCGTCGTCACCTCAACCGCAATAAGACCCGATAACCCTGAGGTAATGGCGGCACGTGAACGCTTTCTGCCCATTGTCCACCGAGCGGAAATGCTTGGTGAATTGATGCGCCTGCGCTGGTCAGTCGCGGTTGCTGGTACACATGGCAAGACAACCACGACCTCGCTGGTGGCGACTTTGCTCGATAGCGCGGGCATTGATCCCACCGTGGTCAATGGCGGCATCATCACTGGCTGGGGCAGCAATGCCCGGCTTGGCAAGGGCCAATGGATGGTGGTCGAGGCGGATGAATCCGACGGTTCTTTTGCCAAGCTGAACCCGACCGTTGCCGTGGTGACAAACATCGACCCGGAACATCTCGATCATCATGGCAGTTATGAGGCGCTGGAACAGGCGTTCCTAAATTTCGTCTCGTCTATTCCCTTCTATGGCTTTGCCACCCTGTGTATAGACCATCCCGCCGTGCAACGGATGATGGCCGGAATCAAGGACCGTCGGATTATCACCTATGGCTCAGCGGCGAACGCCGATGTCCGTGCGGTAAATGTGCGCTCCGAAGATGGGTCAATGGTGTTCGACGTTCAGCTGTCAGACAGGATTTGTGACGGTCTGGAACGTATGAACGACGTCCATCTGCCAATGCTCGGCGACCACAATGCACAGAACTGCCTCGCGGCAATCGCCGTAGCGCTGGAAATGAATGTTGCCCCGGAGCGCATCATCGAGACCTTGGCAAAATTCGGTGGTGTGGGACGCCGGTTTGATAAGAAAGGCGTTAGCCAAGGTGTCACCGTAATTGACGATTACGGACATCACCCTGTCGAGATCAAGGCAGCGTTGCAGGCAGGACGGATGCTCTGCGCTGAGAATAAGTTGATCGCCGTCGTCCAGCCACACCGCTACAGCCGCCTGTCTGACCTGTTTGCTGATTTCTGCGCCTGTTTTAATGACGCTGACGAGGTGCTTGTCGCCGATGTTTATGCCGCTGGCGAGACACCGATTGAGGGCGCCGATAAGACGGGTCTGGTAAATGGTTTGCGAGACCATGGCCACAAGGGGTCCGCAGCGCTGGAATCACCCGCACATCTGGCAGCTGAAATCGCCGCCCGCACCAAACCGGGTGATCTGGTGATGTGTCTGGGTGCCGGAGATATCACCAATTGGGCAGCCGCGTTACCCGAACAGTTGGAGGAAATTCACCTATCCGCAAGACAGGAGACAAGCCAATGAGCCTGCTTGATCGTCTCCCAAAAGTGCGCGGTAACTATGCCGAGCAGGCATCCATGGCGCGCCACACCTGGTTTGGCGTTGGTGGTCCAGCCGATGTTATCTTCTGCCCAGCCGATGCCAGCGACCTTGGCGCCTTTCTCGCCGCCTGTCCGTTGGATATCCCGATTCTCGCAGTTGGCGCGGGATCGAATCTTCTGGTTCGTGATGGCGGTGTCGCTGGTGTTGTGATTCGCGTGACCGAAGGATTGAAGGCAATCAGTCACGAAGGCAGCGTCGTCACCGCACAAACCGGTGCACTTGATGCCGAGGTTGCACGCTATGCGGCAAAGGCTGGCCTTGCGGGTTTGGAATTCCTGATTGGCATTCCGGGTAGCATTGGTGGTGGCCTGCGGATGAATGCGGGTGCCTATGGCGGCGAATTCAAGAACATCGTGATTACCGCGCACGGTTTTGATCGGCAAGGCAACGCAATCACCGCAACGCCAGCCGATATAGGCATGGCCTACCGCCATACCGATGCACCGGCCGACTGGATTTTTACTTCGGCCACCCTGCAAGCAACGCAGGGCGATACCAGCAAGATCAAGGCCCGTATGAAGGAAATTGTCGCCAGCCGGGGCGATGCCCAGCCACGCGGTGTGCGCACAGGAGGCAGCACCTTTGCCAATCCGGATGGTGGCAAAGCATGGCAGGAAATTGATCGCGCTGGATGCCGTGGCCTTTGCGTTGGTGGCGCCCAGGTATCGGAAAAGCACTGTAACTTTCTGATAAATACAGGTGATGCAACCGCATCCGATATCGAAACGCTCGGCGAGAATGTGCGCGCCCGCGTCACCGCCAACGGCGGCCCAGATCTACGCTGGGAAATCCGGCGGGTTGGTCGTTCAGATGACAGCAAAGGAGCGGTCTCATGAACACCGATCGTGTTGCCGTTTTGATGGGAGGCTGGACTTCGGAGGCATCGGTAAGCCGGGTGTCTGCCAGTTTCTGTGGCCAGGCAGCCCGCAATGCTGGCTGGGATGCTGTCGAGATCGAGGTTGACCGTGATCTGCCGGCAAAGCTGCGCGAAATCAGCCCCGGACGAGTGTTCAACGCGCTGCATGGCCAGATTGGCGAGGATGGTAACGTGCAGGGTCTGTTGAACATCATGAACATCCCCTACACGCATAGTGGCCTGCTGGCATCAGCGATTGCCATGGACAAAATCATGGCAAAACGCTTGATGGCGATAGCCGGAATCATGGTCCCGCAGGACCTCCTGTTGGTTGAGGATAGCCGGGTCTACCCGCAAGACAGCTCACAAGCGCATGTGATCAAGCCACGCAATGATGGTTCCAGTGTTGGCGTAGTGATTGTCAAAGAAGGTGATGAAGCACCAAAGCGCAGCCATTGGGACCTTGAGACACAACTGATATGCGAGCCTTTCATCCCCGGGCGTGAGCTCACAGTGACGGTCCTTGACGGCACTGCGCTCTGTGTCACCGAAATCAAGCAGGAAAATGAGTTCTATGATTTCGATGCCAAATATGCGGCAGGCGGCTCGCAACACATCCTGCCAGCTGACATTCCCGAGCCGGTGACATTGCTGGCCTGCGATTGGGCCGAACGCGCCTACCGCACACTTGGCTGCCGTGGTGTGATCCGCGCCGATTATCGCTGGGATGAGAAGAACAACCAGCTCTACATGCTGGAAATCAACACCGTTCCCGGGATGACAGCGACTTCACTTGTTCCCGAACAAGCCCGTTTCATTGGGCTGTCGGGGGAAGAACTGATCAATCATTTGCTGGAGATGGCCCAATGCGACGACTGATCCCATCGATAGGCAAATCCCGACAGCCATCAGAAGCCACACCAAAGCAGCAGCGCCGCCTGCCCCAGGTAAAGCTGTTCGTTTCTGCCATTGTCCTGATCGCGGCAACCATCACCACCGGTTACGGTGTCGCGGAACGCGACCAATTGACCCGTGATCTGGTGCGCTTGAGTGGTGAGATGGGTGTGAACCTGCGATATATTCAGGTTACTGGCCGCTCGCATACGCCAACAGAAATGCTGGTCGCGGCAACTGACATCAAGCTGGGGCAACCGCTGCTGGGCATCCCGCTTGCAGACGTGCACCGCAATCTCACGCAGATTGGTTGGATTGAGTCGGCGATTGTCGAACGACTGATGCCGTCAACAATCAAAATCACGATCACCGAGCGTATCCCTCTTGCCTTGTTACAAACGCGCAACGGTCATGAGTTAATCGACCGGACAGGCACCATCATTGAGGGCGCCGACCCCACCGAATTTTCGCATCTGACCGTAGTTGCCGGGACCGGTGCCGCAGCCAATGCCAGTCTTATTCTTGATGTTCTGAAAACCGAACCAGAGCTGTTTGCCGAGGTTTGGGCCGTGACCTATCAATCAGGCCGCAGATGGGATGTGCATCTGCGCAACGGCATTGATATCAGGCTTCCCGAGACCGACCCCAGCACCGCTTGGGCGCGCCTAGCCGTCGTTGACCACAAGAAAAAGATTATTGGCCGTGATTTGGCGGTGATTGATCTGCGTGTTCCTGAACAGCTGATCGTCGAACCAAATATCCCAGTGCGTGGTGAGGGTCAGAACACATGAACAACCATAAAAACATAGCCAGGAGACCGAGATGATGCTCCGCCGCAGCCGCACCAATCGTCGCCCCTTCGCCGTTCTTGATATTGGCTCGTCAAAGATCTGCTGTTTGATCGCAGATCCTGACCGTCATGGAGGTTTGCATCTCATTGGTCAGGGGACGCACGCCTCTGCGGGCATGCGCGGGGGAGAAATCAGCGACCTTGAGGCAATCAGCGAGGTGATTGGCAAAACCGTGCAGACTGCTGAGCGGGAAGCTGGCCTGTCAATGTCCTCGGTGACGATTGTCCTGCCTGGTGGCAAACCCACCTCGTCCATTCAAACACAAACAATCACTCTTTCGGACAATACGGTAAACCGTCGTGACATGCGCCGCCTCATGGATAGGGGAACAAGCCGCCAAACGGAGGGAACGCATCAACCGATGCAGATGCAGACGCTTCAATATGGACTGGACGAGGTGCGCGATATCTCAGACCCCCGCGGCATGCGGGGGCGCGTTCTCTCAGTTGACTACACTGTAGTGTCAGCTGCCAGAACGAGCCTTGCCAACTTCCGGGAGGCGCTGGCGCTGAACCACCTGTCGGTGGACCGTTTCATCCACGCCGGTTATGCCGCTGGGGTTGCCTGCCTGAGCGAAGAGGAGCGCGACCTCGGCAGCACCGTGATTGATTTTGGCGGCGGGACAACTGCAATGGCGACATTTATGGATGGCAAGTTGATCTATGCCGACAGCGTTCCACTTGGCGGGCATCATGTCACCACGGATATTGCCCGTATCCTCTCAACCCCCATCGCCGATGCAGAGCGCCTGAAGGCTGTTGAGGGATCAATCATGCCAATCGATACTTTGGCAACCGCACCGGATCTGCTCAAAGAGGCGGTGAAAATGGGCCAGTCAGACAACATCACACTGCCTGGCCTGGGCGATATGATTGAAGTCGGCGGCAAGATGATTGAGCGCAATCTGCTGAGCGCCATCATACGTCCCCGGATTGACGAGATAATTGAGATGTTGATGCGTCGCATGGAAGCCTCGAAAATGCAGCATGCGGCGGGCAGCCGGTTCATTCTGACCGGAGGCGCGAGCCAACTTACCGGTCTCAACGATTTTTGCGGCACCAGCCTTGGCAAGACCACAACAATTGGTCTGCCAACTGGCGTGACCGGCTTGGCAAATGACACGAGTAGCGCCGGCAACGCAGCTGCGATTGGCGCGCTGATCCATGTGAACCGGCTTGATGATGATGACCCAGCCGAACGGCAGACCCGCACCCTGCCGCACGGTCCGATTGAACGTATCGGTGCGTGGCTTCGAGACAACCTCTGAACAAGGACAGCACAGATGTCAAAGCAGATTTTAACCGCAAGCCATGAGGCTGGCATTTTCCAATTCAGTCGCGGGACGCAACAATATCCCATTGCCCCGCTCCCAAAAGACAGGCAACGCCGGACAGCTGCTGGCACCCTGTTACAAAGGTCAACCCAAACAGAAGGGAGAACATCATGACCATCAACCTTAGCGTACCACAAACCATGCAGGAACTTCGTCCACGCATCACCGTTGTCGGTGTTGGTGGGGCCGGGTGCAATGCAGTCAACAACATGATTTCGGCCGATCTGGATGGTGTTGATTTTCTTGTTGCCAACACTGACGGTCAGGCGTTGGCGCATTCACTGGCCAGCCGCAAGATCCAGCTTGGCAGCGCCATCACGCAAGGTCTTGGCGCTGGATCAAAGCCGGAAATTGGCCGGGCAGCAGCAGAGGAAAGCCTCGAAGACGTTATGGCTGAACTCGCTGATTGCAACATGGTGTTCATCACCGCGGGCATGGGAGGCGGCACCGGCACAGGCGCAGCGCCAATCATCGCTCGGGCCGCCCGCGAACGGGGCATTCTGACCGTTGGCGTGATCACCAAACCCTTTGAATTTGAGGGACAACGCCGCATGGCGCAGGCCGAGGAAGGAATCGAGGAGATGCAGGCACATGTCGACACGCTGATCGTCATTCCCAACCAAAATCTGTTCCGCCTTGCCAATGAGCGCACCACCTTTGCCGATGCCTTTCATATGGCAGATACTGTTCTGCACCAGGGTGTCTGCGGTGTTACCGATCTGATGATCAAGCCAGGCATGATCAATCTGGACTTTGCCGACATCCGCGCAGTAATGGGCGAAATGGGCAAGGCAATGATGGGAACTGGCGAATCTTCGGGAGACAGCCGGGCCATTGACGCCGCAGAGGCCGCGATCAATAACCCATTACTGGATGACACAACGATGAAGGGTGCACATGCGGTGCTCATCAATGTGACCGGCGGTATGGACATGACCCTGTTCGAGGTTGATGAGGCCGCCAACCGGATCCGCAAGGAAGTTGATCCGGATGCTGTGATCATTTTCGGATCAGCCTTTGACGAAAAGCTTGAGGGCATTATGCGGGTATCCGTCGTTGCCACCGGTATCGACACCCAGACTGGTGTTATGGCTCGGCCCGTGCAGGCGTTGCGGAAAGCCACAGCCACCGTGCCGCCCCGCACCTCGACCATCATCACTCCGCAAACCATCTCCGCGGGCACTCCGGAGCCTGTCGGCGATACAGAGCCGGATGAGGCAGATGAAAATCGCCAGATCGACATCACCGAGGCTGTAGCAGCAGCCAATGAACCTTCCGGTGAAGCCTCTCGTGAAACGGACATTGAGGGGACAAGTGCAATAACTGCGACCAGCAGCGAAGAAACGCCCAAGGACACGGTTTCTGAGACTGAGCCCGATGCCATGACACAGGCGTCAGACACAATGGACGGCGAAATGGATACGTCTGAAACACCTGGCACGGCCATCTCGCAGTCAGAGACGACGAGCGATGACAAAGCCGACATCATGACCAAGCCGTTGGTGGCGGACAAGGCGGATGACCTGCTGTTGCCAAAGGCACCCGTCAAACAAACTGCCTTCATCCCGCCAGCGGCGGCAAAACTGCCAGAGGAAGAATCGGTTCCGGTCACTGGTGAGACAACCACTTCCCGGCCAAGCCTAATCAACAAAATCTCTGGTCTTTGGAGCCAAAAGCCGGACAGTGGCACAGCCAGCAAGTCCACCCCAGATTTGGCGTCTGAGAAAGTTACCGGATCAGGGGAAAGGACCAGCTCAATTCTAGATCTGCCGAGAGGAGACATGGTACAGCAGGGCAATGACGACAGTGCAACAGCGAGCAACAAGCATGAAACGTCAGGCGGTACACCCGACGGTACACCCGACGGTACACCCGACGGTACACAAGGCAGCCTCGATAATGCAGGTGACGACCTTGATATTCCTGCGTTCCTGCGTCGTCAGGCCAACTAAGGACAGAAAATCGCTGACAGATCACGTTGCTACAATCCGTAACCAAATGTGATTTGCTATGGATCCGACTGCCTCATAGGGTGCAGTTGGGTCTTTTTTCTTGGCCCGTGAGGGCAAAGCATCAAGCAACCGGCGGGGTGGTTTTGGTTCACGAGATGAGTGCCCTCGTAAAAAGTGAACATCGGTCGGAAATGGCCAAAAGCGAAACAAGTTTATAGAGGCCAGACCTTAATGTTCATCGATCAACCTTTCCAGACGACATTGGCCGCCAAGATTCAGCTTGAGGATATCGGCCTGCACTCTGGCCGGTATGTTCGTGCCGTAATCTGCCCTGCCCCAGCCAATAGCGGCATCAAGTTTCGCCGTATCGACGTCGAGGAAAGCCTACAAACTGTTCCGGCTCATGCCGAATATGCAACTGAGGCGCGGCTGTGCACCCGGATCGAGAATGGCGAAGGCGTCGGACTGGAGACTGTAGAGCATTTCATGGCTGCCTTTGCCGGCCTTGGTGTCGATAATGCAATTGTGGATATTGATGCCAGCGAAGCACCAATTCTGGATGGTAGCAGCAAACCGCTGGTGGACGCAATCAACCGGGTCGGGTTGACAGTCCAGCCTGCCCGCCGCCGTCACCTCGTTGTAACCAAGCCAATTGAAGTGCAATTGGAATGTGGTGCTTGGGCGAGGATTGAGCCTGCCGACCATCTTGAGATCGACATTGAAATCGATTTTGAGGATACGGCGATCGGCAAACAAAATTATCACTACCGGCACGGCAATGGAAAATTTGAGGCTGAACTCGCTGGCGCCAGGACTTTCTGTCAGATGCGTGATGTCGAATTCATGCAAAACGCTGGACTTGCGCTTGGTGGCTCGTTGAACAATGCCGTGGTAGTCGAAAACGGGGCTGTGCTCAACGAGGGTGGGCTTCGGATGGAAAATGAATTCGTCCGCCACAAAGCGCTTGATTGTCTTGGTGATCTGTACCTTCTCGGCATGCAGATCAGAGGTAAGCTGACGTCTTTCCGCCCCGGACACGCTCTCAGCACCAAACTGGTGCAGGCACTGTGGCGAGATACCATGGCCTATCAGATCATCGAAGATGGTGTGCCGATGGCAAGTTCCGATGGTTATGCACTGCCGGAGGTGGCCGCCGCAGCCGCTGTATAGGCGCCCGCCCTATCCTATTCACCTCTCCTGGCTTGGCGTCGATACCTCGTGCGTCCAAAATCAGAAAGCAGCCCCTTTTCACCGGCGCGATGACCGGCTATTGTTGAGCCGTTCGCAGGACCCACCGCGCATGGACCGGCGCCTGCTCGTTGAACACGAATGCCGGTGATGGAGCTTCAATTTGGCCTATTCAATTCCAAAAAGCATGATTGTGGCAACACTTGTCCTTTTGGTTGGTTGTGCCTCGGATGAGGTCGTGGAGCAGGTCGAACGACCAGTTGACGATCTCTATAATGAGGCGCTTGCCAGCGCGCTTGCCGGCGACACCAAGGCGGCAGCTCCACAGTTTGAGGAAGTTGAGCGCCAGCATCCCTATTCAAGTCTTGCTGTTCAGGCACAGATCATGGCTGCTTGGGCCTTCTATCGGGAAAATGACTATCCAAGAGCAGTAGCAGCATTACAGCGCTTCATTGAACTCAATCCAGCCGACAAGCGCGTAGAATATGCCTATTACCTGGTCGCACTCAGCTATTATGAACAGATTGTCAATGTTGAACGCGATGCTGAAATGACCCGGCTAGCCCTGACCGCATTTGAAGAGCTGCAGCGCCGCTTTCCTGATGGTGTCTATGGACGCGATGCCCTCTTGAAAATTGATCTAGCGCGCTCGCATCTGGCTGGCAAGGAAATGGCCGTCGGCCGCTATTACCTTCAAAGCGGGCATTACGGCGCGGCTTTGAGGCGTTTTGAGACAGTGATCAATGACTATCAGACGACAAATCAGGTGCCCGAAGCACTTTTTCGTATGACCGAAGCCTATCTGGCGTTGGGTCTCATTGATGAGGCAGGTCGGATCGGCTCAGTGGCGAGTTACAACTTCCCTAATTCAATCTGGACCGAGCGTCTTGCCGAGATAGAGGCAAATCCTGAGCGCGAGCTGCCAAAAGGCATTTTCACACGGTCCATGGAAACTCTGACCAGCCTCTTTGAAAATTAGCGATGCTGCACAGCCTGACTGTTTCCAACATTGTCCTGATCGAACAGATGACCCTGCAATTTGGTGCTGGGTTGACCGTGCTGACAGGCGAGACCGGGGCGGGCAAATCTATTCTACTGGACGCACTTGGGCTCACACTTGGAAGCCGGGCCGATTTTGGTCTAATCCGCAATGGCTCAGATCAGGCACAGGTTACGGCAAGTTTTGTCCTTGCCAAGGAGCACCCTGCACATGCCCGTCTCGATGAGGCTGGCATTGCCGCTGATGACATGCTGATCCTCCGCCGGCGTCTTAAACGCGATGGCAAATCCAACGCCAGTATCAATGATGTCCCCGTGTCGCTGGGGCTGCTGCGTGAGATTGGTGATATGCTGGTGGAAATTCAAGGACAGTTTGAGGGCCGTGGTCTGTTGGACGTGGCAACCCACATTACCTTGCTGGACAAGGCAGCCGGGCATGCTGACGCTCTTACCAAACTTGGATCTGGCTGGACCAACTGGCAACAGGCAAAGCGCAATCTGGCGCAAGCGAAGAAGGAACTGGACAAGGCGCGCGCCGAAGAAGAATGGCTTCGCGATGCAGTGGAGCAGCTGGATGCACTCGCACCGCAGGCGGGTGAGGAGGCAAACCTGACCGGCCAACGGGAAATGTTGGGCAATGTCGGCAGAATTGGCGAAGGTCTTGCCATGGCCGATGATGCCATCCTCGGGGAGGATGGAGCGCAGACGCTTCTCGGCAAGGCGCGCACCGCGCTTGAACGGGTGGCGCCATTGGCTGGTGGCGGCCTCGATCAAGCATTGACCGCAATGGAACGCGCTGATGCCGAGCTTGCTGAGGCCAGCGCGGCCATCAGCAGTGCGGCGCATGAGTTGGAGGCTGATCCAAACAGGCTGCAGGAAGTCGATGATCGGTTGCATGAATTGCGCCAGCAGGCACGCAAACATGGTTGCGAAGTTGATCAGCTGTCGAACATACACACACAACTTGCGGACTCACTCGCTGGCTTGGAAGACACAGCAGGCACGCTGGCCGGTCTTGCCGAAAACGAACGCCGGTGGAGTGACCATTACCGAGAAATGGCCAAAATCATCAGCGAAAACCGTCATGCCGCTGCCGCCAAACTCGATGCGGCGGTAATGGCAGAGCTTCCCCCGCTTAAGCTCGAAAACGCCGAATTTGTCACCGCCATCACACTACTTGACGAGACGCAATGGGGCCCAATCGGGATGGATCAGGTGCGTTTTGAAGCCAGCACCAACAAGGGAATGACCGCAGGTCCGATAGACCGCATTGCATCAGGTGGTGAGCTTGCACGGTTTCTACTGGCACTCAAGGTCTCTCTGGAGGATGAAGGCGCTAGCCGCACCCTGATTTTTGACGAGGTTGATTCGGGTGTTGGCGGCGCCGTTGCCGCTGCGGTTGGAGACAGGCTGTTGCGCCTTGGCGCGGGAATGCAGACACTGGTTGTCACCCACTCACCGCAGGTTGCAGCCAAAGGACTTCATCACATGCGCATCGCCAAGACCACCAGCGACACCGGTGTGGTCAGTGGTACTGAGCCACTTGACTCCCTCGCACGCACCGAGGAAATTGCCCGCATGCTGGCGGGCGAGGAAGTCACGCCGGAGGCTCGCGCCGCTGCCGCCGCCCTGATGGAGGACTAAATGGCCAAGGTCCCGGCATCGGATGAGGCGCTTGCCAGCATCACCGCAGGCACGAAAGATCCCGCCCATATGGATATGCTCGAGGCGGCGGATGAACTGGCGCTGCTTGCCGCTGCCATCGCCCATCACGACAAGCGCTACCACGGCGCGGACGACCCAGCCATCAGTGACGCCGTCTATGATCAGCTTGTTGCCCGCAACCGCGTTCTGGAGGCCAGCTTTCCGGGCCTGGTTCGTGCCGATAGCCCATCTGAGCGTGTCGGTTCGCCAGCAACCGTTGGCTTTGGTAAGGTCCAGCATGCGCGGCCGATGCTCTCGCTCAACAATGGCTTCTCTGACGAGGACATCACCGATTTCGTTGCTCGCGTTCGCCGGTTTCTGTCGTTGGATAATGGTGATGAGCTGGCGTTAATCGCTGAGCCGAAAATTGATGGACTTTCACTCTCGCTGCGCTACGAGAGCGGCTGCCTGACTCAAGCTGCAACGCGTGGCGATGGCAGTGAGGGTGAGGATGTAACGGCTAACATCATGCAGGTGGACGGCATCCCAAAACAACTTGCCGGAACCCCGCCCGTCATTCTCGAGGTGCGCGGCGAAATCTATATGGACCGTGTGGATTTTCTGGCACTGAATGAGGCACAAGAGGCAAGCGATGGCAAGCTGTTTGCCAATCCCCGCAACGCTGCCGCCGGCTCGCTTCGGCAAAAGGATGCCAGCGTCACCAGTGGTCGAAACTTGCGTTTCTTTGCCTATTCGATGGGAGAATGCAGCAGCGAGATTGCCCCAACGCACTGGGACTTTCTGGCGACACTCACAAGCTTTGGCTTTGCCGTGAATGGGTTGTCCGCACGGTGCCTGTTAGTTGCCGAGCTGCTGGAAACATACAAGGCGATTGGCGATGCCAGAGCGACCCTCAGCTATGACATTGATGGCGTTGTCTATAAGGTTGACCGCCATGATTACCAGACCCGACTTGGCCAGGTGGCACGTGCACCACGATGGGCGCTGGCGCATAAGTTTCCCGCCGAACAGGCTCAGACCATCATCCGCGCGATCGACATTCAAGTGGGACGCACCGGTGCGCTGACCCCTGTGGCAAGGCTTGAACCGATAACGGTTGGCGGTGTCGTCGTCTCCAACGCCACACTGCACAATGAGGACGAGATCAATCGTAAGGACATTCGCATTGGCGATACGGTGGTTATCCAGCGGGCCGGCGATGTCATTCCACAGATCGTTCGTGTTATTGCCGATCACCGGCCACCAGACAGCGCTGAATACCAGTTTCCTTTATTCTGTCCCGTCTGCGGGGCGGACGCCATCAAGCCAGAGGGCGAGGCTGTTCGCCGGTGCACAAACGGGGTCAGCTGTGAGGCGCAGCGGCTTGAATGGCTCAAACATTTCGTCTCACGCGATGCCTTTGATATTGAGGGGCTTGGAGCGCGGCAGATCGAACAATTCAGCGAGCTTGGCTGGGTTACCGTGCCAGCCGATATCTTCCGGCTGCATGATCGGCAGGAGGAGATCGCCACCCTTGATGGCTATGGCGAAACCTCCATCCGCAATCTGATGAACTCAATAGAGACACGGCGCACCATCGGTCTTGAGCGGTTCATCTATGCGCTTGGCATCCGGCAGGTCGGACAGGCTACGGCCCGCATTCTGGCACTCCATTATGACAATCTGGAGAGATTGCTGACAGCCATTGCGCCAGCGGCAAACAATGAGGCGGCAGCGGCCGAGTTGGTGGAGATTGATCAAGTAGGCGCGTTGATGGCGTCTGACATTATTACTTTTTTCCTCGCACCAGCAAATCGCGATATGGTTATCGACCTTGCCAGCGAGGTCACGATCACCCCACCCGACAGGCCAGCAGATGACAGTCCGTTAAGTGGCAAGACAATTGTATTCACCGGCACGCTTGCTGCCATGTCGCGGGCCGAAGCGAAGGCACGGGCGGAATCACTGGGCGCAAAGGTTTCCGGCTCAGTCTCGACAAAGACCAATTTTCTGGTTGCTGGCGCCGATGCCGGCTCAAAGGCCCGTAAGGCGGGCGAACTTGGCATCACCGTCCTCAACGAGGACTCCTGGCTGGCACTGATCAACGTATAAAACCACAGGTGTTAGAGATTACAAGGGTGCGCAAGCCCGGCGCAACCATTCCCGCACCACCTCATCACCATCCAGAAGCGGCGACACCAACGCCTCAACCTTGGAATGATACGCGTCCAGCCATGCCCGCTCAGCCTCCGTCAACATCCCGGCATTGATTAGCCGTTTGTCGATCGGGCAATGGGTGATTGTTTCAAAGCTGAGAAAACCCGCGTCATCCGGTGGGTTGACGATAATGAGATTCTCGATCCTAATGCCCCATTCACCCTGTCGATAATAGCCCGGTTCATTCGAGAGCAACATCCCAGTACCCAGCCGTTCGGTTCCACGCTTGGACAGGTTCGCTGGCCCCTCATGCACCTGCATGATATGGCCAACGCCATGCCCCGTGCCATGTGCGTAATCCAAACCCTCAGCCCATAAGGGACCGCGCGCCAGAACATCAATCTGCTGGCCCGTGCTATCTGCCGGAAACCGGGCACGGGCCACCGCGATATGTCCCTTGAGCACACAGGTAAAGGCATGTCGCATCTGCTCGCTTGGGGTGCCGATCGCCATGGTGCGGGTGATGTCGGTTGTGCCACTGGAATAATGGGCACCCGAATCCACCAACAGCAGACTGTCACCAACAAGCGCACTGTCGGCACCCTTAATCGCCCGGTAATGGACGATCGCTCCATTGGGCCCTGACCCGCAAATGGTCTCGAAGCTGGAGGAGATGAAGTTAGGATTTTCACGGCGAATGGAAAGTAGATGCTCCGCAATCTCCGTTTCCTGCAACTGACCGGGGGTCAATGTCTCAAGCCATGCGAGGAAACGCGCCATGCTGGCTCCATCTTCAATATGGGCGCAGCGTGTTCCTTCCTGCTCGGCTTCATTCTTCAGCGCCTTGGCATGCATCACCGGACAGGGACGCCGGACCAATTCAACAGTGCTTTCATCAAGAATATCAAAGATTGATTTTGGTAAACTGGCAGCCTCAATCATCACTTTTGTGCCGCTGTCATAGCCGGCATCCGGGTCTAGGAGGGCTGCAAAATTCGCCAGTGGTACAACTGATGTCTCTGAGGCCAGATCATCCACCATCACCGCCGCCAGCCGTCCGGGTTCGGCAAGCAGGATCAGCCCATTTTCCCTATGGTAAAGGGCATACGCATGCATCACAGGTGTGCAGGCAAGGTCGCGGCCACGGATATTGGTCAACCAGTTGACCGAATCAACACGGCTGAGAAAAATGGCAGTGCAATCAGCATCCTGCAAAGCCGCATCAAGCTGTTGCAGTTTTTCTGCCATCGTTGCGCCAGCTGTTGCCACATTGAGACGGAAAGGAGCTGGCACAGGCGGTGAAGGCTGATCCTGCCAGATGCTGTCGATCAGGTTCATATCAGCGCCAATCAAGGTGGCATCTGCATCACCAAAAATACGCGCCAATCTGTCGAAAGTGGCGAGCGTCACCAGATTTTTATCAACACCAATCTTCAGGTCAGCAACCGACATGCCCTTCAGCCATCCGGCAAGCGTTTCTTCGGGCATGGTGTGGGTGGTCCAGTTGGCTTGGTTGGTCTGGTTCACCATCTGTAGCGTGTAGCGACCATCGCTGAACAGCGCGGCGCGATCTTTTAGCACAAGGCCAAAACCGGCTGAGCCGGTGAATCCGCACAAAAAAGCGAGCCTCTCGTCACCAGCCTGAACCTCTTCGCCCTGAAACATATCCTCGCGCCCGACAAACCAGCCATCCAGATGCTGCGACGCCAAACTGTCACGCAGTGCGGCAAGCCGGAGATCATGCTGCGTTGTTCCCACCATAGTTCACTCCTCCTCGGATACCATCGCCGCTGGTTGGCGACCATGCCATAGTCGAGGCATCGCGCCAAAGGCAGCAGGGCGCATGACAATCGTTGTCCAATCGCCAATGCGCAACATCGCCCAGCAGCGCAGACCCCTCGCAGCATAGGCACGTTCAACGCCAACGGCCTGTTCATTGAGAATGCCTGAGAGAATCAGCCAGCCATTTGCCGTCAGATGGGGCACCAGATCAGACGCCATCCGGCGCAACGGGCCGGCTAGGATATTTGCCAAGATCATGTCATAGGGCCCTATGCGGCGCACCTCGCGTCCAGCAAAACCAGTCGAAACAACACATCGCATCTGCTGTGGCGCAATGCCGTTCAACCGGGCATTGGCACTGGCAACGCGCACCGCAATGGGATCATCATCCGCCGCCATCACCCATGATGATGGCCAGATTTTCCGCGCCGCCATCGCCAGAATGGCAGACCCACAGCCCATATCAAGAACATGTCCGGGTGAGGGGCGCGACAGAGCAGCAATCATTTGCATGGCGCGCAAGCAGCCTTCCGTTGTCGGATGTGTTCCAGACCCGAAGGCCTGCGCAGCCTCCACCAAAAGAGGCAGGCTGCCTGCCGGTGCAGGCTGATCCACATGGCTGCCGTGAATCCAGATGCGGCCAATGTGCAATGGGGGAAAGGATGCCCTGTTTTCCGCCAGCCAGTCGCGCTGTTCAAGCGAGCCAAATTCAGGTTCAATGTCATCAAGGCCGAGAACACCAAGCGGTTGCTCAAGCATCGCCATGACAACCGGCCTGTCAGGCTCACCATCAAACAACGCCTCGACCAGCCATCTGTGATCGGCAAGCCGCAGATGCGATGTGGCGAGGCTATCCATCAATTCGGAAAAAACTGTTTCAATGTGACCAACCTCACTGGTGGTCACGTGTTCTGGCAGGGTTATCGCTACCCGATATAGCGTGACATCCGCAGAACCCGGGCCTTGGCGCGGCTTCGTCAAAAGGTCCGTCATGGCTTGCTCACAAAACCGGAGACAACTTTTTTATGGCCGGCGCGATCAAAGGCGATTTCCAACTTGTCCCCATCGACAATAATGACATTTCCCATCCCGAATTTCTGGTGAAAAACGCGATCACCGATGACGAAGGCCGTGCCGCTATCCTGCGCGGTGAAGCTGGGATCGCTTCCTTGCTGCTGCCGGGCCGCCATGCGTCGCCATCCGGGACCATAACCAGATGTAGCGCCAAAATGCGAGGCATCGGCAAGCTCAGCCGGTGTGGCGCGGCCAAAACCACTACCCATAGCCTGCATCCCCTGCACATTATCCTCTATTATGCTTTCCGGCGGGAGTTCCTGCAGAAAACGGGATGGAATAGCCGACTGCCATTGCCCGTGAATGCGCCGGGATCCGGCATAACTGATGTGAACAAGCTTACGCGCCCGGGTGATGCCGACATAGGCAAGGCGGCGCTCCTCCTCAAGGCCGACAGCCCCATTCTCGTCAATGGTTCGCTGGCTTGGAAAGATGCCCTCCTCCCAGCCCGGCATGAAAATGGTGTCGAACTCAAGCCCCTTGGCAGCGTGCAGCGTCATTAACGTGACCTCGCCATTCTCTGCCTCGGTGTCGCCATCCATGACGAGAGCGATATGTTCAAGAAATCCTGCCAGCGAGTCAAATTCCTGCATCGCATTGACAAGTTCGGTCAGGTTCTCCAGTCGCCCTCCGGCATCAGGAGATTTATCCAGCTGCCACATCCGCGTGTAACCTGACTCATCGAGGACCATTTTCGCAAGATCCGCATGATGCATTTTGGCAACCGCATCACGCCAGCGTTTGATGTCCCTGATGAACTCGGTAAGCGATGTTCTGGCAGCCGGCCGCAATTCGTCCGTGTCAATCAGATCAAAAGCGGCGGCCAGCAGCGGCTTTTGCGAGGCGCGCGCCTGAATATGGATTGCTTGCAGGCTGGCGGCGCCTAGACCTCGTTTCGGTAAATTGACAATGCGTTCAAATGCCAGATCGTCCGCAGGCTGCGCGATAAGGCGGAAATAGGCAATGGCATCACGAATCTCTGCACGCTCATAAAATTTTGCGCCAACGACACGATAGGGCAGACCAATAGCGATGAACCGTTCTTCGAATTCGCGTGTCTGAAATCCGGCACGCACCAACACCGCGATCTGCGAGAGGTTACCGCCCTCTTCCATCATCCGCTCAATCTGGCTGGAAACTGTTCGCGCCTCATCAGCACCGTCCCAATAGCCGTTGACGCGCAATTTTTCACCTTCTTCGGCAGCCGTGAACAGAGTTTTGCCAAGCCGCGTCTCATTATGCGCGATCACTGCAGAGGCAGCGGCCAGAATATGTCCCGTGGACCTATAGTTTTCCTCCAGCCGGACCGTTTTGGCGCCTACAAAATCACTCTCAAATTTGAGGATATTGCCAACCTCAGCACCCCGCCATCCATAAATTGACTGGTCGTCATCACCAACGCAACACAGATTGTGCCGACTGCCTGTCAACAAACGCAACCACAGATATTGAGCGACATTCGTATCCTGATATTCATCAACCATCACATGTGTGATGCGCACATGATATTCGGCCAGCACGTCAGGATGATTCTGCAGGATGGTCAATACATGCAGTAGCAAATCACCAAAATCCGCCGCGTTCAGGGCTAGAAGACGAGCCTGATAGTCTGCATAGATTTCACGCATCTGACCATTGGCAAGGTCTCCCGCCTCAGCCACCCCAACCTTTTCTGGGGTCAGGCCACGGTCTTTCCAACGTGATATAACACCGCCCAGCATACGCGCCGGCCACCGCTTGGCATCGAGATCTTTGGCCTCAAGCAATTGCTTCAACAGCCGTGTCTGGTCATCGGCATCAAGAATCGTGAAATCAGGCCGCAGCCCGACAAGATCAGCGTGCCTGCGCAACATCCGTGCCGCCAGCGCATGGAACGTACCAAGCCATACCTGCTCGGCCATGGGGCCGACCATATTCGCCACCCGCATTTTCATTTCCCGGGCGGCCTTGTTGGTGAAGGTCACCGCCAGAATATTCCATGGTTTTGCCGTATCAGTGGCAACAAGTTCAGCAAGGCGCGCTGTCAGCACGCGGGTTTTGCCGGTGCCCGCACCAGACAGCACCAGCAGCGGCCCGTTAAGCGCCTGCACGGCTTCCTGTTGCGCGGAATTAAGGCCGTCAAGCCACGGACGATGGGGAATTGAAACCTCGTTCATGATGATTGCAAACTCGCAAAAAGCCGACGTATGGTCAACGCTCGAAGTGTCGCAAGAGTGCGAAAATTGGATGATTCTGGGTATGGACTGTTACCCGAGAGGCAATGGCCACACCGGGATGAGTTGAGATATTGAGAACTGGCCATGACGGCCTATTTCGGCAAAACCATTTTATACTTTAGCTAATTGGGATATCATTAGATTCATCTAGATGCGAGTGCGGACGAACAATGCGATATTCACCCAGACCAGCGGGACCTATAGTGACGAGAGCGACATTCACATTTTTGCTTGCGGCCATTGTCTGGTCAGCTGTTTCAGGCTGCAGCTCTTTGCCGGAGAGCCAGCGCAGCGATCTGCGCGATCCCTTCGAAAACGGAAACCGGAAGGTTTTTGCCTTCAACATGGGTTTTGATACCTATGTTATCGAACCCGTTGCCGATGCCTATCGTAACGGGGTACCCGAGGGCGGTCAGCGGGCTATCGGCAATCACGTTAAGTGGGCCGGAATGCCATCAACTGCAATCAACTCCGCACTGCAAGGCAAAGCCGAAAATGCCGGTCTGGCCACATTGAATTTTCTGGTTAACGGCCTGACGCTTGGGTTTGTCGATCTCGTGGAAGACGACACGCCAATCATCAAGGAAGATTTTGGCCAGACGCTCGCTGCCGCCAACGTGCCGGAAGGCTCTTTTCTGATGGTCCCTTTTCTTGGCCCCAAAACCACGCGCAGTTTTGCCGGCACCATCGGCGATATGGTGATGGATCCGATAGGCACATTGGCTGGAGGCGGTAACTTGCAAACCGTCAACCAACTGCGCACCCCTGTTGCCGTAGTCGATTTTCGGGCGCGAACCTTTGATGCATTCAATGACGTTAAATACAACGCCATCGACCCCTATTCCCGTGTCAGGTCAGTCTACTACCAAACAAGAGCCGGCATGCTAGAGGACAGGGTAAGGTCCACCATTGGCGCATCTGAAAGCAACGATGAATTTGATGACTTTTTTGAGGATGAGTCGTGATGCCTGTTTCATCTGCTGTAAAACTCTGCCGCATGGCATCCATGCTGATGCTTTTTACATCTCTGGTGATAGTGGCGCTGCCGGCCGGTGCCGATAATCACAGTAAAGCCGCCGAGGCGCATATCGAGGCGATGATCGGGTCGGCGAAGGCCCTGCTGGCGACAGATAGTGGTGATCTGGCTGCGCGCACTGAACAGGTGACCGATCTGCTGGACACCTATTTCGACTTTCCCGGCATTACCAGGTTTTCAGCTGGCCAATATTGGCGTGCTGCCAGTGTCACAGAAAAACAGGAATATGAGCTGGTGATCCGGGAGGTGATCATCGGCACGGTTGTGCGCAATTTTGACCAGTTGAAAGGGCTTGAATACAGCCATGTTGCCAGCACCGAAAAGGGCAGCAAGCTGGTGCTTGTCACGGGTCGCTTCAGTGACGCTATGGGCGAACGCCCCTCGGTATTGGTGAACTGGCGAGTTACAACCCTACCCGGAAAACCGGTTAAGGTTCTCGACATCGAAATTGAGAATATTTCGATGCTGGTCACGCAGAAACAGGAAAATGTCGCTATAATCCGCAAGAACAAAGGCAAATTCGGCGCACTCATCACGGCGATGCGCAAGAAGCTGGCCAGCTAGCCCCGCCACGGCAGAGCCAGCAGCCACAACGCAGTAGGACTAGCGGCTGATAGGCTTGTATTTGATCCGCGTCGGGCGATCGGCTTCTGCGCCAAGACGGCGTTTTTTGTCCACCTCATAGGCCTCGTAGTTGCCCTCAAACCACTCAACATGGCTGTTGCCCTCAAAAGCCAGAATATGTGTGGCGATCCGATCGAGGAACCAACGATCGTGGCTGACCACCACGGCGCAGCCGGCAAACTCCTCAAGCGCTTCTTCAAGCGCCCGCAGCGTGTCAACATCAAGATCATTGGTTGGCTCATCGAGCAACAATAGATTCGCACCACTTTTCAACATCTTTGCCAGATGCACACGGTTGCGTTCACCACCCGAGAGCTGACTGACCTGCTTCTGTTGGTCGCCGCCTTTAAAATTGAACTGCCCGACATAGGCGCGTGACGCCATCGTGCGCTTGCCAAGTTCAATCTCGTCAAGGCCATCTGAGATGACTTCCCAGACAGTTTTACCTTCCTCCAGATCATCGCGGGATTGATCGACATAGCCGAGCTTGACCGTATCACCGATGGTAAAGCTGCCATTGTCTGGCGCGTCGGCACCGGTGATCATCCGGAACAAGGTGGTCTTACCGGCACCATTTGGCCCGATCACCCCAACAATGCCGCCCGGCGGCAAACGGAATGACAGATCATCGATCAGCAGGCGGTCACCAAAACCCTTGCCAAGACCCTCGGCGTTGATCACCACGTCACCAAGACGCGGCCCTGCTGGAATGTGGATTTTCGCAACATCCATCTGGCGCTGCTGATCATCGGCAAGCAGCTTTTCATAGGCATTGATTCGCGCTTTGGATTTTGCCTGCCGCGCCTTGGGTGCCGAACGGACCCACTCAAGCTCACGCGACAAAGATTTCACCCGCGCATCCTCCGCACGTCCCTCTTGTTCAAGACGCTTGTGCTTCTGTTCCAGCCATCCGGAATAATTGCCCTCATAAGGGATGCCTGCACCGCGATCCAATTCCAGAATCCAGCCAGCAACCTCATCGAGGAAATAGCGGTCGTGTGTGATGGTCACGACAGTGCCGGGAAAATCATGCAGGAACTTCTGCAACCAGCTCACCGATTCGGCGTCCAGATGATTTGTTGGCTCGTCAAGAAGCAGCATGTCAGGCGCACTCAACAATAATTTGCACAGAGCAACACGGCGTTTTTCACCTCCCGACAATTTTGTGACATCGGAGTCACCCGATGGCACTCGCAGAGCGTCCATCGCGATCTCCGCTTTGCGCTCAAGATCCCAGCCGTCAATTGCATCTATCTCTTCCTGCAACTCAGCCTGTTCAGCAATGACAGCGTTCATCTCATCATCGGTCAATTCCTCGGCGAAACGAGCGCTGACTTCATTGAACCGGTCCATCAGTTCTTTCGCACGACCAAGCCCAGCCAACACATTACCGGTGACATCCAGGCTTTCATCAAGCTCGGGTTCCTGTGCCAGATAACCGACCTTGATCCCATCGGCCGCCCACGCCTCACCATTGAATTCGGTATCTAGCCCCGCCATGATGCGGAGCAAGGTCGATTTACCAGCGCCGTTCAAGCCAAGGACACCAATCTTTGCTCCCGGCAAGAATGACAGGCTGATGTTTTTCAGAACTTCCTTGCCACCGGGCCAGCTTTTCGAAAGACGATGCATTACATAAACATATTGATGGCTGGACATGGTAACTCCTTCTGGGAAAATTCCCCGTGGTCTCTGCCATTGCGCAGGACCCACGCGTAGAACAATTGTGCGCGCGTTGAAGCGGGCTTCACATGGCGTTTTAGCCTTTGCGACAGCGTATAACAATGCTGAAACGAAAATTTACCATGCGCGTGCCAACAACAGTGGGACGGAGGCTGGCGGCGTAGACAAGTTAGTGCTATCATAGTGCCTCTGAACTCGCAAAAATCGGCGGCGCTTTTAAATGGTTGGTAATGTGTTAGCACAAAGCGCACCTGCACTGGGGATTCTTGTGGATCTGCCATTGGGGGTTTTGATGTGGGCGGCTTTGGTGCGCTTTTTATTGACGATTTTCATCAAAGAGGACAGTCGCGTCTTGCCAATGCGCCTGCTGGTCAGCTTTACCAGCCCCGTGATGGCAACGATACGTCCCATAACACCGGGATGGGTGATCGACCGGATTGCGCCCCTTTATGCCGCCATTATCTTGCTGATTTTACGCTATTACTTGTTCCCACTTTTAATCGGTTATGACGTATTGTCATTTGGCAATTTGCCCCTCGAAAGCATGGTGTTGTCAGTCTATTTCGACTACATAGCGATAGGCTAGTCAGATTTAAGGGTGATTTTCTGGGTGATCCTGCCAGCACCTGTTAAACGCCAGATTTGCTGCCCATCCGGCATGTCAAGAACCAGAATCATGCCGGATTTGTCCGATGAGGCAGCGCTTACATGCGCGCCAGCTGGCAAAATAAGATTGATCTCGCTTGCTGCGCGATTGGCTGAACCGGCCTGTAACCGTGAGTAAATCGTCACCACTATCACCAACAGGGCAGCAACGATCAACACCGCCATAATGATGGCAAGCGCCTTGATCAGTCCCAGATGACGCACCACGGCAGAGGGCTCATGGGCATCGGCCTGATCGACAGCAGCATCGGGGGACGGGTCTTGCATGAATTTGCTCCACAGGCTCGCAACGGATGAAAGGTCGGCCAAGCATCACCACCAGAGGAAGGATCGAGGAACACCAGCCTATCACGCGCCACCATTATAGGCTATTGTTCGTGCCCATGACCACTCCTACCACAAATGCAACCAACATCAATACCGCCGCAGGGGATCTTGCATCAGGCGAGGTCGTCCGGATCATCGCACCTGAAGAAGCTGGCGGTGAACGTCTTGACCGCTTTCTTGCCACCGCCATCGCAGCCCGCAACAGCGAGGATGAAACGCCAACTGACAGCCACAGCCTGTCTCGTAGCCGTATCAAGACGCTGGTGCTTGATGGATGCCTGCATGAAAATGACAAGATCATCACCGACCCCTCAGCAGGCATAAGACCCGGCGCCATCTATCAACTAGTGGTCCCCAAACCAAGCGATCCAACACCGCAGGGCGAAGCCATCGCACTGGATATCCTGTTTGAGGATGAACATCTTATCGTCATCAACAAGGCAGCCGGAATGGTCGTCCATCCAGCCCCGGGCAGCCCATCGGGAACGCTGGTCAACGCATTGATCGCACATTGCGGCCCCAGCTTGACTGGCATTGGCGGTGTCATGCGGCCCGGCATTGTCCATCGGCTCGACAAGGACACATCGGGAGTGATGATGGCGGCAAAGACTGACCGCGCCCACCAGCGTCTCACCGACATGTTCGCCGCACATGATCTTGACCGGCGTTATAACGCACTTGTCTGGGGTAGCGGCGTCGACCGTCAGGGAACTGTCGATGCTCCGATTGGCCGCGCCGAGCGTGACCGCAAACGTCAGGCCGTTACCGCAAAGGGGCGCAAGGCCATCACCCACTGGCAAATGATTCGGGTCTATCCTCCCTTTGGGTCACTGATCGAATGTCAACTTGAGACTGGGCGCACGCACCAGATCAGGGTGCATATGGCACATATTGGCCATGGCGTGATTGGCGATCCTCTTTATGGCAAGCCAGCCCGCGCCAGCCAGATGCCTGATGCTCTCTCGCGCACGTGCCTAGGACAGTTAAGGGGTTTTGGTCGACAAGCACTGCATGCGGTACATCTGGGCTTTGCCCATCCGCTAACTGGCGAGGCGCTGGCATTCAGCACGGACATGCCAGCAGATATGGCGCACCTGCATCAGGTTATGGAAACTGCCGTGGCGGCGCGGGCCAGCTCCAGCCGATAGAATGATCGGCAAGTTTGCCCATCCAAGGCATGCTCTGGGAGATTTCGTTAAATGGGTTTAAAAACAACGGCTAAATTTTGTTTTTCTGCGCGTGAAACTATGTAAAAGAGCGGCCAGACAGCCCTATTCTTGCCCAATTTGGTAATAATAATGGTGATCTGAAAAAGACTTTTGCCAAAAACTGCCTTAATTCGAGTAACGAAGGGTGGTTAGATATGACATGGCAAATACAAAACGTGTGAGGAATTGACAATGGCCGCAAAAACCAATCTTCCTGTCCTGTCACCTGATGGGAACTTGTCACGTTACCTTGAACAGATCCGCGCGTTTCCAATGCTGGAGCAAAAGCAGGAATATATGCTTGCCAAGTCTTGGAAAGAAAAGGGCGACATTGAAGCTGCGCACCAGCTTGTCACCAGCCACCTACGGCTTGTTGCAAAGATCGCCATGGGCTACCGCGGGTATGGCCTGCCAGTTGCCGACCTGATTTCCGAAGGCAATATGGGAATGATGCATGCGGTGAAAAAATTTGAGCCGGAAAAAGGATTTCGGCTGGCCACTTATGCAATGTGGTGGATCAAAGCAGCGATTCAGGAATATATCCTGCGCTCCTGGTCTCTGGTGAAAATTGGCACCACCGCAGGCCAGAAAAAGCTGTTTTTCAACCTGCGTCGGATTAAAGGGCAAATCCAAGCCATTGACGAGGGTGATCTCAAGCCAGAGCAAGTTACACACATTGCAGACCAACTTAACGTTACCGAAGCCGAAGTGATGTCGATGAATCAGCGCATGGCTGGCAATGACCGCTCTTTGAATGTGCCATTGTCCCGCGATGGCGAGGGTGCCGGCGAATGGCAGGACTGGCTCGAAGATGACGGTATTGATCAGGAAACCAGCTTCGCCGAGCACGAGGAATATTCTGCGCGCCAATCCTTGATGATGGATGCGATGAAAGATCTGAATGAACGCGAACAACGTATCCTTCAGGCACGCCGCCTTGCCGAACCACCGCTGACGCTGGAAGATCTGGCGACCGAATTTTCTGTCAGCCGGGAGCGCATCCGCCAGATTGAGGTGCGGGCCTTTGAAAAGTTGCAAAAGGCTGTCCGCGATAAGGCGGCCGAGCTGAAGCTCCTGCCTGACGTTGATGGTGACCCGGCATTGCTGCCGCAGTGAGCAGACAGAATCTCCCCACATCACAGCCACCGACCTCCCGAGAGCCTTCCCGGCGGGAAGGGTATGTGCTGTCCGATAAAAATGCCAGAAAACCCGTCAAAAACACCCTGTAGTTAACGTTTTATTAACTTAACCTGCCGCATACTCCCCAGATTATTTCTGGAAGATGGAGGCGGAAAATGAGACGCAGTGACCGGACCGGGCCGACAGGCTGTTCTGT
>ERZ802830.499-NODE-499-length-38899-cov-25.1883_pt1 | contig 38899 bp, 57 predicted proteins | sample MGYA00345654_ERZ802830 | MGnify/ENA primary metagenome ERZ802830 (study PRJEB30503, sample SAMEA104212375) | marine metagenome | biome: Westerlies Biome; feature: [SRF] surface water layer (ENVO:00010504) within the epipelagic zone...; material: water... | reverse complement strand
TTTATTCATTAGTTTTTGTAACTAACGACATCATTTATTATAAGACATTCAAATATTTAACATTATCATATAATTATTTCAAGTAATTATTCAATTTATTATAATTCTTAAAGTAAACATTATAAAAATATGAAGAAAAGCATATTTTGATCGTAAAATATCAATGAATGTTAATTGGTTAGATAGGGGAATATGTTGAATACCTTTCATTCTAATTTCAGATGATTAAAACGGTTTGACATCTGAAATGGATTGCTGATACCAATTAGCATTACAAACTTTATTGTGTAGAATTATTCATCAGAAAACATGGGTAAAATGATATTTATCAAAGAAATTATCAGTATAGAAAAAGAACCAAGGCTTTGTCCAACCTGTCAAAAAGAAGATAGATTGGAGAAGGATTTGATTAGAGAAGAAAGGTCGGGAGGAAGAACAATCCTATGTTCACGATGTGAAGCACTCATTGTCATTACAACTAACAAATTGATAAATCCAGAATTGTCATCAATTAAAGGAGATACAATCATGCTGAAAGAACCACATTTGATACGCAAGGTTACGTATTAGATTTACATTTTAAATCAATCAAAAAATAATTTCATAAATACCATAAATTATTAAAAAATGGAAATGGACTCAAATTCTTTAGATGTTACAGATTATCTTATCCTTGGATCAATTACTAAAGGAATAACAAAGTATACAAATATTTTTAAAAACTGTAAAAAAACCAATGCAGGAAAATTCAAGGATCATGTCAATAAATTAGAAGAAATGAAGTTCATCACCATCGATAAAAAGGATAATTGGTTTACAAGAAATACAAATCCTTCAATAATTTTAAAAGAAGAAGGACAAAAATTTGTTAAAGAAAATATTGAAAAAATTAATCAACAATGGGAATTAGCAAATACAGAAAAGTGATAATCATTAATTCTCAGGTTTTGATAATAATTCCTTAATTACATATCCCCGTACATTAGCAAATTCCCAGTCTTTTAAATCAGCTAACCTACATTCTTCTTTAATTATTAATCCAGCAAGACCATCACTCCAGATGTGACGTTTTAAATCATAAACTTCTACAATTTTTCCATGTTTTGTAATTTTAATAGCACCATGACATCTTTTGATAATTTTTATGGCTACCCGATGATAGATTTTTTCAAAATTTGTCATAGTATAATAGAAATGATTTCATTTCAAAAAGCTTCTGGTCATTCATTCAATAACAATATACATCACAATAGTCAATCATGGATGCTGATGATTAATCAAACTCTCTAAGCTATACTGATAAAATGATGAGCATTGCCGAATTATGAAGCATTTTAAAAATACATTAACAATGATCAGACCCACAACCACAACCATCATCATTTTGAAGTGATCTTAGTTTTGTAATTGTTTCATCATGGATTTGAAGCAAATCTGTTGCTTGATTTTTTAAGTTTTCATCATTCCAGTTTTCTTTCTGCAATGATCTAACTGTTTCAATTATTTCGAGGTCAGTATTCAATATGCTGTCCATTAATTCTTCTTGTTTATTCATGAGTTATCATCAATATACTTAGAAAAAAACCATTCGAATGGAATTATGCTTCCATTTGTTCTTTCAGTAGTTTTTTTCTTACTAAGATTGGAATTTTGTAATATGCACCTAGGGCCATTGCATCAGAAGCCCTATGATTTTTCAAAACTAAATCCTTCTTACCAGTAAAGTATAGATTTGCTCGTAAAACATCTCCACTTTCATAAATTTTCACTTTTACAAGAGAAATTTCATTTTGCTCACAAATTTCTTCTATCATTCGATAAATTGATGGGGATTGCTCACCTTCAGTTTCATCAAAACTTGAGATATGTTTTGCAACTTCTCCTGAAAAAGCACGCATATGAAATTCTTTACCATTATCAGCTTTTAGAACAACCATCCCTTCTAAAGCATAAGGATCTACAAATCCCACATAATTAATTTTAACAGAATCATAATCAGGATCAGGAGCTTGATCAATTTCCATGTTATTACGCTTAAAGTTAGCAGATATTATTTATAAAGATAGCAAAAAATGTGGATCTAAAATTAGATCATAAATTAATAGTTAATTAGACATGACCCCAAATTATTTAAAATCCCGATATAAGGAAGCATAATGTCTACAAACCCAGAAAAAGCAGTTGCCTACGTCCTAAGTAAAAGTGTGACAGAATACATGGACAAAGATGTTTTGATGTTGGATCTAAAAACACTAACAAGAGAAGCAGCTACTATGTTACGTAATTATGAAACAGATGACATTGTTGTTATTGATTCTAAAAAATTTCCAGTAGGAATTGTTACAGATGAAGATATTCTAAGTAAAGTTAGTGACGCAACAGTTTATGCAGAATCCACAACATTAGAGCAAATAATGAGTAAACCACTTATCACAATTAATGAAAAATCAACATTACAAGATGCATTACATATTATGCGAGACAATAATGTTAGAAAACTTCCAGTAGTTTCAAAAAAGAATCAAGTTCTTGGAATGATTCTTCAATCTACCATAGCAAATATTATCCGAAATGCAACAGCAACTACACCTCGACTTTTGAGTCCACCAGTAAAAGCAGTTTTAGGAAACTTGGGATTTGTATTACAATTTGCAGGAGTATTGCTGCTTGTTCCAGCAGTTGTTGCCACATTACTTGAAGATACGGTTACAGCATCAGGAATTTACTTAACTACAGTGTTATTGCTTGTTACGGGATTTTTCTTGAATTCCTATGGTGAAAAATCAAGTCTTAATTTACAACAGGCGTCAATACTGGTGTTTTCAAGTTTATTCTTACTGTCGTTATTTGGAACAATACCATATCTGTACGTATTTCCAAGTAATGAAACAAATGTTCAGGTATTTGCTGATGCATTCTTTTCCAGTGCAGCAGGATTCACAACAGGAGGAATTTCATTATTTGATGAACCTGAAAAGCTAAGTCAAAGTTTCACATTTTTTAGAAGTTATACACAGTTAGTCGGAGGAATGAGTTTCATTTACTTAGTAATTACTGCATTTTATCCAGAATCAAAATTGCAAGCTATGCGTGGTTTTATTTCTGGAAAGACACTACACATGAAAGAACTTTTCCTTACGATTACAGTCATTTTTGCAATTTATATCGTAATTGTTGCATTCTTGTTGTATTTATTCGGAGAAAGAAACATCATAGATAATTTTTCTCTGGCGATGAGTACATTGTCTACTGGAGGATTTACACCCACATCGACAATTCTGGACGGACTTTTGTGGCAAGAGCACATTGTACTAATGGGGGCAATGATACTAGGAGCTTTACCATTTACATTCCACTATGCATTTGTTAGAAAAAAATTCTTGTCACCTAAATTAGGAAAGGAAGTACTAGCATATTTTGCAATTTTAGGTGGTGCTACACTAGTATTTGCATCAATTAGTGGATTAGATCCAATGCAAAGTGCATTTTATTCAGTATCAGCTAGTTCAACTGCTGGACTTCAAATGGAAAGTTTAGCAGGTCTAAGTGGAGGAGCTCATTCAATTCTAATAATTTTGATGTTTATTGGAGGATGTGGATTTTCAACCGCAGGGGGTTTGAAAATTTTTAGGTTATTCCATCTCAGAGACATCAAATCATTTATTTCAAAAGTTGGAAGATCAAAACTAACTAGCCAAAATAAAAAAGAAATTACTTCTACATTGATTATTCTTGCATTGTTTCCAACAATTTCTGCAATTACAGGAGCACATCTTGCAGCAATTGAAGATGTTCCATTTCAAGATGCATTTTTTGAAGCAGCAGGGATTATTACCACAGGAGGATTATCTGCAGGAGTAATCGACAAAGATACTGATCCAGCTACGATGATAGTATTAGGATTTTTAATGATTTTTGGAAGATTGGAAATAATAGCAATTATCTATATTTTTGTGCCTAGACTAAGTTAAGATAGAATTTAATTTCACACCAAAATCAAGACATCATGGAACAATCTAACCTAATCAACAAAGGAAAAAAAATGATAATTTTAGGATTTACGATTATAGGAGTTTTGTTTGTTCTGTATGGAAGATATCAAGATCCAGAACTTTTGACACCTAGTGCAATTGATACAATTCAAAGAATTGCATACGGATTTTACATTACATTGGTAGCAGCATTTGGTGCAATTGCTATTGGAATTTTTAGGTATCATAAAGGAAAAGTCGAAACAAAAGGCAAAGATCTGTCAACAATTATTGCACTAGTAACATGGAACTCAAAATCAAGAAAGATCTTTTTGTCAACATTCATTGGATATGGAATATTTTTTGCATTAATTTCAGGAACATTAGTTTATCAACCAGAAATTAATTTTACAACACATTACGGAGCATCAATTCCATCAGGGTTTATTGCACCATGTTGTGATGAACCAGGATACATGCCAAAAATAATAATCTACATTACAGAACATATTGGATTACAAATTATTCCAATTAATTTAGTACTACAAATTATTGTTTCATATTTAGTTGGTCTTAACGTTTCAATTGCAGTAACAGCATATTCAATATCTAAAAAAGGTGGAGGAATTAGTACCATTGGTGCTGCAACAGGATTGTTTATTGCATGTCCAACATGTGCGGGAACATTTTTATCAATTTTTATAGGAACTGCAAGCGGAATTGCATTGTCTGTGGCACTTTCACAAATGCAGACATTTTTGATTGGAATATCAATTCCCATTTTAATTGTAACACCATATCTGATGGCAAAGAAATTAAGAAATTCAGATGGAAGCTGTAAAATTAATTTTAAGAACTAAATGCCTTAACTTCAGGAATTTTATAATTACCAATATCATATCCGTCTCGCCTAAGATATTTCAAAGATAATTTGTAAATTAATTCATCATGATCAACTACATCCATTATTTCACTCCACAAAATTTTCTGATTATTTTTAATATTTTCCTTAAATTGAGGAATTAGTGATTCAGCAATAGATTTACACTCTTCCATTGTTTTTCCATTTTTGTAGGCACGTACTCGACTGTCACATGAATCCATAGTTAAAATTTCTAAAAATAGTAAATAAACCTAATTTGAAAAGATGGTAACAAATAGTAGGAAAAAAGAAAATATGGAATGGTAATTAGTTCTGCCCAGGAATATGTCGAATTTTTCATTAATTTGAATATGGGAAATGAGGTAAGTTTGTTAAGATTTGCAAATAATGAAAAAATGGTACTAAAACAAAAATTAAAAAATAAAATAAATGAAAAAGAGCCAATTGAAAAAGGCATCAAAATTTTAGAGTCAATAATTAAAGAAATTTCAGAAAATGGAGAACCGCAAGTATTAAGCAAATATCAAATATCAGATGAGAAAAATTATGGATAAAAATTCAGAAATTATTAGAACAGAAGTCATCAGAATTTTAAATGAAAGTGGAAAAATTCGAAGTAATGAATTAGCAAAAAGAGTTATCAAAAAAGTAGGTAGTGAAAAAACAGTTTATAGAGAAATTAGCGAATTAGTAGAATCAGGGGAAATAGAACGAACTATACACAGTAGATCACATATAGAATATGAATTAATTAATTTACATGAATCAGTTAATAATCAATTAAAAAATTTGCATAATGAAGTGAACCTAATTTTCGAAGAAATTAGAAAATTTAACCAAACTAGTAAGGAAGAGAAATTTTCATATCATGAGCGACTAAGAAATACAATTCACCTAATACACACAATACAGTCAACAGACAGTATCGTGAAATTACTATCATACTATCCAACATTCAAAAAAGATAGGATGTTTTCACAAATTAAAAGAAAAATTAGTGATTGTTGGGAAATGATGATGAATAATATTATACACCAACCTGAAGAGAATTTTTTGAATGAAATAATTAATAATTTACAAATGAAGGGTGGAAATCAAAATCATATCAATTAATAATTTTTTAATTTATTCAAAACAATATTGAAAATTGAATTATTATCTAATAGTACGTAAGGCAAATTATTTTCCTCACAAGCTTGACCACTTTCAGTGTCACGAGTAACCAAAATCATATTATTTTCTTTAGCATAATTTATCACCGAATAATCTGTTCTTAGTTTATGACCTTCCATGCGTAATTTTTTAACACTATAGGCATCAAAACCAAGTTCTTGAAGTTTTTCATCCCAACCATCATCCATTTCATCAATTAAGATTTTCATATCATTATGAAATTAGTTTAGAATATTAGTTAATACGCACAATTTACAAAAATTGTATAACAAATTCATGAAAAAGATTTTTTTCAGCTAAACTATGAGAAAAATTTTACATTAGAGAAGTAATAAAAATTTTTTAAATTGAGTTAATGTCAAAAATAGAAGCATACGACATCAAAGCAAGAAAAAAAGTTATCATGAATAATCCAAAACCATATTTAATGAAAAATGGATCATGGGCACTCAAAGGAACTAGTTCAGAAACCGGAATTTCACTATTTAGAATAGTGGGTAGAAATAAACCAGAAATTTCTCAATCCCGATTTGAATCATTCAAAAATTTGTTTGTAAGTAGACAATGTGAATGTGAAAAAATCTGCTAGTTTATTTTTTTATAAAATTAAAAATTTAATTAAAGAAAATATTTTTCTAAAATGATGACTGATTTAACTAATGATATAATTAGAGACATAATATTAGGAGAATTTTATAAAAGATCACAAGGGAAATCAGAAATACCAAAAATTCACATGTATAATTTTCCACAGTTAAAAGAAATTGAAAACGAGGTAATTTTTCAAAATATAAAATATTTAATTAATGAAGGTTTAGTCAGGGGTGGAATTGATCAAGATGAAAATCAGTCTTTTCCATGGATTACTAGATTAACGTCGTTAGGAATAAAATTTGTAGAAGATAAAAAATAATAGAGTAAATTAGACTAAAATAAAAAAGATCAAGTACTTATTTCTAAAAATTATATGAAAGATAATGGATGAAAAAAAAGAAGACAAATCTGAGGAATCAAAACAAAATCACATTACATATTACAAATCACTGAGTAAAATTATTGCAAATATGAATGAGGAGATAAATGAGGAAGGAGAACCTGCAATTAAAGAACATCTAAAAAGCAGGATTGATGCAATGGAAAAAGATAGAAAAAGAATCAGAGATTTATTTCCAGATATGAAAAAGGAAGAATGGGATGACAACGCCAACTGAAAAAAATCACAATAAACATCTAGATTTACTGCATGATTACAAAATACATCTAATAAAACAGGTGCAAGAATTAGAAAAAATGGATAAAAAATCAGAATTTTTAAAAGAATGGAATGAAATTACCATAAAAGATAGGAAAAAAGAAATTCAAGTGGTTGATAAAATTTTAAAAAATGTAATTAGATTTTAATCATGATATTTCTGGCTTAAATCATAAAGTGAATTACAAATAAAATCCATATGTTCAATTGAAACACCGTCAATCCAAATTAATTCCTCATCAATACTAAAATCATATAGTATATTTTTAAAATTTGAATTTACAAATATTTTTTCATTATTAATTAATTTCATTATTTCATTTAATTCAATCTTTGAAAAAACATAATCACATGTCATCAAATCAACATTTACAGAATAATGTCCATGTAATGGATTAATTTTAGATTTTATGAACGGTTTTTTTTGTTGTTGACATTCTCTATAATGTTTATCATATTCAAACATTTTAGAATCTGCAAGATATTTATGAAAAGTCATGAGTTCTAATAGTTTTAATTTGAATTACAAATCAGATATCTGAAGTAATTTTTTTAATTTTAGTAATTAATTTTATTTTTGTGCTCATTGGAGTTTCAGGTTCCATTGTGAAGAACACAATATTTCGTTTTGTGTAAATAACAAGTTGTGAAACTTTTTCTCTTTCTACATGGATGTATCTAACTTTACCTAAGGAACGATCAAATTCTTTTCTCATGGTACGTCTTTGTGCTACTTGTTTACAAAAATGCTCTTCTTCTTTTTGAGAATTAAGACTGGTTTGACCTTTTTTCATTATACCCTCTCGGATATTTCCTTTAGCATCAATTATTGCTGCAAATCTCATTTTAGAGTTTAAACTAACTATTTCTTCTACAAGTTTAAGAAGATCAATTTTCTTCTTTGTAGTCATACCACTACCATGTATTTTGTCAAATATAAGCCCTTAAAATAAAAAACACTGCCTAAGAAATGTCTGTTTATTAATTGCAAATTTAATTAAAAATTATGAGAACAGGAATACCATGGATGATAATAGGTGGTAGCATGTTCATTTTAGGATTAATTTTATTTTATTCAATTAGTCCTGAAAATAATGTAAATTTAGAAAATATAAAAAATATTGGTACATTTGTAGGCCTAACAGGTATCGGTGTAGCAGTTGCAGGAATCCTACTATTTTTAATCAATAGAAATCCTCAACCTATTAATGAAAATTACGATACACAGTAATTTCCAACAAATGACTAATTTTAAAAGAAAATAATATTCTAAAAAAATAAACTATAATAGTACAAAAAAAAGAATTTTGTAAATGTCTGAAAAAATATGGTTAGGAGGAATTTATCTTAAAGAAGAGGGAGGATATAAAATAATTTTAAAATCTTTAACTCATTATAAAAAAAGATTACAATCTATCCATGCAAGTCCAGAAGTAAAACAGGCAGCTGCAATGTTTGCCCCAGTATTACAATCACAAGCTAAAAAAAGAATTCCAATGATAGAAAGTGCTAAAGAAAATATTGAAAAATTTTTAGTTAATTCAAAAGCAGTAGAATCATTAGAACAAGATTTAGAGGTTATAGAAAAAGCATTGGAATGTAGAAAATCAGATATTGAGAAAGCAGAAAGTACATCTGAAGACTATTTCATTAAATTACTAAAAGATGTTGAAGAATCTAAAAAAGATTTACCAGAAATAGATAACGCATTATTGAAAATTAAGGCATATATTCAATAATTTTACAAGCCTTGCAAATACCAATCATAGTAAGGTAGAAGCAATTTACATTGTTTTTTCTTTTCAGATTCAGATGAAAGTTCAACAATTTTTTTAATTTTCCCTTTAAGGTATTCAACAGTCAAATTACTCTTAAATTCAAGCATAATTTGTTCCAAAATTTCTAAAAATTCATCAGATGCAGTATCTTCAAAATTATTTATAATATTTTGAACTTTAATCTCTAATGTCATAACAATTCATTATTTTTATTTAGATAATTTAAACAAATCTTCATCATCCCAAGTTAATCTAAATTTTCCAGTTACTCGAAACATATTGAGTTTACCACCATCTTTGAAAATTAGTTTATAGTTTTTATGAGAAGTGTCCTCAATCTCCAGTGAAACATTATCTTTCTTAGTTTGAAAAATTATAGGGTTGTTAGAAATTTGAGTCCATTCCTCATCATCAAAGTCTATGTAGAATTTTGTATATAGCAATCCCATGAAATATGTTAGAAACTACCTGAATAAAAACTAGATAAAATCAATTTTAAGAGTCATATTGTGGAACATTAACCTGGTGGTAACTAACAATAGTTGGAAAGATTAACTCGTAATCAACATCAGTTTTAATAATTTTAAAAAGTTGTGAAATTAATTGTTGGATCATCAAGTGTTCATCACGATACAATGTTTTTTTGGGATTTTTAATGGAATCCAGGATAGTAAATCCAGTATCAGTCTGAAGTAAACTTTTCAAGAACATAGTTCCAATTAGAATTTTCTCATCAACATCCTTGTGGGGAAAAGATACATCCAGATTTTTAATTTTTAATTTGATATCATGAAATGCTTTGTTTGTATTTTGTTCCAATCGTTGTTGAGATTTTTCCTTATAATTTGGTGTAGGAACATAAAATTTCATATTTCCTTTCTTTTTGACAAATAAGATTTCTTTTTCAATTAATGAATTGCGTGCATTTTCAAAAGTAGTTTTAGCCATATATTGAGGGACAATTAGTTTGATCAATCCATTATGATGTAAATCAGGATTATCCTTAATGGATTGCAAAATAATTCTTTCACGCTCATAAATCTTAATGTTAGGCTTTAATTGACTCATCATATTTAGGTCGACCTATATTAAATAGGTCATGTATTAAGGTTTTTTGTTAAAAATTTAAAAAAATTAACGGAATAATTCCAACTCTTCAAGAATTTTATTCATATCGTGTTTCCAACGTCTCATTTTGTCTATATCATGAGGTCGATTATCTTCCAAATCCTTTTTCTTTTTCAATAATTCATCATATCTACGATTATCAACTCGAACCATATACAGAAATTAAAAACTAATGATATTATTCTTTATCAATAAACTCGTTAACACCTGGTGGCTCAGGAGCTAATCCTTTTCTTTTTCTAATATCTTCTACAGCTGTTTTTAACATAGATTTTGGAACTTCGGTCCATTCTTTAAAGGAAGTATTCCATGTTGCACGTCCTGCAGTTTGACCTCTCATAGCTTCAGATAAAGTAAAAGTTTCAGAAGCAGGTAATTCACCAATAACTATACTTGATGCACCTTTTTGTTGCATATCTAAAACTTTACCACGTTTACCAGAAAGTATGGTTGCAACGTTTCCAACTAAATCAGTTGGTACACGAACTTCAATTGCAAGAGTTGGTTCTAAAACAGCAGTACCTGCAGTTAACAATGAACCCATACAAGCTCTACGGGATGCAGGGCCTAATTGAGATAGACCTCTGTGAGCTGTATCCTCGTGAGGTACAAAGTGAGTAAAAATGAATTTACAATCTCTCATTTGCTCTTTACAAAGTGGGCCTTCTTTCATCACTTCATCAAATCCAGAATTAATAGAATCCGTAGATTCTTGAACAAATTGAACACCTTTTGTTCCGTTAATCAAGACATTACCACGAGAATCAAATCTCATTACTCTTTTGATGGTATCAGTATCCCAACCAGCACCTTTGAGTAAATCAGCAACTACTTTCTTATCTTTCATATCACTAATTTCACCAGTTCTCAACATATGAGCAATTTCAGGTTCTAGAGGCTCTACTTTCATGAAAATTTTATTGTGTCTATTTGGAGATTTTGCCATGATTGGTTCACAACCAGCTTTAACAGTTTCCCTATAGTTAATCAAAGGTTCAGATGTAATGATTTCACATTTTGCGTCTTGAATTCTATGTGTTGCAACATCCAAGTGAAGTACACCCATTCCAGCAACAATAGTTTCCCCACTTTCCTCATCAATTTTTACAATCAAATTTGGATCCTCGATAGTTAATTGTCTTAAAATTTCTACAAGTTTAGGTAAATCTTTTGGATGTTTAGGTTCAATTGCAATTTGAACAACAGGTTCTGAAACATATTTCACACCTTCAAACATTGGAATATCCTTAACAGAAGATAAAGTATTACCAGCACGACATTCAGTTAATCCCAATAATGCAGGAATGTTTCCAGCACCTAATTCTCCAACTTGTTCTCTTTGGTTACCCATAAAGAAATTAACAGATTGAACTCTACCGTCTCTTTTTTCATCTATAATGTGAAGTGTTTGTCCATCCTTGATAGTTCCAGAAAATAATCTTCCAATTGCAACAGGACCAGCTGCAGGATCCAATACCATGTTTACAACCATCATAATTGTTGGTCCATCATCCTCACCAGCAAGTAAGGCTTTTCCAACATCAGATTCTAAATCACCTTTCCAAATTTGTGGAATTCTATATTTGATAGCATCTTTTGGTGCAGGATGATGTTTTACAACCATTCCGAGTACTGCATCAGCTAAAGGTGCTTTTTCTACTAGTTCAGGAAGTTTTTCTTCAGTGTAAGCATCAATTACATCTTTGAATGTTATTCCTCTCTCTTTCATTAAATCAGTGTTAATTGCCCAACGGTCTTTAGCAGAACCAAATGTTACACTTGCATCTTGAATTGATACTTTCCATTTTTCTTTGTATTCAGGTTCAGCGTAAGTATCAACTAATTGATTGAAAGTGGAAACAACTTCTGCAAGTTGTGCTTGCATTTTTTCTGGAGTTAATCTCAATTCTTTGATTAATCTATCCACTTTATTGATAAACAAAACAGGTCTAACTCTTTCTTCAAGTGCCATTCTAGTGACAGTTTCAGTTTGAGTCATAATTCCTTCAACGGCATCACATACAACAACTGCACCGTCAATGGCTCTTAAACTTCGAATTACCCTTCCACTAAAATCAACGTGTCCAGGAGTATCAATCATGTTAATGACATAATCATTATCATTTTGAGAATAAAGTAAAGTTACGTTAGCTTGGTAAATTGTAATTCCTCTTTCTTGTTCTTCTTTGTCAAAGTCCATTGCAAGTGCTTTACCAGCAGCAGAAGGGGCAATAATTCCAGAGTAAGCCAAAAGGCTGTCACTCATGGTTGTCTTACCATGGTCAACGTGTGCAATTACACCAAAGTTACGAATATTTTGTTTATTCTTGATAATTTTCATTACTTCTTGTGTTGACTTGAATTTTGCCATAATGCGAAAACCAGTCGAGCATTATATAATGTATGTGATGTTTAGTCATGAAATTAAATTGTTAATATTTTCAATCTTATAGAATTTGGAATTAAAAAAATCTGCACAAATGATCGTCACTAAATAAATTAGAATAGAATGATTTGGATTTTTATTACGATTGTTTAAAAAATAAGTATGGAAATTTCAGTAGGACATACTCCCGATTCTGATGATGCATTCATGTTTTATGGAATGTTTACGGACAAAGTGCCATCCCCAGATTTTACTGTAAATCATGTGATCGAAGATATAGAAAATTTGAATCTTAAGGCAACAAATCCAGAATTAGATGTAACTGCAGTTTCAGTCCATGCATGTGCATACATCCCAGGTTATACAATTCTAAGAAGCGGAGGAAGTTTTGGAATTAATTATGGTCCAATAGTTACAGCAAAAAAACAAATGACAATTGAAGAATTAAAAAAATGTAAAATTGCAATTCCAGGAAAAATGACATCAGCATTTTTACTACTGCAACTAATGATAGGAAAATTTGACTATGTTGAAATGAATTTCAGCGATATTCCTAAAGCTGTAGAATCAGGAGAAGTAGATGTAGGCTTAGTAATTCATGAAACTCAATTATCATATGAGCAAGAAGGGAATGTAAAAATTTTAGATGTTGGAGAATGGTGGCATAAAACCACAAATGGTTTGCCAGTCCCATTAGGAATTAATGTGATGAAGACAGATTTAGGAATGGATACAATTGTTAAATTTGATAAATATTTACAAGCATCAATTGAATTTGGAATAGAGAATTTTGATGATGCATTAGAATATGCCATGCAATATTCCAGGGGAAAAGAACGTCCTTTAATTGAAAAATTTGTTAAAATGTATGTAAATCCAGTTACTGTTAACATGGGTGACCCAGGTGAACAAGCAATTAGAAAATTGTTTGAGATGTCAAAAGAAAAAGGACTAGTTCCAGACTTTGAAATCAGTATTGCCACCAAGTAATTATAGAACAAAAAAAAATATCTGTTAATGTCTGATGAACTTGATGGAGATGGTATTGGCGGAGCAGTTTTAGAAGTTTTAACAGGAAATGCATTTCGATTATTGGTAAGTCATACTAGAAAAGACAACAAAGGTGATTATGGAAAAACTGAAAAAATCATAATGGGATTAATCAAAGATGAAGAAGAAGGACAACGTCCAGAACAAACTAAAGAGGATTTGGAACGAGCATTAAAAGGCAAATTTGTCACATGCAAAGTTCAGTATAGAGATAAAAAAACAGATGCACTTGTTTGTAATGTATTTGTTCAACGACCACCAGAGTAGAGAACATTATTTTAAAATAATTTGAATAAGAATTAATTTTTCATTTTTTTGGACCATTTTTTCAAAAACATATGATGTTGTTCACCTGTGGAAGTGAGATCATAACCAACCAAGCCTTCTTTTTTGATAATCTCAACAACAACGCCTTTTTTGACCATAATTTGTAAAGTAGGATCATTTTTGAAAGGATATCCAGAATTTTTGTTTAAAATTTTAAAATAATCCTGACCTTTAGTGGTTAATCTAAAAACAATATTTTGTCGATTCTTATCATCGATAACAGGTTCTAAAATCCAATCATTTACTAAATCAGATAAAATTAGATTATCATCAGAATTATTTTTAATTTCATTCACATATTTTAAAAAACTATACAGTATATGAAATTTGAATAGAAATATTTACTTTAAACAATGCAAAACAGTGGCTAATGATGATACCAACGGGTTCTATCTGATTCCTCAATTTGATGATACTTTGCCGAATTTTGAAGCCGTATATTTTAAATCTGGATTTGGTTTGCAAGAATAATTGTCATTGTGCCATACACTATCAAAGATAATGCCGCAAGGAAACATCCCCAGTTCACCATCTTTTCATATTTGAATCCACTTCTATAATCAAGAAAGATACCTCTAAGACCATTAAATCCATGAACAGATACTAAAATTAGTATTAATTCCAATAAAATGGCATAGCTCAAAGTTTGATAATTAGCAACTACAAATTCATACGATAATGACGATGCAAAATTTCCTGTAGAAAATCGTACAGAGATATGTAATGCAACTAATCCAATTGCACCTAAAGCTGTACTATAGTGAATTTTCCTAATATGACTCTCTCTTATCCTTAACATTAGAAAAACACATCCAACGCATAGTACAAAGCTAAAGCTGAAACACCCATTGTTACATAAATGCACAATCTATTTTTCTTACCCATAGATTGAATTTGATAAGGATAATCCGGTCTTGCAGGAGTTCCAATTCCAAGTCCACCTTGCTGAAACATCAGTCTAATTCCATTGATTGCATGGAAAGTACCCAATGCAATCATCACAGATAACACCACAAAACCGGTAGGAGAATATGTCAAAAATAGCATCTGCCCCCAAGTCATACGATCAAGAATTGATATACCATGAATTACATGTACAACAAAAAATACCAACAGATAGATTCCAGAAATTCTCATCATCAACCAAGAAACTCTACTTATTCCATATCCTTTAGGATTAAACCAAGCTCGAATTCCTTTTTTATTTTCTTTATTCAGAACTTAACTAATTTTTGGCAGTATATAGTATGAAATTAGCATAAGGTACTGGTGCCAAAAATGATATAATACAGACAAGGAGGATAGTGGCATGACAGATGATGTATGTGATCTTTGTAAGGGAGCAGGTACTTGGAATGGAAATCCATGTGTTTATTGTAATGGAACAGGAGAATGGAATCAAGCTGCTCAATCATACGTAAAAAATCATATTTGTCAGTGCATAACACTAGATAGAAAATTTTGTCCTGTATGTAACAAACCATGTCATCACGATACAAGTTTAAGTCCAAAACAAACAATCGATTCAGGGCATGGAGGAATGTCAGTGCCTGAAATACCAATGTAATTAGTTAAATGAAAAAAATTAAAAATATTAGAAATTACACAGTATCAAACTAAAAAAAACTCAAATAAATTAAAAAATAATATAATTTTACAATGGTTTAATTACAACACAATGTGTTAAAAATTTAGAAATTATGTCATACAATAGAGAAGATAGACAAATGTTTGACGCAAAATGCGGAGATTGTGGTACCGATTGTCAAGTACCATTTCAACCAAAAGAAGATAGACCTGTATATTGCAGAGAATGTTTCCAAAATCACAAACCAGCCCCAAGAAATAGAGACAGATTTGGTGGTAGACAAGGTGGAAGATTTGGTAGAAGAGACGATAGACCACGAGAAATGCATGACGCAAAATGCGGAGATTGTGGAAGTGATTGTCAAGTACCATTTCAACCAAAAGAAGACAGACCTGTATATTGCAGAGATTGTTTCCAAAATCACAGATAATACAAACAAATTGTTTTGAGAAAAACGCTCAAAACTTTGTAACTTTTATTAAATTTTTAAAAAAATAACCTTGTCGCACAATAAAAAGTGTAATTAAAAAGATTCAAAAAAATGATTCCCTAATATATGATGGAATTTAATTAATTCATAGAATGGTTCTTGTAAATAAAAAAATGTTAGCAGGAGGAATGGCAATGGTAATTGTTGGATTAGTATTAACAATTAACATCAATGCAGCGGTTCCAATAGGTCAAGCAGGAATGACCGAAGAGGAAAAATTGGATTTAATGTTAGCAGAGCAAGAAAATGAAGATTACAATACACTAGCAGGGATTTTGTTCGGATTAGGATTTTTACTAGTATTGATTAGTTTTGGAGCAAGAAGGAAGAAAGGTAAATCAACAAAAACGGTAGAGAAAAAAGCAGAATAACTTAATGTTCTAAATTAAAATTGAATTTAATAATTTATTTTTTAATTCCGATGAATTATTTTTGCAATTACCCAATACATAATTACAATTGGAGGAAAAACATAGATGCTTGTACCTCCAAACCAATCAAGAATATCAAACATCCCATTAGGGTTCAGATAGTCTTCAATCATAGGAATGTCATATGTGTTATTTACATAATCCATACCAATTGCAAATCCAGAAGCTATAATTCCAAGAACAACACAATTTCTACCCAATTTATCATATTGACGACCTTGTTTTCTCAAGATAATCATCGCAATCAGACCACCAATAATACTTCCAAAAGCAGGTAGTAAATAATACAAATTACTTTTTGATTTTAAATTAGACACAATTGATGCCCCGTTTTAGTTTGTTTTATACATCACTATGTGTGTATTCAATTACGTTTGATTCCAAAATCGCGTTAACCAATTCGGGTTAACAAAACGTAATTAAGTGAAGAACGGAACTCTCCATTCTTCATGAGATTGAGAGAGCCTCTTCAGTTCTTTCAATCTCGCTTTTCATAAACTATTTTAAATTTTAAATTGTTAAAAAACAACATGATACAAGCAGAAATTAGCATATATCCATTAGCAACAAAGACCACCAGTGTTAGTTTCTACATTGCTAAAGCAATAGAATCAATAAAAAATATAGAAAATTTAAGATACGAAATTAATTCCATGGGAACAATTTTGGAATCAGATGACATGGACATAATCAACAAATCATCTAAAAGTATGATAGAGGCAATTCATCATTTGGGAATAAACAGAGTCGAAGTAATTATAAAAATAGATTCAAGGACAGATAAACATCAAAAAATGGAAGAAAAAATAGATTCAATAAAAAAACAAATGGATTAAAATTGTTTTAAAATTCCAAAATGAGTATTTCTTTGAGCAGGTTTTCGGCCAATTTCTTTGACCATGGTAGCTAATTCATCAACAGAAGATGTAGTAGGTTTTCCTGCAGCACGATAAATTTCTTCAGAGAATGCAGTTCCAACTAGATCACTTCCACCATTGGATAGTGCAACTTGAGCTAATTTTTTACCATAAGCAACCCAATAAACAGAGATATTGTTTAGGGTATTTGCAAGCATCAATCTAGATAATGCAGTGATTCTCAAATCATATACCGAAGAACATTCATTATTTACCAAATTATCTTGTTCCAATTCAGTATTATCTAAACTAAATTTTAAAGGAATTAAAGTTACAAAGCCATTTGTTTTCTTTTGTAGCTCACGAATTTTTATTAAATGATCAACAATATGTTCAGGTTTTTCAATGTGACCGTATAACATTGTTACATTACTTTGAATTCCCATTGTATGAGCTTCTTCAATGACATCCAACCATTGTTGTCCAGTACATTTACCACGAACGATTTTACCACGTACATCAGGATGGAATAATTCTGCACCTCCACCAGGCATTGAATCTAATCCAGCAGTTTTCAAACGAGATAAAATTTCCTTAGTAGAATTTTTTGTTAGTTTAGATAAGAAATGAATTTCTGCTGCAGTTAATGCCTTGATGTTTAATTCAGGATGACTTGTTTTGATAGTTTTCATCATATCTTCATAATATTCTAAAGGAAGGTCAGGATGAAATCCACCAACAATATGTACTTCTGTTGCACCCATTTGTTTGGCAATTCCAACACGTTGTTCAATTTCTTTAGGAGTTAAGGTATATGCATCATCCTCATCTCCTTTTCGATAAAATGCACACATCTGACAACTAGCAGCACAAACATTTGTGTAATTCATGTAATATGACGCAGCAAATGTTACAGTGTCACCAACTAATTTTTTTCGAGTAGAATCTGCAACTGCACCAAGTAAATGTAAATTATCATAATCCATCAATTCCAAACCATCTTTGTAAGATAACTCATCACCGGCTAAAGCACGATCTAACGCCTGAGAGTCACCTACAAGTTGCTCTAACATACAATCAGACATCCTCATAAGGATATATTCCTTATACTCTCAAGAAATAAGTAACCAGTAAAATCAGAATATTTGTGGTACTTCCATTAATTGACGAACATAAACCAAAATGCTACTTATGTCATGAAGGTTTTGAAAATATTGAAAAACTTAGAGAACATCAAAATTTGAAACATAAGGATTTCTTTGAAACAAATGAAACACAAACTAACAGAGAACCTGCACCAGGGGATGTTACAGTTTTTTAGAATTTGAGTTAATTGATTTCAAAAGTTCCTGCGCAGTATCTTTAGAAATTTGGGCCAAAGTACAATGCTCGTCAATAGATAATGCCTTTTTAAAACAACTAATAGATTCAGTAAGATTACCTAGTTCACCTAAAGAAAGTCCTTTGTATGCAAGAGCCATGGAATATTTTGGATCAATTTTTAATGCTTCATCGTAGCAAACAATTGCATCAAAATATTGTTCACTCAAATGTAATGCAGAACCTTTGTTAATCAGAGCATCAATATTTTTAGGAGATAATTCAAGAGCTTTATCAAAACTACGTATTGACAATTTGATTCGACCAAGAATTTGCAAAGTAACCCCCTTATCAATTAAAGCAGAAATATTTTTTGGATCAATTTTTAAAATTAAATTATAGAATTCAATGGCTTTTAAAAAATTTTCATCATCAATGCAATCGTTTGCTTTTAAAAATAACTCAACTAATTCTTTATTCAATAAATCACCTAATTCATTGTTAATAATATAGTGATCCTCAGTTTGAATTTCATTTTGTTGAATTGAGAGTAGTTTTAACATACAGAAAATTGAAATTTTTTGAATTAAAGTACGAGTAATTTCAACATAACCTATCAAAGCAGGTTAAATGAAATTAGGCTCAAATAATTATAAAAATGAATTAAAAGAGTTTAATTCATTCATTGACAATCCTTGCATTCAGGATCAGTGCAGACAGGATTGTGTTTTCCATCACGTGTAGGATGGGCTGTATCTCTACGTCTTTGTGTTCTTGTCATAACAATAGATGGTTTTCATAATTAAAAAGGTTAATTCAAAAATATACATAGTAATTATGAGGAAAATTTGTCTCTAGGATCTAGTTTTAGAGAATTGTTAAAACATTCCATAGATTCAGCATAACGTCCTAAGCTTCGTAGCGCAGCACCCTTGTAGTTCCATAAATCAGGATTTTTTGGGTCAAGTAATAACGCCTGTTCAAAATAAGACAAGGCATTGTTAAAATCACCATTTTCTAATAGAGATTTACCAGAAGATACAAGTTCATCAATTTTATTCATATTATTTGAAAGATTGTGTATGTATTAAATTTGAACATATAGCAACAAAAAAGATTAATGAAAAATATACGACTAAATAGAACAAATTGTTATTTTCAATAACATAGGATTAACAAAATGAATGCAATTAAAATTTTTATAATTTTAGTAATTACAATTGGGGCAGTACAAACAGTAAGTGCTCAAGATAATGATTCTGGAAGAGAATTAAAAATATCAGATGATGAAAAAATCATTTTATTTGCAGGTTTTTCTATTGCAGTGATTGCAATATTTTTATTTTTAGCTAGAGATGTCATATTAAGGAAAAAGACCACATACGATAAACAAGAACATGATTCAAAAAAGGATAGAACATATGAAAAATATCATTCAGATTGGGGAGACGATTATGAAGAAATTGGAAAGCGAGGAAACACTAAACAAGAAAAAGAGTTTAGAGATGAATTGGCAAATGAAAACTTACCTGATTATTATGAAATTTTAGGAGTAAAAAAAGATGCATCCGCAGAACAGATTAAAAAAAGTTTTAGAGAATTGGCAAAGAAAACTCATCCGGATAAAACCAAAGAAGATTCTGAAGAAGAAATGATTAAAATCAATAAGGCATATGAAATACTATCAGATGAAAAATCAAAAGAAAAGTATGACAGATATTTTAAATCAAATTAAAGTAATTCCAATTTAATAATTATCATACTCAATTCAATTGAATCTGGAGTTTGAACACTATTAGTTAAATTGGTTAAAATTTCCAAAGACGTCAGTTTTCCGTCTAATGCAATGGAAGTGGATATTTTTAATTCACCAAATTCAGTGTTAGGACCAAGCATTTTTTTCGTAAGTAATGGAACAACAGAGAGGTCTTTGATTGCACCTTTCATTTTGTATGCATATTTTTCAGAAAAATATACACCACCACGGGTAGTAGGTTCGTTTACAGGTACAGATGAATTTTCAATTGAAACATTAACTAATACATAATCATCATCATTAAGATGAAGTGTAAATTTAGGGGAGTTATTAGTAGTAAAATTCATCAAATTCTCAAATAAATTAGAATCAACAGACATGAAAAAAATTTCAAAACTAAATTATTGAATCTTGTGATTAAAAATTAGAAAAATATCGATCATTTTAGTCATCATTGCAAAATTTCTTGGAATATATTTAAAAACTCAAATTATGATCGAACAATAATGCAAGAACTAGCAAATACTCATTCAATGAGAAATGAGATTCTTAGTTTAATGGCACAACATGGATTAGAAAATGACTGTTATCTAGAAATGCTAGATTATACAATTGACCTATTTGATAGTCAAGGTTTAGGAACAGAGTATTATGGATATCACAATATCAATCACGAATTAGAAGTAACATACGTATCATTACTAGCAGTTAATCAAAAAAAAATTAAATTCACTGAAGAAGATAAAAAGTATCTTTACGTTGCAGCGTTATTTCATGATTTTGATCCACAAAAAAGCGTGGATAAACCACACGAAGAAAGTGTATTGAAATTTATTTCTGAAGATAAAAAACTCAGAGAATTATTAGTTTCTGCAGATATAGACCTGGAAATAATCAAAGTATTGATATTAAGAACTACATATCCATGGGCTGGAGAATTAAAGAAGAATGCAGAAATAGAAATTAAGAAATGCTTTGAAAAATCAGAAAAAACTAGAAACAGTTTAGCGTTACAAGAACACATAATGGAAATTGGATGGTACTTGTCAGTAGTAGATAGAATTAGTGGTTATGCATTAGGAGATTTTACAAAAGCAATGGAGATGGCAAAAATGAATGCACATGCACTTGCATGGAGACCATCAATAATAATAAGAACAGCAGTAGCATATTTTGAAGAAATATTAAACAAAGAGACTGAAATTGCACAAACAATTCTCAGAACTTTACCAAAAGAAATGAGAAAGAATTTTTTCGATACAGTACTATCGTTCATGAAGATGCGAGAGCAAGAAGTATGTATTCAAGCAGATTTTGCTTATGAAAATCTCAAATTAGTTCCAACCATTGAAAATCAAACTTCTTTAGAGGATCCAGAATTTGCTCAAAAATTATATGACATATTTTTAGAATTGCCAAAACCATTACAATTTGGAAAAGAGAATTTCAAGGAATCAATTAAAGATAAAGATACAATCATCAACACTTTGAGATTAAATGACAGTAATGGAGAAATCATAGGATTTTCAAAAGGTGGTCCACTTGAAAAATACCAATTACGTGAAGAAATCAGAGATGAGAATTTTGGCTTAAAAAATACCATATTTTTAGAGCCTTTAGCACTGAAAATGGGGTATTGGGGACTACGTGGCGGTAGTGAAATGAGACACATGTTCATCATGCAAGCACATTCTATGAAATACAAGTATTTGACAAGTTTTGCATTACGAGATGTAGTAAGAGCAAGAATTACTAAAGAGGATGCAGAATTTGTACAATTATTTGATCCAGAAAGATGGGATTACTATAGAGTAAAATTATAAAAAATAAATGAAAGAATCACTTCTAAAAATACTTGAATCCAAGATTAAAGGAGAGGTACATAATGAAAAACATTTCAAAAAATTTTATTCAGTAGATTCAAGCTCGTATCAAATAATTCCACAGATCATAGTGATTCCCATTAATGAAGAAGATGTTATCAAAACAATCAAAATTGCAAAAAAATATGGAACATCAGTAACAGTAAGAGGAGCAGGAACTGGATTAGTAGGAAGTGCATTAAATTATGGAATAATTATAGATATGAAAAAAATTAATTCAATTAGAATTAATAAAAAATCTGCAATAGTGGGTTCTGGAGTTTTAAAAGGGAAATTAGATATAGAATTACAAAAAAAAGGAAAATTCTTTCCTCCAAATCCTTCAATTGGAAATTTTTGTTCCCTAGGAGGAATGTTAGGAAACAATTCAAGTGGAAGTAGAAGTATAAAATATGGTAGTACAATAGACAACGTTAAAGAAATTACATTCATTGATGGAAACGGTAAAAAAATTACATTGCCAAAAAATAAGCAAGTTAGTAAAAAAATATTTCAAAATATAAAAATAGATAATGACAACATCCCTAAAACTTCGAAAAATTCTTCAGGATATCAAATAAAGAAAATTACATCAGAAAAAAATACTCACAAAATAATTATTGGTTCTGAAGGAACACTAGGAATTATTATTTCAGCAAAATTAAATATTTTAGATATACCAAAAAAGAGAATTTTGTACATAATTGAATACAAATCAATTTTTGAGGCAGCAAAAAACAGTCAATTAATAGCTAAAACAGCACCTTCAACGCTTGAATTTGTAGATAAAAATACCCTAAAACACATCAAATTTAATTTTGATAAATCAGCACAGTGTTTACTTTTTGTAGAATATGATGAAAATATAAAAAATACTCAAAACGAATTAAAATCAATCATTTCAGGTAAAATTATTCAAAAACTTGACACAAATTCAGATATGAAAACATGGTGGAGACATAGAGATTCATCATTACACTATAGTTTGAAATCAATTAAAACAGAATTAAGAATTCCACACATTATTGAGGATGCTGCAGTACCACTAGTTAAGATGTCTAAAGTATTTTCAGTATTGAAAAATATTGAAAAAAAATACAAAGTAAAAACAATAATCTACGGACACATAGGAAATGGAAATATCCATGTCAGATTAATTTCTAAAAGAAAGAATACAAAATTGATTAAAAATATTGCAATTGAGTATTTTAACGAAGTAATCAAAAACGAAGGAACAATTTCAGCTGAGCATGGAGATGGACTTGCACGTTCGGAATTTATAAAAAAACAATACGGAGTGATAAATTATCAAACATTTAAAAAAATTAAACATGTATTAGATCCAGATTTTATTTTAAATCCTGGAAAAATTATTACAAAAAAAAGTACAGTGGTAAAAAATTTAAAAAAATATTAAATTTTTGAATAACCGATACGAAAAAAATGGTTTAGGATCATAAAAATTGAGATCGGATATTTGCCTATTAGTAAAAAAAGTTCAACAACTTCTCGCTAATATAAGAACGAGCCTACAAAGATCATGACAATAGGATATTGTGTCAAGTGTAGAGACAAACGAGAAATCGGTAGTCCAGCACCATACACCATGAAAAATGGAAAACCTGCAATCAAAGGCACATGCCCAACATGCAGTACAGCCATTTTCAGAATAGGTAGAGGATAAGGATTTTTCAAAAACCCAATCTTCTAGTTACTAGATAGGCCTTGCCATAGCGAAAGCAATGGCGACGGATCTTTTTCAATTTCTTGAGTAATTCTATTTTTTAGAACAAATGAAAAGTTTTCAATTGCATCGTCCCCACCATCATCAAAAATTTCTTGACCAATCTCTTTGATTCGAGCATGTTTTTGATCTATTTCAGAAGAATCAGGATTTTGTAAACAAAAAGTCATTAAATCAATTAATTCCTCTTCAAGCATCATATCCATACATTAAGACCAAAGTAATTCTTAATGAATCTTTTTTCAAATTAAAAAATTTCTTCAAATCTGTTTGTAACATAATCCCAATTAATTACATTCCACCAAGATTCAACATAATCAGGTCGTTTGTTTTGGTAATTAAGATAGTATGCATGCTCCCACATGTCAATTCCTAAAAGAGGTGTTTTTTGTAATGTCCAAGGACTGTCCTGATTAGGAGTAGTAATAATTTCAATTTTATGATATGTTTCATTAAAAACTAACCAACACCAACCACTACCTTCAATAGAAATTGCTTTTTGAGAGAAAATTTTTTTGAAATTATCAAAATTATCAAAATAGACATCAATTTGATCTTCTAATTTTCCACCAGGAACTTTATCACTTTTAGGAGTTAAAGTTTCCCAAAATAATCTATGATTTTCAAAACCACCACCAAAAAAATTAATGGATTTTTGGCCTGATTCAGGAAGTGAATGCAATTCAGATAAAATTGCAGAAATGTATTTTGGATGAGATGTGGCACCCATTTCAGCAAGAGATGTGTTTAGACCATCAACGTATGCCTGATGATGTTTTAAATGATGTATTTTCATAGTTTCTTGATCAAAATAAGGCTCTAATTCATCATAATCGTAGGGCAATCTTGGAAGTTGGTAAAGAACCATAGAAAGAAAAAGATAATCAACATATATTATTCAAACTAAAGTAACCCATGAGGAAATTAGGTACAATAGATTTAGAAATTTTACAGTTAGCAGTTAATCAAAATGGAACATTTAATGAAACCCATTTAGAGAATTCAAAACTAAAAAGACACGGAGTAGGAAAAATTTTAGATACATTAGCTTCACTAAAAGATAGAAAATTTATTTCAATGAATGATAATGGTTCTTTTACAATTACAGAATTAGCTAAAGAAATTCTTTGGAGTTCAAAAATTCCAATATGGGCAAAAATTTTAAGATTATTACAAATCAAATCATGTGATTTACAACAAATCATAGAAACAATAAACAGTTCAGAAGAGAAAATTTTTAATGAATTAGAGCAATTAAGAAAAAATCAGCTTGTTTTAATGTCGCCACAACGTCAAGATGAAAAGTTAATCAAAGTTTATGAAATTCTACCAGAAGGAATCGAAGTGATTGATAAAACAGAAACGCAGGGTTTTGAAAATATCAATTTTGGAAAAAATGAACCAGAAGGAGAAATAATAGGAACAATTGATGAGATCATAAATGAAATACAGAAACTAAGTTGTTCAGACAATGAAAAAAACAACATTACAAAAAAATTAGAATTATTGAAAAACAAATTAGAAATCTAATAATAATAAAATTTTAAAATTCAATTAAGGGTGTGAGCAAAGTTCGGCTAAAACTCCGCTTAATGATTTTGGATGGATAAAAGTGACTTTAGTTCCTGCAGAGCCAGGTCTAATTTTACCTAAAAATTGAATCCCACAGCCTTCCATTCTTTCAACTTCACCTTCAATATTACTAGTGTCTAATGCCATATGATGAAGTCCTGGACCCTTTTTATCTAAAAATTTCTTAATTGGACTAGAATCATTTGTTGGTTGCATTAATTCAATTCGACCATTCTCTAATGCAATTATAGCAACTTTCACTCCTTCAGATTCCACAGTCTCAAATTCAATTTCATCAACACCTAATGCTTGTTGATAGATTTTTGCGGATTCTTCAACATCATTTACTGCAATTGCAATATGATCAATTTTCAATTAAAATACCTCCTTTGGACGATATTCTCCAAAGACTTCTCTGAAAGTATTACTAATTTCACCAGTTGTTGCAAATGCCTTTGCAGCAGTTACAATGTAAGGCATTAGATTTTCTTCAGTATCAGCAGCACTTTGCATTGCAGACAATGCTTTTTCTAATTTTTTAGAATCTCTATCTGCACGTAATTTTTTTAATGCTTTCTTTTGTTGAATTTCAATTCTATCATCTATTCGGAGTAATTCTGGTTGTTCCTCTTCTTCTGAATACTTGTTGACACCAACAATCACTCTATCTGCATCATCAGTTTCTTTCTTTAAGCGATATGCATTTGCTCTAATTTCAGATTGGAAGAATCCTTTTTCAATTGCTTTTACTGAACCGCCCATTTTTTCAATCTTCTTCAAATATTTCCAAACATCTGCTTCAATTTGGTCACATAATTCTTCTAAATAATATGAACCAGCAAGAGGATCTGCAGTTTTAGTTATTCCACTCTCATGTGCAACAATTTGTTGTGTTCTCAATGCAATTTTTGCGGATTCTTGAGTTGGAAGAGCCAATGCCTCATCTCTAGAATTAGTATGGAGTGATTGGGTTCCGCCTGCAACTGCAGCCATAGTTTGTATGGCAACTCGAACAATGTTGTTGTTTGGTTGTTGTGCAGTTAAAGATTCACCACTAGTTTGAGTATGGAATTTTAATTGTAATGAACGAGGGTTCTTTGCATGGAATTTTTCTTTCAATATTTTTGCATAAACTTTTCTTGCAACTCTAAATTTAGCAACTTCTTCAAAGAATTCAATAGTGCAGCAGAAGAAAAATGATAAACGTGGTGCAAAGTCATCAATTTTCAATCCCTTATCCAAACAAGTTTGAATATATGCAATAGCATTTGCCAATGTGAATGCAATTTCTTGTGTTGCGGTACAACCAGCTTCTCTCATATGATATCCAGAAATAGAAACAGGATACCAAGATGGAACTTTTTCTGCACAATATTCAATCATATCACCAATTAATCTCATTGATGGTTGTGGAGGATAGATGTAGGTATTACGTGCAATGTATTCTTTTAGAATATCATTTTGAGTTGTTCCTCTAAGTTCATGACTTTTGAAACCTTGAGATTCACCAACTGCAATGTAATATGCAAGTAATGTTGATGCAGTAGAATTAATGGTCATAGATGAACTAACTTTTCCAAGAGGAATTCCGTCAAAAGCAGTCATCATATCTTTGATGGATGTAATTGACACTCCAACTTTTCCAACTTCACCCTCTGCTTGTGGGGAATCAGAATCATATCCAATTTGAGTAGGTAAATCAAATGCCATACTAAGGCCAGTTTGACCTTTTTCAAGCATGAATTTGAAACGTTCATTAGTTAATTTTGCATCACCGAATCCGGAATATTGTCTCATAGTCCAAAATCTTTCACGGAACATTCCAGGGTGAATTCCTCTTGTGAATGGATATTTTCCTGCATCTTCAGTAGGTCTCTTTTTAGAAGATTTTTGATAAATTCGTTTTACAGAATACTCTGAATCAGTGAAAACTTTCTTTTCAGGTACTTTGGATTTAGTTACTTTCTTTGTTGCCATAATATCACTTCATCATAGATTTGCTAATTTTATCAGCTGCAGTAAATGGGTCCATTTTTTTAGAATTTATTTTTTTAAGATAATTTGAGAAAGATTTGTTAGATTGCATCATTTCTTCAACCTTTTCATTAATGTTATTTAAAACAATGTCTTTCAATTCGGCTTCAAAACGTTCAAGATCCTTTTCTTCTTTGAATTTCTTTTTTATAGTCATCATGTCCTTGAGAGTTTTTGCAAAAACGGTAATTCCAGCATTTTTTTTAACTGAGGTTTTTAAAATTGTAGGATTTCTATCTGAATCTCCAATAAAATCGCGTACTGCATCAAATAGTTGATTTGTTCCAGGAAGATCACTTTTGTTCACCAGATAAATATCTCCAATCTCAGTCAATCCAGCTTTAATTGTTTGAATACTATCTCCAGTATTTGGATTGAAAACAACTACAGTAATATCAGCAATATTTGCAATTTCTACTTCAGTTTGTCCAGCTCCAACACTTTCAATAATTATGGGGTTAAAGCCAGCATATTCTAAAATACGAATACTATTTCTTAAAGATCTTGAAACAGCTCCAGTTGCACCTCTAGAAGCAATACTACGAATATAAGTTCCAGAATCAGTTGATTCAGTCATTCTAACTCTATCACCTAAAATTGCACCACCAGTTACATGACTAGTAGGATCAATAGCCAATACAGCTGGTTTTGAACCAAGTTTTTTTAAGGAAATTGCAGTTTTGTTAATTAATGAACTTTTTCCAGCTCCAGCTGGACCAGTAATTCCAATAATGGTGGATTTTCCAGTTTCTTTAAAAATTTTTTTTAATATTTTCCTTGTTTCTTTTTGATCATTTTCAACAATAGTGATAGCTTTGGCAATTGCACCACGTTTTCCTTTTTTTAAATCAGAAAGTAAGTCCACTAGAAATATGATTTAGAAGGTACAATAAAATCTTGTATGCGATCTAAGAAGGATCATAAATTATGTTTGGTACCGGAGTATTCATTTCATGAATTTCAGTCTTAATTTGAACATGACCAAAGTCCTCATGTTCAACTTCTAAAACAATTGGATGAATCGCCCAACCATATTTGGGTTTATTTGGAAATTCTACAATTTCAATAAATTCAGAATCAGTAAAAGATTTTTGAAATGAATTTTCCATTCCAAGAATTTCAAGAACTACAGATGTAGTTTTTTCAGATTTATCAAAATAAGAAATTTCAACATAACCAGTCTCATAGTAAATAGCTTCTACACTAAAATTTTGACGAAGAGGTTCTTTGTCATCAGTTGCACCACCAGTTAAAAATACAAGTGCTAAAACAGTGAAAACACCTAGAAATATTGGAGGGCCTAATTTTTTAGCCATTTTTGAATTCTTTACGCATTGTTCTTAAAAATTTAGAATTAATACGAATTCTTTCTAAAGTTTGTTTTTGAGTTCGTTCAGTTCCAGGAGTAGGATTCTTTTTGAAAAATAATTTAATTTCTTTTTCCATTGAATCATCTGCCACGCCTGCAATACTAGCAACAATCCTATTAAACAAAGGATTTCCATGTCCAACTTTCTTATTGATTTTTTTCCAATTTTTCTTCAACCATGGCCACAAAATCTTATCACCATAAGGATTAGCGGCAATTTTCATAATAGGTAATTGCATATTTTGAGATCTTACTTCAGATGTTTGAGAGAAATCTAGAGTTTTTGCAAGGAGTTTTTTATCTTGGAATCCACACATTGCACCTAAGAAACGAAGTTTTTCTTCCATTGTTTTTGAGTTTGTGTATAATTTTTTTAATTCATTGAAAGTTTTTGAATTTCCATTCCAAGCTGCAATTGAGCAAATTGGTTCAATTAAATCAGGAGATAAACTACGAGGAGATTTTAAGAATTTTTTATATTTTTCAATTGCAACATCAGTGACAGAATCATCATTCATCTTTCCTAGTACAGAGATTGTAAAAGAACGCAATAGTGCGTCAGTGTGTTTATCACTTTTTCTTGGTTCCCAACCAAGATTAGACAAAATTTTTCTAAAGTAGTTTATTGCATAACTACGAATTTCTTCTACGAATTTTTCATTAAATGAACGGAAATACAAGGATGCTAAATTGTGTGCAACATTAACAGATGCAAGATAACTGTCTTCATCAAAATAGGCATCAGAGAAATCTAGATAATTTCTAACTTGTTCATCTCCAGAAACACAGAGTGAAAACAAATCATTTTGAACTGCCCATCTGTCAATTGGAGGAATACGTTTTTCATCAACTAACATTTTTAGATCAAGTAGAATTCCTTCATCATACTTTACACGATAGAATCCTTTTCGGCCATAATTTGCAACAAACCCAATTGTATTTTTAGGCAATTTCACAGACATAGATTTTTTTGTAAATAATTTGTTGGAAATTTCTTTTTCCAAGCCTAAAGATAATGGAATTGACCACAAACCTTTGCTGAATTTAGAATTGGGTTCAAGTAAGTATCGTTTTTGTTTGATTTTTAGATTATTGCCGTTTTGATTAATTTCAACAAGAGGGAATCCAGGTTGCTTTAGCCAAGTATTGATCATTGAAGTTACAGGCATTTTGGAAGCTTTGCCAATTGCATCCCACAAATCCTGACCTTTAGCATTTTTATATTTGAAATCTGAAAGATATTTTTTTAATCCTTTTTGGAAGTTAGGTTCACCAACATAATTTTCCAACATTCGCAATACACATCCACCCTTATCATACGAAATTGCATCAAAAATTTCACGGATTTCAGCAGGAGATTTAACATCCACATCAATTGGGTGAGTTGTTTTCAATGAATCCAATCCCATTGCCACATTCATTGCATCCTCAACAAATTGGTTCCACAAATCCCATTCAGGATAAAATTTATCAACAAATTTAGTTGCCATAAAAGTAGCAAAACTTTCATTCAACCATAAATCATTCCACCATTTCATAGTAACCAAATTGCCAAACCACATGTGTGCAATTTCATGAGATATTACTTCTGCAATGAATTGTTTAGTTCTAGTGGAAGATGTTTTTGGATCATAAAGTAAAATTGTTTCTCTGAAAGTAATTGCACCCCAGTTCTCCATTGCACCTGCAGCGAAATCAGGAACAGCAATTAAATCAAGTTTAGGTAGAGGGAATTTAATTCCAAAATATTTCTCATATGAAGTAAGAAGTTTCTTTCCAAGTTCTAAAGAGAATTTACCTTTTGAAGTATTTCCTTTTGTTGTAACAACTCTAATCTGAATTTTTCCAGCTCTTCCTGTTAGGTATTCAAATTCACCAACTCCAAGATAAATCAAATAAGTTGAAACAAGAGGAGTTTTTTGAAAATGATAAGTAGTTTTATTGCCAGTTTTTTTCTTAGTTTTGATAGGCATGTTAGATATTGCAGTAAATTTGTTTTCTGCAATAATGGAAATATCATAAGTTGCTTTAGCTTCAGGCTCATCCCAACAAGGAAAAGCGCGTCTTGCATCTGCAGCTTCAAATTGTGTTGTTGCAAGATATTTTGTTTTTCCATTTTGCTGATATTTACTTCGATAAAATCCCAATAATCTGTCATTTAAAATTCCTTCAAATTCTAAATGAACAGTACATGAACCACGTATTTTTTCTCCAAGTTTAATTTCTAATTCTTCCTTTTTTTCATTTGTTTTTGGAGACGATTTGATTATTTTTCCTCCAGATTTCACAATACAAGATTTTATTTTTAATTCAGCACAATTCATTCGAATTACATTTACAGATTTTTTACAATTGACAGAAATAGTTTCCAGACCAGTAAAAGTGAATTTTTTTAGATCTGGTTCAAAAGTTAGATTGTAATTTGTAGGACTAGTATCCATAACTTATAGAAAATTTTAGGCTTTATGTAGATTTTCTATATGTCAAAATAATCAAAAATTATTAAAATTATTCAGAAGAATCTTCTGTTTTAGGAGCTTGATCAGCTTTCAAGCCTTTGTATCTATTTCTGATTGTTACTTCAGTTACTCCTGCAGCTTCTGCAAGGTCACGTTGAGTGATAGATACTCCATTTTTTACACAAGAGAGATACAATGCAGTTGCTGCAAGTCCCATAGGATCTTTACCTGCAGATTCTTTTCGTTCTTGAGCTTCTTTCAATACTTTAACTGCATAACGTTTAGTTTTTTCAGAAATTTCTAACTTACTTGAAATTCGCGCAATACATTGAATTGAATCAACCACAGGCATCTTCAATTCTAATTCGTGATGCAATAATCGATAGCATCTTGCAATGTCTTTTCTTTTAACATTTGCTGAATCTGCTATATCTTTTAGAGTTCTAGGGGTTTCGGTATCTCTACATGCAGCATATAATGATGCAGCAATCATTGCAGAAATGGAACGACCTCTAACTAATTTTTTCTCTAATGCTTTTCTGTAAATGTAAGCTGCTTTTTCAAGAACATTTGCAGGAACTGAAACTTTATCTTTTAATTTATTTAAATCACTAAGTGCTTGTCTGAGATTTCTATCAACAGGTTCATGAACTTGACTTCTGCTATCCCAAGTTCTAAGACGTTCAATTGTACTTTTCATTGAAGTTGATAATGGTTTTCCAGATGCATCTTTGTTTAATGGATTGATAACAGTGGATAATCCCATGTCATGTATCATTAATGATGAAGGGGCACCTGTTCTAGCTGGATCCGCACCACCATCTTTTTGAAATGATCTCCATTCAGGTCCAGATTCTTGAGATTTTTCTGAAACCACATAACCACATTTTGAACAAAATTGTTCTCCAGTAACATCATCAGTAAGAAGAGAATTTTTTCCACAACGTAAACAACTTGGTGTTGAATTGGCAGCAACCATTTTGATTACCCTAAGAATTTTTCCTAGTTATAGTAATTTCAATTGTTGAGACATCCCTATTTCTTCCATCAGTAGAAACAAGAGATTCAGAATTTATTGAAACATTACTAATTTCAAATGCAGGATGTGTTTTCTTTAATACTACTTGTGAAACATCAATTGCAATTGAAGTAGTCAATCCCCTTGCTTTGATAGTAACTTTAGGTTTAGTGGCTAATTGAACAATTGTGGATGTAACATAGGTCATTAATGGTTTTTTACCGATGAAAATGGTATCATTTGAGTTATTAGACATACAGGAGTAATTTTCAGGTCTAATTTAAACAGATAGTTCAAATGATCAAAGTCAATTAAACGACCAGATAATGTGAGATCTCAATCGATCAGTCAATTGGACTAAATTCAATGAGAAGAATACAGGAATTTAGATTTTTGATACAAAGACTAAACCTTTTAAAATATACATTATAGAACGAAATTATGAAACAAAAAGTAGCATCACGAAATATCAAAATTTTAGTTGCAAAATTGGGTCTTGACGGACATGATAGAGGTGCACTAGTCTTGTGTCGAGCATTTAGAGATGCAGGAATGGAAGTTATCTATTCAGGATTGTTTGCAACACCAGACAGAATTGCACAAATTGTTGAAGATGAAGACGTAGATGCAGTTGCAATGAGTTTACTAAATGGAGCACACGGAACATTGTTTCCAAGAGTCGTTAAAACTCTCAAAAAGAAAGGAATCAAAGACGTGTTAATTGTAGGCGGAGGAGTAATTCCAGAAATTGATCATAAAGATTTAGTTAAATCAGGAGTTGACCACGTATTTGGTCCAGGTACACCATTACCAACAATTATTGATCATATCAATACAGGCGTATCTAAATTAAGAAAAATATAAAATAAAAAAAGATTATTCTGTGGAATCAGGCCACATCATTTTTCGCATTTCTTTACCAACTTTTTCAATTTGGTGTTCATCATTTTGTTTCATGTATTGATCAAATGCCTCTGAACCTTTTGACTGATATTCAGATATCCACTCGTTGTTGAAAGTACCATCTTGAATCATGGTAAGAACTTTTTTCATGTTAGCTTTGCTTGCAGCATCCATAACAATTGGTCCACGCGTTAAACCACCATATCTAGCAGTTTCACTTACACGTCTCCACATACCATTAATTCCATATCTTTGAATCATGTCGACAATTAGTTTGAGTTCATGTAAAACTTCAAAGTATGCGATTTCTGGTTGATATCCTCCTTCAACTAGAGTTTCAAATGCATTTGTTACCATAGAAGCTGCACCGCCACAAAGGTCTGCTTGTTCACCGAACCAATCAGTTTCAACTTCTTCTTTGAAAGCAGTTTTGATTAATCCAGCTCTTGCACTACCAATTGCTTTTGCAATTCCTAAAGTTCTGTCCCAAGCTTTTCCTGTAAAGTCTTGTTCGACTGCAACAATAGATGGGGTACCAAAGTTATCAAGATAAGTTTCCCGAACTTTAGAACCTGGTCCTTTTGGAGCAACCATAATAAGATCTACATTACTTGGTGCTTCAATCCATTTCCAATAGATTGCAGCTGCATGAGAAAATGACAATGCTTTTCCTTCTGAAAGATTTGGTGCGATTTCATCTTTGTAAATTTGACCCTGAATCATATCTGGAAGTAAGATGTGAATAATGTCTCCTTGTTTAGTTGCTTCTGCAACAGACATTACTTTGTGACCATCAGCTTCGGCTTTTTTCCAGCTTTTTCCACCTTCTTTAAGACCGACAATAACATTGAGACCAGAGTCTTTCATGTTATTTGCTTGAGCATCACCTTGAATTCCATAACCGATTACAGCGATTGTTTGATCCTTAATTGGATCTAGACTGATTTCGTTATCTTTCCATGTTTTTGCCATAAGGTGTCTAAAGGATTAGCAAATATTAACCATGAAAATACATTCAGAGTGAAAAAACTAGATTTCAATTACATTGTCACAAGAACGACATTTGACAGTAACCTTTTCTCCTGGAAGTCTTATGAATCTTTTAGAACCACATTTGGGGCAAATTGGACATGAACGTGCTGGCTCCATCAAATAGTTAGGAGATGATAGATTTTATTAAATTACGCTATAGAATTTTTCCACTGCCTAAAATTCTGATAGTAGTAGATTCAGGTTTTAAAATAACTGCAATATCATTTTTTTTACATACAACAGGTTTCTCAAAAACTAATTTTAATGGAGTTATGGAAGAAAACTTTGCAGCTTTAGTTTGTAATCCAATATTTACAAGGCAGCCTTGATTTTCAGTAATTTCACTTTTGTAAAATGGACTTTTCTCAAAATCAAGTTCAATTTCAGTTTTAATTTCAACGGCATCCTCAACAGAAATTACATCACCGCGTCCAACTTCATCAGGTTTTGCACCCTTTACTGCAAGACCCACCCTAGCAGGGCAAATGGATTCAGAGACAGGATCATCGTGCATTTGAATTGATTTTATTAAAACATCAATGTTGTGAGGATATAATTTCAGATTATCATATTGTTTGATTGTTCCATTGGATACTTTTCCTAAAATAACAGTTCCAACACCTTTGACATCAAAACAATGATCAATTAATAATTCAGCAGGATTATCATTTGTAATTGGTTCAAGAGCATTCATCTCTTCTTTAATCTTGTCTTGTTCAACACGGGTATAATTTTCAACAACAGTTCCCTTAATCATCATGTTTAGTTTTGATTCATCAACATCAAATGTATGAGACAAAATTCCTTTTTCCTTTTTTAAAGAATCCAAAGCAATTATTTGTTCACCAGTAAATTTATCTAATTTATCTACATGAAATATCACATATTCAGCTAAATTAATTGCCTGAAACAAAGGCTGAATTTTTTCAGGAAATCCATTTGGGATGACCCAAGTTTTGATAACATCAGATTCTTTTCGATCATAAAGAGTCAAATCAGACTCGGTACCTTTTTTTCCAAATTCTGATGCAAGATCTTGCTTACCTAATACAACAAAATTGATAGATTTTACCATAATAATAAAACAAAAAAATCGTTCTTATGAATTTTTGAATTTAAAATAAATGATTAATGCTTGTGATTTTTGATACAGCTATCACAATATTCATTTCCGCATTCATCACAAGAAATTAGCTGTCCTGGCCTATATCCTGTAAAACATTCATCACAACTTGTGCCATTCATATCACAATTTAGAAGCATAATTTTAAAAAGATTTTACTGTTTGAGGGTAAATTTAGGCAGGATTTAAAATAAAATTACGGAAATTTTTTCAGTACAGATGCATAACTTGCAAATCTATGATTTTTAGGTTTCAGCAAAATTTGAGTGTATTTTGAAACAGGTTTTCCAGTTGCTCCATTAAGCCCCAAAGGACCATTAACAAATTTTTCCTTTTCTGCCCAACCTAAAACCTCATCAGATGGAGCATAGTGGTTAACAATTTTTTTCTTTACGATATTTTGAAGAGTTTTTCCATATTTTTTTGAAGAAGGAACATCATCAGTAATAGATGCACCAAAAAAATATACTCCTTCTACAATTTCAAAATTACTTTTCTTTTTTGCAAGATATTCCAAAGTACTCAAGATAACCTGAGTACCAAGAGAGTGTCCAATTAAACGAATTTTTGTATTAGGGCTATCAGATTTAAAATCTTCAATAAATTTTCCCAAGTTACGTCCATTTTTCTTTGCAATAACTTGTCCTGCCGCTAATGATCTTTTTGCATATTTGAGTAAATGAGCACCTGTAGTGTTTGAATCATAACTATATCCAATTACAGGATAAGAGTACCCCAATTTTTTTAGTTTATTTTTTGCCAAAACAACTTTTGCAATTGCTCCAGCATTATCATTTCTCAAACCATGAATCATTATTGTTAATTCTTTTGAATCAATTAATTTTTTGAAATCTTGTTTTGGATACAGATAGTATGAATTATTTTTGATAGTTTTTCCATTTAGTAAATTATAGTATCCACGAGTTGAAATTCTTGGGACAGGTTTCATAATTATTCAGATGGACCTAATTCTTTTTTGTATTTTTCAATATCAGATTTTTCAATTCTTGCAAACAATGGTGAAGCGTCACCAAGTGTGTGTCCAGATGAAATACCCAATTCAGATTGAGAAGACCACGACATATCAGCCACATTTCCATCAAGGCCTAATTGTTCCCAAATTTTTTGGGCAGACTCAGGCACAAATGGGAATATAGCAATGGCAAAACTCCTAACTGCATTTACAGATAGATATACACAATTTGCAGTTCCAGGACCATTTTTCCAAGGTTCCTTGTGTTGGAAATACTGATTGAAAAATGAAGAAACCTCCATAATTTTCTTTAATGCCCTATCCAAGTGGTTTTGCTCCATTAAAGTAGAAACATCAGTAGCAAGGGATTTTATTTTTTGTTCTGCTTCAGAATCTTTTTCATCAAATGATTCAATTTCAGGAATTTGTCCATCAAATGATTTTTTTGTAAATCCTAAAGCACGATTAACAAAATTTCCTAAATTACCAATTAATTCAGAATTTATTCTAGTTGTAAAATCATCCCAGTCAAAATTCAAATCATCTTGGGAGTAGGGATTAATAGAAACAAGATAAAATCTCAAGTAATCTGCAGGATAGTATTGTAAAAATTGTTTTAATCCAATGTACCAATTTCTACTCTTAGATATTTTTTTTCCTTGAAGTGTAAGATGACCTCTAGTTGGAATGTAGGTAGGTAATTTGAATTCTTTATTGATTCCCAATCTCATTGCAGGTAAGAATAGATAATGATGATACACGATATCTTTTCCAATAAAATGATAAATGTCTGCAGAGTTCCAAAACTCTTTTCCATCTATTCCCTTATCATTGAGAAATTTTAATGCAGTAGAAATGTATGCAAGGTGATTATCAAACCACCCATAGAATACTTTACCATCTGCATTATCAAGTGGAACAGGAACACCCCAAGGAATATCTCTAGTAATATCCCAATCAATTAATCCAGATTTAATCCAGTTTTGAACATATTTTTTGACATCCTTTTGAAGAGTGGTAGTTTCTTCCAACCATTCAGATAATGAATCACCAAAATTTTTGAGTTTGAAAAAGTAATGATTAGTTTTTTCCTTTGTCGGAGTTTGGCCACAAAGAGAACATTTTGGATCAGTAATCTCTTCAGGTACACGCCCACAACTCTCACATAAATCAGAATATTGATCCTCAGCCTTGCAATGAGGGCAAATTCCTTTCACATATCTGTCAGGAAGGAATTTTTTATCATTATTGCAATAAAATTGGATTATTTCCTTTTCATAAATATGACCAGCGTCATTTAATTTCTTAAAAACATCTTGTACAAAGGAGATATTTTCTGAAGAGCTTGTTTTGTAGAAATAATCAAAATTAATTCCAAATGCAGTAAAATCATCATAATCACGTTTATTCCAATGAGCAACATAATCAGCAGGAGTTTTACCTTGTTTTTCAGACTGAATTAGGATAGGAGTTCCAAAATCATCAGATGCACAGACATAGTATGCTTCAACCCCGTTTTGTTTTAGAAATCTTGTAGTTACATCTGCTGGAAGATACGTAGATGCAACATGACCCAAGTGGATCTCACCATTTGCATATGGCAATGCACTTGTAATTATAGCTCTTTTATTCATGATACAGTTCTCAAAAGTAAAATCGGAGTTAAGAAGTTTTACCACGAAGGGAACACGTCGTTAAACAACATCATTGCCTGAAATCAATTAATTTCATAAATATGGCATATTATGGAGAAAGATATTGAAATCTCTATTGATTATTGCAATAGTAGCAGTTGCTATGATTGGAGTTATGGTTCCAAATGTTTTTGCTGAAACTTCTCCAGAACAAGCAAAACCCATACCTGCATCTACATTAGAATGTGAATATGGAATTCCAGATGAATATTGTAAACAGTTGATATCCCAAAAAGATACTGATGAAGAGTTAAATAAATTAAATAAATTAAAAAAATTAATTCCAGATAATTATAATATTTTGTCAAGTCAAATTGAATTAGATAGTTCGGGTATTGTCAAATGGCGTCAGATAAGTGCTGATGCAATTAGAAGTAATGATATGGATAATGGGGGAATTTTACTTGCACAATATGATGACAACGATAGTTTGTTGACTGCTTTTAAAACACTAAAAAATAGTGTTGAAAATCCGGAAAATGTATCTTACTTGTCTGCAACATGTGTTGAAGGATGGCACGAAAAACAATGGAAAACAATGCTCTGTCTTAAAGATGACATGTTCATAATGACTGGAAATAATTTTGGTGAAAGTAAATCGGTAATGAAACAAATACTGAATAAAATAGACGACACATTATCTTTACCTAAAATAGAAAATTCTAAAGACGGTGGTTGTCTAATTGCTACAGCAACATACGGTAGTGAATTAGCTCCGCAAGTTCA
>ERZ802830.497-NODE-497-length-38962-cov-13.6361_pt1 | contig 38962 bp, 31 predicted proteins | sample MGYA00345654_ERZ802830 | MGnify/ENA primary metagenome ERZ802830 (study PRJEB30503, sample SAMEA104212375) | marine metagenome | biome: Westerlies Biome; feature: [SRF] surface water layer (ENVO:00010504) within the epipelagic zone...; material: water... | reverse complement strand
TACGCCCGCAACAGCGTCAGAGCCGTAAACAGCAGAAGCACCGTCTGGGATGATCTCAATCCGGTCAATGGTTTCACGAGGCAGCATGTTCAGGTTAACGATACCGCCGCCGCCCAGTGAGGGTGAGCCAGTGGTTCGTCGGCCATTCAGCAGCACTAATGTTCTCGAGGCACCTGCACCCCGCAAGTTAACGTAGGCGTTCGACTGGGCCGAGCTACCTGATGACTCGCGGAAAGAGCCTAGTGAATTCAAAGTTGAATCACGTAAAGCATCAGCAACACTAACGGCGCCGCTGGCGTCGAGTGCTTCCGACGATATAGATATCATGGGGCGCGACATGGTGTTTCCGGTTCGCTTGATGCGCGAGCCGGTGACAAGCACCTCTTCTATGATTTCCTCGGCGTTTTCCTCTTCAGCCCAAGCAACCGGAGCTCCAGCAAGCGCTGTAGCTAGGCCGATAGAGCCAATCGCCGCTGCAAGCGGCTTTACAGTAAAGTTTTTCAATCGTCTCTCCACGAAAAAATTCAAAATTGTCGGGGGGAGGAGACCGTCTTCGACGCTGAAAATGGCACGACACCCCAACGCCGTGTTTTCACACGCGCGCGAATTTAGTGCAAAATTAATGAAAATACAACAATTTTGTAACAAGGCCGCAAACCGCGTGTTTTTGGTGCGAAGCTTGATTCCAATTTATGCTCAACGGCAATAGATTGCCGCGATACATCGAGCTGGATTCTGCGTGTAAGTCGCTTGCTCGTCGAACGAGAGCTCTCGGGAAATGCGAAAACCTCCTATGTGATTAGTTTTGGTGTGGTTCTAGTCTGTAAGGCTCATGAGCGCGCTTTAATTTCCTCGATAAACTTCTTGATGACGCGTCTGCAGGTCTCGCCGGCGGCATGGTGTCGCCGGCAAGATTTTTTACCCTATTCCATGCGGCGGTTAACTGAACAAATCTCCGCCGCACGCTGCTGCTGTTGACCCGTCTCGTTCGAAGGCCTTGATAACATTCGCTCCTGTTCGCCAGCGATGCACCTCATCGGGACCATCTACAAGCCTTTGCGACCTTATCCCTGTATACCAGCGAGCAAGAGGCGTGTCGTGGCTATAACCAAGAGCTCCGTGCAGTTGCAACGCGGTGTCGACGACTTGATGCACCATGTTCGCGAGAAATACCTTAGCGATACCGTTTTCATTACGCAGGTCCATGCCTTTTTCGGCTTTATATGCGATATGCAGGAGCATTAGGCGGGCCTTATAAATCTCTGAGGCGCAGTCTGCGAGCATCCATCGCACTCCTTGGCGGTCGGCTAGACGTTTGCCGAATGTGCTGCGCTGGCTGACGTGACCGGCTGCCAGATCGAGTGCCCTTTGTGCCATTGCGACGTTGTGCATGCCGTGGCGCAAGCGACCGTAGGCAAGTCGGTGTTGACCCATATTAAACCCTTGACCTCGGCCACCGAGGATATTGTCTCTTGGCACACGTAGGTTTTCTATTTTGATTTCAGAATGGCTGCCCCCGAGCTTGAGTCCCAAATCGCTATGGGGCTGCATGGTCTCAATGTTGCGCAGGATTTCGTAGCCAGGATTCGGCAGTTCGACGATGAACGTGCTGTATTGCTCGTGCCGAGCGGCTTCTGGATCTGTTTTCGCCATCACTACGGCAATGTCTGCAACGCTGGCAGAAGAACTAAACCACTTTTCGCCGTTAAGTACCCATTCGTCGCCCTCCAACTCCGCCTTGGTCTGCATGCCCGTAGCGTCAGCGCCGGCAGCTTTTTCGGTCATGGAATAGCAGATGCGCTTTTCGCCGTTCAATAACGGCTTTAAGAAGCGTTCTTTCTGATCATCAGTGCCATGTTCGAGGAGGGTCAACATGGTGGCATCGTCTGGACCCTGAGTGTTCATGGACAGTGCGCCTAGGAAGCTCTCGCCCAATTCCATTTGCACCAAGGCATTGGCTAATGGGCCTAAACCCATGCCGCCGTGTTCCTTTGGTACGAAGGGACACCAAAGCCCCTGGCCTCGCGCTTTCGTTCGCAGCTCTGCCAGCACGTCGTCAAAGTTTTCAGCGGTGCATTGCTCTTCGGCCGGGTGGCACTCATCACGAACAAACTCGCGCACGGTGTTGCGAATTGCCCGGGTTTCCTCGGGTATGGTGAAATCGATCACTTGTCGTCTCCTCTTTGATTTAAAAGCTCTCCGCGGTCGAGCATAGCAAAATAACTTATGTCGTAATCAGCATGAAATTCGACTTTAGTGGCGGCACGGTAAAGGCACCAAAATTGGCTGTGGTGGCACTGATGTTGGCCGACTCAACGATGATTTGGGGCCGGCCAAATCAACTCTTGGCTGCGCGCGCCTCGTCGCTGCTATGCACTATTTGGTTCTGATGAAGCGAATCTATTTGGGCTGGGGTAAAGCCCAGCTGTGCAAGGATATCTCCTGTGTGTTCGCCTAGCTCCGGCGTGTGGGCGCGCACATTACTCGGAGTTGCGGCGTATTGCGCTGCAGGCCGAGGCGTGCGAACCAATCCAGCGCGAGGATGGTCATAGGTCAATAACGCGTCCATAGCCTCTATTTGAGGGTCATGGATAACGTCCGCTCGGTCATTGATCAGCGAATAAGGTACGTCTTCGATTTCGAAGCGCTCGCCGAGTTCCTTTGTCGAGAATTTTACGTAAGCAGAATCTAGCAGCGTGCGTAATTCGTCGCGATGTCTTGCTCGAGAGGTTTGGTCGGCAAAACGCGGATCGTCAGCTAACTGGGCCTGATCTAAGGCTCGGAAGGTGCCAAAAATTTCCGCGTCCTGCACAGGCATCGTGGCGATCCAGCCGTCGTTAGTTCGGTGTAAGAATACCGAATGGTCCAGATACGGGACGCGCTCTATGCCGGGTTCTAGGAAGGTGAAGTTATTCATTGTGTCTGGCCAGAGAAAAGACAGTGCGGCGTCGAGCATAGATATATCGACTTTCTGGCCGGTACCGCTGCGCTCGGCCTGAAATAGGGCGGCGACGATGGCTTCAGCAGCGGTCAACGAGGTGATTTTATCGCAGATTAAGTTGTTGACCATCTCTGGGGCCGCGTCGCCCTTTAGTGCGGCAAAGCCCGAGATCGCCTGAATAACTGCATCATATACCCGGCGGTTAGCATAGGGACCGTAAGCCCCGACGCCATTTATGGATGCGTAGACCAACTTAGGTTGAACTGATTGGAATGTATCGTAGCCAAGTCCCAGTCGCTCCATCACGCCCGGACGAAAATTTTCCAGCACCACATCGCTGCTGCGAATTAGTTTTGTCGCGATTTCTTTGCCCAATTCGGTTTGGAGGTTGAGACACAAAGAGCGCTTGTTGCGGTTCATTGTGGTGAATGCGCTGCCCATGCCATTACTCTGCGGTAGACCGCGTCGCATCATATCGCCGGTGAAGGCTTCTACTTTTATGACGTCTGCGCCTTGATCGCCCAGAATCCCTGCGCAAATTGGCCCTGAGAACACCGCCGAGAAGTCAGCCACTTTGACTCCCGCGAGTGGTCCTGTGGCCTTGCCACCTAAGGTTATGTGTTTGCTCACGCGATCCCCCCTCGTCGTAAACCAAGATCACCTTACTGATAACCCATCTCGGCGTCACTAATTATGTAGCCGGCGAGTTAGACGCCAGATCGTTGAATTGCGTGCTTTGCGGCTTTACAGACTGACTCTAATGGAGTGGCCGTTGCGGAAACGAAAGATGAGCGCACCTAGTTGCCGCGTATGGACATTTTATGGCCAAGAAAGTCGTGAGAAAGCACTTGTGAGCGCCGCGCAATAGGTGCAGATTAAACGATGGCCATTCTTACAAATGCATAGGGGAGCAAAAAGTCATGAGGTACGAAAAACCTGCGTCTGCTAAGGAAGCAGCGGGGCTGTTGGCGAAAGAGAAGGGAGCAGCCTTTCTATTGGCGGGCGGCACAGATTTACTCGTGAAACTAAAAATGGGCATGGTCGAGCCAGATTTGGTTGTCGACATTAAGCACATAGCAAAAGCGAATGAAATACAAACCACGGCAAAAGGCTTCAATATTGGAGCTGCAGTGCCCGGTGCCCGGCTTACTGACCACAAAGCCTTAAAGAAAGCCTGGCCAGGTGTTGTGGAAGCAGCCAACTTAATTGGCTCAGATCAAATACAAGGACGTTGCACGCTAGCCGGAAATCTCTGTAATGCGTCGCCAGCCGCGGATAGCGTGCCGGCGATGATCGCTGCGGGTGCCAAGGCGGTGATTGTTGGTGCTAAAAAACGTCGTACTGTGCCAGTGGAGAAAGTGGCAATAGGGCCGGGACAAACCTGTCTTGGCAGCGACGAATTGATTGAGTCAATCACCTTACCCAAACCTGGTCCGCGAACTGGCGACGCGTATTTGCGCTTTATCCCGCGAACGGAAATGGACATCGCGGTGGTTGGCGTCGCAGTGTGTGTGACTTTGGAACGTGGACGCGTCAAATCTGCACGGGTAGCGCTCGGAGCGGTTGCTCCTACGGCTGTTTTGGTGCCCGCGGCGGCACGGGCGATCGTTGGAACGAGTTTAGACGACGAGGCGTTAGAAAAATTATCTCGGGCCTGCAGTGCGGCGTGTAATCCTATAGACGACAAACGCGGTACGGTGGAATACCGCACCCGATTAGCAGGGGTGTTGGCAAAGCGCGCAGCGAAAATCGCCTTTTTAAGAGCAGGGGGCAACTCATGAGTAATGCAACTTTGGTATCAACGGTGGTTAATGGCGATGCGGTACAGTTCGCTTGCCCAACAGACGAAAGTTTGATGACAGCTCTGCGAGATCGTGTCGGCCTAACTGGTGTGAAAGAGGGCTGTGGTACCGGCGACTGCGGTGCATGCAGTGTCACCCTTGACGATCAATTAGTGTGTTCCTGCCTAGTGCTCGGAGTAGAGGCCGAAGGACGCAATGTCGGGACCGTGGAGGGCTTGGCTCAAGACGGCCAACTGCATCCATTGCAGGAAAAATTCATCGAACATGCAGCGCTGCAGTGCGGAATATGCACGCCAGGCTTTTTGGTGGCAGCCAAAGCCCTGCTTGAACGTAATCCAAACCCCGATGAGACCGAGATTCGTTATGCCCTAGCAGGCAATTTATGCCGCTGCACTGGGTACGACAAGATTGTTCGCGCAGTACAAGCGGCTGCGAAAGATATGCGTAAGGCAAAGCGCCGATAGGCTGCACGGGACAAATCAGGAAGAAATATGACACACGATAATAGTTATGTAGAAAAAGACTACAAAGTGGTGGGCTCGCGAGTGAAGCGTCCCGATGGTGTAGATAAGGTGACTGGTAAGGCACGTTACGGCGCTGACGTGAGCGCGCCTGGGGGTCTAGTGGGTCGCGTGTTGCGCTCGCCACACCCACATGCTCAGATTCTCAAAATCAATACGGCTAAAGCGGAAAAGCTGCCTGGTGTTAAGGCCATTATCACTAGCGCGGACCTGCCGGACCTGACCGATGGCGATCAAGGAATGGCGCACATTCTCGAGAATTGCATGGCGCGGGGCAGAGCCCTTTACGACGGTCATGCCGTGGCAGCTGTTGCTGCAGTAGACGAACAGACAGCGGCAAAAGCACTCAAGCTCATTGATGTGAAATATAAAAAGCTTCCGCACGTTACGGATGTTGATGAAGCTATGCAGCCCGATGCACCCGTCTTGCACGAAAATATGTTCACTCGCGGTGTTGAGCCGGCTCCGACTAAGCCATCGAACATTAGTGCGCGAACTCAAATGGGTTACGGTGACGTGGATGCAGGATTTGCCGAAGCTGACGTTATTGTCGAACGGTCCTATAAGACCGAGCAAACGCATCAAGGCTATATTGAGCCCCATGCGTGTTTGGCGTCAGTTAATCCTGACGGTACGGCGGAGCTTTGGGTCACCACGCAAGGGCACTTTACCTTCCGTAATGTCTGCTCCAAGTTATTGGGCTTAGAGATCGCGAAGCTTAAAGTCACCTCCTCGGAGATCGGTGGCGGTTTCGGTGGAAAGACGCATGTCTGGGCAGAGCCTGTTGCTTTGGCTCTGTCGCGCAAGGCGAATAGGCCTGTGAAGTTAGTCATGAGCCGCGATGAAGTGTTTCGTGCCAGTGGGCCGACCTCCTCGACCTCGATCGACATCAAAATGGGCGCTAGGAAAGACGGCACGATTACCGCTGCGGTAGCCGAGATGCGTTATCAGGGTGGTGCGTTTCCGGGCACATGGGCAATGCTGGGATGTATGACGGCGTTTGCCTGCTATTCGATTAAAAACAACCGCTCGATTGGATGGGATGTTGTGGTTAACCGGCCAAAGGTTGCTGCCTATCGCGCCCCGTCGGCGCCAATGGCTGCGTTTGCGGTAGAAAGTACCATTGACGTTATTGCCAAAGAAATTGGCATGAGTGCAATTGATGTGCGCCTCAAAAATGTAGCGCGAGAAGGCACCCAGGCCCCCTATGGGCCTACCTATGGTCCGATAGGGATAGAGAATACCCTGGAGGCCGTGAAGTCGCATCCGCATATGCGTGCCAAGTTGAAAAAGAACCAGGGCCGTGGGGTGGCTTGCGGATTCTGGTTCAATATTGGTGGTCAAACCTGCGTTGATCTCAATATTGGGATCGATGGCACAGTTAATCTAAACGTGGGTACGGTGGATGTTGGTGGCGCTCGCTCGTCAATGGCCATGATTGCGGCAGAGGAACTGGGTATTGCTTACGACGATGTTAAAGCAAACATAGGCGATACCGCATCTCTGGGCCATAACGATACAACTGAGGGCAGTCGTGGAACGTTCTCATCAGGCATGGCAACGATTTTCGCTGCGCGTGACGCCATTGGTGTGCTCAAACAGCGCGCCGCAACTATGTGGGGTATTCCGCTAGATGACGTTGAGTGGCAGGGCGGAGAAGCGATCGCGACAGGTGATATGCACAGTAATCTCCCGGCGTTAACGCTTAAAGAAATTGCGGCCAAGTCAGGTCGTACTGGCGGGCCCATAGCTGGCCATAATGAGGTTGTGGCTGATGGCGCCGGTATGGGCTTCGCAAGCCACATTTGTGACGTGGAAGTTGATCCAGAGACGGGGCGCTCGCAGATCGTGCGTTATACCGTTGTTCAAGACGCAGGTAAGGCGATTCACCCCGACTATGTCGAAGGCCAATTTCAGGGTGCGGCGGCGCAAGGGATCGGCTGGGCTCTTAATGAAGAGTACATCTATGGCGACGATGGTCGGTTGCAGAATGCCGGATTCTTGGACTATCGCATTCCGGTATGTTCGGACATGCCGTTCATCGACACCAAGATCCTAGAAGTGCCAAATCCTAACCACCCCTACGGTATTAGGGGTGTAGGGGAAACATCGATTGTTCCGCCACTCGGAGCGGTAGGAAATGCGATCGCCGACGCTACAGGAGTGCGCATGACGCACGCGCCTATGTCGCCGCCGCGCGTTCTTTCGGCCCTTGATGCTAGGGATGCAGGTTAGCTTCAGCAGTATGTTCCGGGTCGGTGACGGCCCGGAACCGATTAACGTGCAAGCGGCCTCTATTGAAGAATTGATGCAGGCCTTACTGTTGCGCTATCCGGACCTGCAGACACACATCGATCAGGGCGTGGCGGTATCAATCAATGGTCAAATTTTTCGCGACGATTGGACCGTAGCAATTCCCGCAGATGCAGAGGTATATCTTATTCCACGCATAGAAGGGGGTTAGCCGCTGCGTTGGGCGAGAATCCGATGCAACGGCTCGAGCCAAGGCTCGTAGGGTTTGTAGGCGTCTAGGCTGGTGGTAAATATTGGTTGCCGAACTTGTTCTGAACTCGGCGTTCTGACACTGCGCTCGGTGTTGTGAAAATCTACACAGGCTTGCTCGAATGGTAGCTCGCAGTAATCGAGTAAGCGCCTTACTTGACTCTCTAGATCCGCGACGACGTCTTCGTGGTGTATCCGCAGTATTTTGTCAGGTAGCACACGGTCCCAGTGCTCCATTAGATTTAGGTAGTCATTATAGTACTGACCGATTTGTTCTAAGCCGTAGGTGAATTCCTGACCGCTAGAGAATAACTGTTTAAATCCGCTGAAACAGCAGGACATCGGATCACGCCGTGCGTCAATGATTTTAGCGTTTGGCAGGATCAAATGGATCAGGCCGATGTGGCGAAAGTTATTCGGCATTTTGTCTATGAAAAACGGCGCCCCACGTCGGTGAATACGCGTGTCCGCTAAAAATTTCTCGCCGAATTTTTGCAACTCGGAAGCATCGATGTCCTCCAAGCAATAGGGGTAGCGCGGTTGATCTGAAATCGCTCTACGGCCGTCTAACTGATAAGCCAGTGCTCCGATATTAGGGAGCTCTTGGGTGCCATCGATTTGGGAGTGGCTGGCGAGAATTTGCTCTAACAAGGTAGAGCCTGCGCGAGGCAGACCCACGATGAAAATTGGATCTGGATCCGGGCAGCCGCTGCCTGCGTAACGGGCGAAAAGTTCTGACGACATGACTTTGCTTTGCAGGGCAAGGCGAGAAGACAACAGGTCTGCGGAAAAACCGAGTTGTTCGTGACGCAGTTCGTTACCTCGGTCGTAGTAACTGAACGATGTGGCGTAGTCTTTGTTGTCCTCAAAATGTTTGCCCAAGGCGAAGCAGAAGTGTACCTGGTCCTCCACTTCCAGTTCGCCACTGGCTTCTTGATCGCTCATGGCGGCGACTTCGTCGCTACTGAAACGGAAGGTTTTTAGGTTTGCGAGGCTCCAATAGGCGTCGCCACAGCGCGGATTGGTAGTGTAGGTTGTGCGATAGGCCGTGATGGCTTCATCAGTACGGCCTACCGTTTTTAACGCGTGGCCGCGAAGCAGGTGAAGTTGTGCGGTCTCTGGGAAACGCGCTAATACTTGATCGTATACGTCCAGCGCCTCGCTAAAATCTCCTATCGCCACGCATTGATTCGCGTAGCCGGTTTGATACTGTGCGTTATCCGGTTCTAAAGCTAACAGATGTTTCGCCTCGTCCATCGCTTGGGCGTACTTTTGACGCCGGTACAGTACGTTCATGTATTCGTAGCGAGCAAACCGGTTGTCGGGTTCAAATTCTATCGCGGACTCAAGCAAGAATTCAGCGTCATCTAAAACCTCAGACCTTACGCCAAGATCGGCAAGCAATCGCATCGCTTCAACGTGGGTGGGATTCTGCTTCAGAAAATGTCTGCAGATTTCCTCGGCTTTTCGTAGATTGGCCTCGGCGGTGGCGTTTCTTACGGACAATAGAGCGGGCGGTAATGCCGACAATTTTTCCGATTGAATCAGTGCCTGTTTGCGCAAAGGGGAGTGTTCCGGACGCGAGCAAAGTTTAATGATCGCTCGCCAACTGGCTAAAAGGGAGTCGTTTAACGCCACAGCCCGTTGAAAAGCAGATAGCGCTTGTTCTTGGTTCCGCAAGGCTAAGTGGATATGACCAGCTTCCTGAAAACCTCGGCCGAATTTTGGGGCAAGCGTGTGCAGTTCTTCTATTGTTTCGAGTGCTCTTTTTAGGTCGCCGGCGTAGCGGCAAGACACTGCCAAGAGATATAGACTTTCAGATGTCGGTGCAGAATCGGCGTGCCATTTATCAAGCTGTTGAATGGCCGCCGGCGCATCACCCGCTTGGAGCAGGTGTTGCACGGGGGAAGCGTTAAAAGGTTCAGACATTCGTAGTAGCTGATGACGCGGTCTTGCGACCGCGCTCAGCTTCCCGACTAGTTCAGGTCGTAGCTAACCCGGACGCCTAATGTGCGCGGCCTGTTGGTGGTCACGCGCTCGAAGAAATCCTGACGATTAATGTGCAGTTGTGCACGTTCATCTGTCAGATTGTTGATGTATGCCTCAGCACGCCAGCCCTTAGATGCATTTTCGACACCGATGCTGGCATCAACCAACGAGTAGGCGTCTTGCATCGTGTTTGGCTCGTCTGGGGTATCCACGATTGAGTTAACAGACTCTCCAGAGTACTTGTAGCCGAGTTGCCAATGCGCCATGAGGTCACCGCGGACGGGATATTCGTAGCGAGCGCGAAGGTTAAATTGCGCTTCTGGTGTCAGGGGCAACATCGTTCCTTCATCCGCGACAATTACTGCAAACGCTGGGTTTACGTAAACCAGTTCTGTCTGATTGAAGGACGCTGCACCGAAAATAGATAGTCGCTCGCTTGCAAGCCAGACAAAGTCACCTTCTATACCCTTAATTTCAGCATCCCCACCGTTATCTACGATAGTCAGAATGGAGATATTCTGAGAGTCGAATTGCGACACTTGGATGCCTTTCCAGTCGATCATATAGGCAGCGCCATTAAACTGAACGCGGCCGTCTGCAAGAGTGGTTTTCCAGCCAAATTCAAGGTTTTCGAGAGTGTCGGACTCAAAAACGTATGGCAAGCAGTATCCAGGGAAGCCAGTACCGGCATTGCTGTCTACAGCCGCATCGGTTCCGCAGGATGTGCCATCATCGCGCACGTTATTTGCAGTGGCGTCATACTTACCTTTGGCCGCAGCTGCTCGATTAAATCCAGGCGGTCTATAGCCTTCCGACCAAGTCGCATAAAGTAGCGTATCCGTACCTTCTGGCGTCCACGAGGCGCTGAATCGATATATGGTGTCGCTTACATTTAAAGGTTGTAACGTATCAAAGTTGGTCTGGTAATCGCGACCGCCGGTCATTGTAGGTCGCACATCATTTGAACTGTCCGCATCGTCTACAAAGAGCGGCCGATTACCGTAGCGCCATGCCCCGTAACCGGTAAAACTATAGTCCAAATCGTAATAGCGAGCCGCCCCGGTAAGCGCTACATTGTCCGTTACTTGATAGGTGAGTTCAGCGAAGAAAGCGGTCTGCTCTTCGGTACGATGGTTATCGTTGCGAAATTGGGTATCCGGAATGACAACCCCGCGCGCGTTTGCCTCTGATTTATCAAAGGTGCTGCTGGAGTTGATATCGATTCCAGCAAAACCAGCATCAATAGGTGCCTGATAGTTGAAATCGCCGACGTGCCGGATTTCAAATTTTTCGTAAAACACTCCGGCTTGAAGGTTTAGCGGTCCTGCGAAGTTGGTAGCGACTCTTGCCTCGTGGGTCCAGCGCTCGTTCTCGTTTTCCATCCGGGCCGCATTCACTGGTGTACCACATTCGATTACCGCAGGGTCGCCGCCGATAGTTGGGTCGTAGGTATAGAATGTGCTGGTGTCACTGGATAGGCCGTTATAGTAACTGCCAACCAGATACTCGCATTGGTATCCAGATATGAACTTACCGATGTTGGTATAGCCGGTATAGTCGATGTTAGCAGTGACCTCGCGGTCTAGGAACGCGCCGGTATAGATTAGATCCAGGTCCCCGATACGGCCATTAACGGTCCAAGCGGTCTGGTTGAATTCATCATCTAAGGTGTCAGGCGCGTATCTATTTACTTCGAGATCGCCCACGGTTGGGTCGTAGTCAAAAACGCCCTCGGTTTCCAAGGACTGCGTTGAATGTTGAACCAGGAGGTCCCAACTGTCATTGATCACGTATTTCAGACCAAGGCGGGCACCCTGGTACATAGCGTCATTGAAGTCGTCTTCAAGTAATGCGCTGTTATCACCTGTTGCCTTAGTCACCGGCACAGTCATTCCACCTGCGCCGACAATCGTTCCATCGGCGAATTGAGTGCCTTCAGCAAACGTTACACTATCGCCTGGGAAAGTTGGGTTCACCGAGTTGTCGGCCGTGAAAGAGCCCTTAACGTTGTCAATGTACCCGCCTTGACTGTCACGGTATAACGCTACCCGGCCAGCGAGCTTGCCGTCGATCAGCGGGGCATTGATGACTAAGCCCATGTTATTGCTGGCTTCGCCATGAGCTGTACTCGATACGCCGCCGTTGAATCGCACGTCCATTTCATCAATCACCGGCTTGTTGGTGATTAGGCGCACGGTCCCAGCCATGGAACTGGCGCCATATAGAGTGCCTTGAGGACCTGGCAATACCTCAATACGCTCAAGATCCGCAACGTAGACGTCGAGATTACGGCCGCCAGCTGTGACCGGCTGCTCGTCGAGATAAAGAGCGACGTTCGGCGCTGAACCTTGAGACTCGGCAACCGTAATGTTGATCGCGTCAACTGCAGCGCCGCGTATATAGATCTCATTTTGGCCGGGGCCGCGGCCGCCGGCGTTCACGTTTGGCAGGTACTTTATATAGTCTACAAAGCTCTTAATGTTCTGTTCTTGAAGGGAATTTTCGCTCATCACCTGTATCGAAACAGGCGCGTCTTGGAGTGGGACTGCACGCTTGGTGGCGGTAACAATGACTTCTTCGATCTCTTGGGGTGCCGCGTAAGCCGACCCCGCTGCGAGTGAAGTGGCGATGGCGGCGTTTGCTGAAATTACAGCGGCGCTCAATTTTCCAAGACGAAACATAAAATACCCTCATAAATTGCAGGCGATCACCATACAGGCCTGAGTTGGAAACATCAAACAGGCATAATAAAGCGAATAGAAAACGTTATTTTATGGTGTACTAATCTTCGCCAGAGCAAAAAGTGCCGGCGCACAGGCCATTTTATGAACGGCTGGTGCGTTCTTAGGTTTCGTTATGGAAGTAGGCTTCAAAAAGCGGCTATAGGCCTGTTTTTTTTGCCTATTTAAGGTCTACTGATCTTAAGCTTCGGTAAAGGCTGTACATCATCATGAGCAGAATGATGGTAAACGGAAAAGCGGTGGCAAGAGCGAGCGCCTGTAATGAAGCCAGCCCCCCGCCTAACAGTAAGGATATGCCAACAAGACCGAGGGCGATGCACCAAAAAATGCGCTGGATAACGGGCGTATCAGTTTTTCCACCAGCAGTCATGGTGTCTATAACCAGCGAGCCGCTGTCCATGGAGGTAACGAAGAAAATCAGCACCAAGGTGATGCCAATAATAGACGTTAGGGTTGCCATCGGGAGTTCTTGCAAAAAGACAAAAAGCGTTAGCTCTGCTTTGAACTCTTTGACACTGTCGGCGACTGTCACGACGCCTTGATCAAAATACTGAACCATCGCGCTATGACCGAAGATGGTCATCCATATTAAGAAAATGAGCGAAGGGGCAAGAATGGTGACAACAATAAATTCGCGGATCGTTCGACCGCTAGAGATTCTGGCGATGAACATTCCAACGAAGGGTGAGAAAGCGATCCACCAAGCCCAATAGAAGGTGGTCCAACCGTGCATGTAGTAATCATCTTCACGCCCAACCCAGGAGCTCAGTTGCGGTAGATATTCGATGTAGCTCCAGGCGTAGATGGGTAATTGGCGCAAAATTTCGACTGTTGGGCCAACGAGTAGCACAAATAGCCCTAAGGACAGAGCAAGGCCCATATTGAACTCGCTCAAACGTCTAATTCCGCCGTCCAGACCGCGAATCAACGAGAGCAATGCGATAGCGGTAATTGCGGCTACGACGATTAGGTTGGTAAATGCCCCGGCAGGAATGTTGAATAGATATTGCAGTCCAGCCGAGGCCTGTTCGGCACCATAGCCAAGCGATGTTGCGAGTCCAAACATGGTCGCAAATACCGCGATAATGTCCACTATGTGGCCAGGCCAGCCCCAAGTGCGCTCACCGAAGATGGGGTAACAGGTGGATCGAATTAATAACGGCAAGCCACGGTTGTAGCAGAAAAAAGCGAGCGCTAAACCAACCAAAGCGTAGACGGCCCAAGGGTGAAATGCCCAGTGATAGACGGATGATGCCATGGCTAGGCGTTTCAGAGCATCGCCGGTCGCTACTTCATTTAGCGGTGGCGTAATGGCGTGATTCATCGGTTCTAGAACGCCGTAAAACATTATGCCGATACCGATTCCGGCCGCGAAAAGCATGCATACCCAGCTTAGGCGATTAAATGACGGCTGCGCCTGTTCGCCGCCAATGCGAATCCGACCCGCAGGTGATGCGGCGAGCACTACGCAAAACACCAGCACCAGATTCATGCTGGCCATGAAGAACCAGTCGAGGTTTTCGGTGAGCCAGTGGCGCATGGTGACAAAGATTGACGCTGCAACCTCTGGCAGAGCGAGGGTAAACGCGATAAACAGCACTATCGTGACGCTGCTGATTAGGAAGACTGGGTGGTGAAAATCTAAACCGAATGAGGTGCGGTTGTCGTCGCCGATGGCATGGCTATGGGAGTAAGGACTAACCGCGGGTAAAGGCTTGCTTTGTGACAAAGGAGCTCCGTTTTTCACTACACAGTTATGACGGTAACAGAAAAAACAACTTAAGGGAGGTTTGCAGCGTGCCGCTTGCAGCTGAGTTGTTAGACTGGCCTAGAAAATTGACGTCTACTATTGGTAGTCTGGCGGCGCACAGGGTAAAGAGGCGCAGGATGGCGCGACGAGAGACGAAGCAGAGCGCGATCAAGCTATGACTCCGCTGCAGCAAGCAGAGTTTGCTCACCGGTTGGGCCGCCCTCTCACCACTTCTGTGAACAAAGGCAAGTCACCTGAAGAATTGTTGCTGATTCAGGCGAATGAAAAATCCTAGGAGAACTACATGAGCGCAGTCGAGGATGATATTCAGTTTGCGCAACCGCAAGATGTGCCCGTCGGGTATATGCACCGGCTGCGGGACTACTACCTGGCCTTGGGGTACGACAACCCTTATCGCTGGGCACAGTACGCTCAGGTGCCGTTCTGCCCGCTAAAAAAATCGCTTTTTGAAAGTCGGGTAGGGCTTGTGACAACCGCGGCCCCGTTTAAACCTGACGCTGGGGAGCAGGGTCCCGGAGCTCCCTACAATGCGGCTGCTAAGTTTTATCAGGTTTACAGTCGCCCGAGTGATGAGGATCAATTTTTAGGTATTTCTCATCTGGGTTATGACCGCGCTTATTCCTCAGCTGAGGACATTAATGCGTTCTTTCCGCTCGCGGCACTGCGCCAAGCGGCGGTTCAGGGAAGAATTCGCGATGTTGCACCTCGTTATTACGGTGCGCCTACGAATCGAAGCCAAGTTACGACGATTCAACAGGACTGCGATGATGTGTTGCGGATGATGCGGGAAGATGAGGTTGATTTGGCTATTTTGGTGCCAAGCTGACCCGTTTGCCATCAGACCGTGAGTCTGATTGCGAGGCATCTTGAAGCCAATGCTATCCCCACGGTTATTTTGGGGTCGGCAAAAGATATTGTGGAACACTGTGGAGTCCCGAGATTTGTGTTCAGTGACTTCCCGCTCGGAAATTCTGCTGGTAAACCCCACGACCCAGACTCGCAAACTGCTACGCTTGAGTTGGCTTTGCAGGTTTTGGAGTCAGCGCCGGTTGCAAGGACCACAGTGCAATCACCGCAGCGATGGTCCGATTCATTGGCCTGGAAGGTCGAATTTCAGAATGTTGAGCATATGTCTGCGCAAGACCTCGCTCGTCGTCGGGCCGAGTTCGATAAGATCAAGCAAGTTGGGCAAAAAGTCAGGGACGATACTGAGGCGGCACGTTCAGAAGCTTTGTAAGTCGCGAGCTAGGTCTATGCCGGTCTGGAATAAAGCCGGGACTCTGGTGGGCGGCGGTTGCTGGCGCGTTGTTGCGAAAATGTGTGTTGGACAAGAGCTGCAGATCGGTCGAGTTTTCTTAGGAGGGGGATGAGTAATGAGTTTGACAGCTTGGTCGTGGACCTTTCTGGTCGGTTATGTGGGTTTAATGGTCGGGATTGGGGTCTACGCTAAGCAGCGAATCCAGCATGCTGATGACTTCGCTACCGCCCGAGGGGCCTACGGCCCGGTATTTTTGGCGCTCGCTTTTGCCGCATCTACAGCCAGCGGCGCGACTTTTCTGGGAAGTCCGGCGATGTCCTATGAATGGGGTTTGAGCACCGTTTGGCTGCATTTCCTCTACCCCATAGGTGTCTACGTAGGCATTTTGATCTCCATGCGGCTGGTTGCGACCTCGGGCAATCGATTCGGCAACCGCTCGATTCCAGAGTATCTGGGTGATCGATATCAATCCGATGCAATGCGATTAATGGTGTCACTGCTGTCGCTCGTGCTGTTTTTCTACTTAGCTGGCCAGTTGGTATCCGGTGTGGTGATGTTTGAGATCATGCTTGGTCTGGATTCGTCTTGGGCCTTAGTTATTACCGCATTGGTTCTGCTTGTTTACGTAGTTTTGGGCGGCGCCCATGCGGACATTCTTACCGATGGCGTGCAGGGCGCGATGATGCTGGCATTAGCGCTACTTGTGATCTGTTTAGTTGCGCTCGGTTGGGGGGTAGATGGAGGCTTTGCCGGTATTGTGGCGGACCTTGAGCAGCAAGACCCGGTCTTGACTGCGCCAATTAACCCGAATACATCGTTATTCCATTCATGGTGGTCGATTTTTGTTATTGCTTTTGCCCATCTGCCCTTGGGGTTGCTGCCCCACCTTGGGAACAAACTATGGGCATTGGACACCAGCAAAAGTCGCTTTCAATTTGTCAAGCTGGCAGCGCTGTTCGGGCTCACGCTTGGGATGTTGGGCTTGGGTGGCTTGCTGGCGCGGGTTTACTTTGGTGATGCGCTGTACGCTGACGGTGCAAACCCCAATCAGGCCCTGCCGCTGTTGTTCATTGAACTTTTTCCAACTTGGCTTGCGGCATTAATTGGGGTTGGGGTGCTATCTGCGGTCATGAGTACCGCTGATGGCCTCGTGGTGTCCTCTTCGCAGATCATTGCGAATGATCTGTATCGACGTACGTTAGCCCCGAAAATGCATCCAAACCTGTCACAACACGAGCTAGACAGTCGTGTTTTAGCCATCAGTCGCTGGTCGACTGTTGGGGTCTTGCTGATTTGTGCTGCGATGGCTTGGTCGTTGATGGACGTTAATGTATCCCTTGTTGTGTGGATAGGCGTTGGTGGCATGATGGCAGCCTTTGCGGGACCCTTGGTATTGGGTGCTTTGTGGCGTGGTGTGACCCTCAAAGGGGCCTATGCTGGCCTCCTAAGTGGCTTTATCGTTTTTATTATAATCCACTCGCAAGTGCTTGAGCCTGAATGGTTTTCTGGGATGGGCCTAGGCGGGGTAGTTGCATGGCTTCGCGGTGAGGGTCCTAATCCGTATTCCTGTGCCGTGATGGGCGAAATCGTTTCGGTTCTCGTTACCTTTGTTGTTTCCAAGCTCACCCAGCCCCTGCCTGAGGCGCACGTGCAGGCGTTATTTCCCGATACTCCAGAAGATGCTGGGGGCCTGTCTTAGGCAGGTTAGCGTTATGGCGAAGCTAGATCATTTGATGTACGCGGTGCCCGATTTAGAGCTGGGTATGCAAAAAATCTTCGAACTGACGGGCGTTGCCCCGGTTATGGGTGGTTCGCATCCGGGTATGGGCACCCGTAACGCCCTGTTGTGTCTCGGCGAAGATCAATATCTGGAAATTATCGCCCCTGATCCGCAGCAAGATTTGGCGAGAACTACTGGCGATATTTTGGCGCGAAATCCGAATTCAGGCATTCGTGCCTGGGCCATTGCAACAAAGGATTTATCCGGCGTTCGGCACGCCGCTGAAACTCTGCAGATCGCCAGTCGAGACATCATCGACATGGCCCGCACGACCCCTGAGGGGGTCGAGTTGGCGTGGCAGCTATTGTTTCTCGACGATGCCCGTTGGCCGTTTTTTATTGACTGGAAGAAGTCTCCGCATCCATCAGTCAATGCTCCGCAGGGCTGCACATTAGCTGGTTTTTTGATCACAACGCCTGATCCTGTTGGTTATCGTGCCCTGATGGCGCAGCTGGATGTCGGGGTTCAAGTGAGTTCAGGGAATGTCGGCTTTGAGGCGACGCTGGAAACCCCCAAAGGATTAGTTCGTTTGCCCTCATGGATTTAGCATAAAATATCAGTAAAAACAGTACTATAAAAATTTAATGTATAAACGACTTTAGGGCTTAGTGTGGTTTTCGAAATAATCATTGATGCCAGTGCAATGGCGTTTTGACGCTATCGAGCGCTGCTGTGGTACTCGTCGTTGGGTACCATGGCGGTGCCGCTGGCAACACGATTGGTCATGTTAAAGAACGCGGCGACGTTGATGATGTCCCATATGTCGCGATCGGTAAAACCAACATCGCGCAACGCTCGGCGGTCATGCTCCTCGACGGTATAACTGGCGCTCGTGAGCTGTGCCGTAAAATCGAGCATGGCGCGCTGACGTGGCTCAAGCTCTGCCGTGCGATAATTCATGACCAATTGCTCGCCTAGAATTGGCTTACCAGACAATTCTCGTACTGCAGCGCCGTGCGCGGTTAAGCAATAGAAGCAGCGGTTTATGGAGGACACCACAACCGCGATCATTTCTCGCTCGAGCTTGCTCAAACCGCTGTCAGCTAACATGAGTTCGTTATACAGCCCGGTGAAGGCGTTGAGTTTAGCAATGTCGAAAGCGTGGGCCTGAAGCACATTGGGCACCATCCCGAGCTTTTCCTGACAGATTTTGAAGTATTTCTCGGTGCTCTCTGGCAGTGGGTCTAGAGTGGGCAGGTCGAGTGCGGTGGGAGTTTTCATAGCATTTCCTTTGGTCGATAGATGGAATTAGGCGTCATTGGTGGTGGCTAGTTCAATCAGCAATTCGCGGGTGTTGTGCCATTCGTCACGCTGCAGGCAATACTCTGAGGGTGCAAAGTCGGTCACTCCGGCCTCGGCGAGTGCTGCAACTTGGTCAGCGACTTCAGCTCGGCTTCCCACCACGGCTACGTCTGCGGGTCCATTTGCACCCTCGCGTTCGAACATAGCCTTGTAGGAGGGCAATCGACCATACATGCTCAGGCCTTTGCCTATGGAATCGCGGACGTTTTGCACTTGCTCAGTGACGCATATGGGCAATGTTGCTACGACTCGCGGTGTTGGACGTTGGTGCGCCGCAGCCGCTTCATTGAGCTGCGGTACAATGTGCTCGCGAATTGTTTTAGGGCCAACCCAAGCCAAAGTGGTGCCGTCGGCCCATTGCCCAGTCACTGCTAACGCTTGTGGGCCTAGGGCCGCTACTAATACCGGAATTTGTTGCCGTGGTTTCTGAAACAGTTGACCCGTGCAGCTTATAGACTCGCCGGTAAACTCTACGCTGCCCTCCCGCAATAACGGCATTAACACATTCAGGTATTCGCGCAGATGGCGAATGGGTTTGTCGAAGCCAATACCCAATTGCGCCAACATTGGCGCGTGAGACAGACCGATACCGAGCGTAAGTCGTTCACCAATAGCATCGGCGACAGTGAGGCTCTGGCCCGCCAGCGTCAACGGGTGGCGCGGAAAAGTTGGCACAATAGCTGTGCCGAGTTCGATTGAAGTAACTGTTTGTCCTACCAAGGCGAGGGTAGTGAGTGCATCGAGCCCACCTGTTGGGTGCTCGGCAAGCCAATAATGGGCGAATCCCTGATTCTCAGCAGCAGCAGCATGATCGGTGATCGCCTGCACCGATGCTTTTTGCACCATGCCGGAACCATTAATGCCTATCTTCATAACGTATTGCTCTGTGTGAAAGGACTCTCGTGTGCTAGAAATTGGTTGAAACGAGCCGCACTCAGCTCCTGCGCTGGGCTGCCTTATGCTTGCGCTGATGTGCTGTGTGCATTATTGCAATAGCTCGCAATGTTCGATCAATCATCCCATTGCCTGATGCTTTGCACGGCTTGAATGATCATCACCTTGCATGGACTGCATTGTTAGCTCGCTGTCCATACAGGTTGCAATTTGCTTGAGATCAAAAAAGCGCAAGCTAACCCCATTCATAGTCACCACCCACAAGGACAGTATCGCTGTCCTTCGCGGCCGTGTCACGCCGGGGTACAGGGACAGAGATACCAGCAGTTCGGTTTCTACCCATGCGATTTGGCATCTCTCTGTGACCCGATTGGCGTAAAATGCGCCGTTCAGGACTACCCCAGCCCCGCTATGAAATAAATCGAGCCGCAATTCATTTCATGGGGATAGGGTACGATAGCTGAAAACAAGGAGTGACTTGACCCACTGCTCATTGCGTTCATCCCAAGACTGACTCAACCTTCACGGAGTAGGTGTTACTGCGGATCAATATGGCCATCTTGATCGCAGTTTATGCAGCGTACGTCTTCCACTTCCTCATTGTTCGCCAGCGCAGCAACCCAGTCGCGGATGCTGGTGCCGTCAGCGGCAAATGTATAAAACTCAGGTCGCGCAAGTACGGTATGGGATTCGCCACCAGCAATGAAACTACGAAAATTGTCTGCCTGGGCGCGAATATCCGCATGATTGGCGGTCAATGCATCCAACAAATCGACGTCCTGCTGGCCGGATAAGGCAAGGAAACTTTTTTGGACACTGTCCTGAGCGGCGTCGTATTCTGCGAACTGGATGTTTGGATGGCGCTGCGCCGCGGCAATATACAGAGATTCGTAATTCATGGTGCTACTGTCCAGCGCATCGAACCCCGCCTCCTCGGTGATAAAGCGAAAGGTGCCCCAGGCTTCATGGGGGCGAGCATCGCTATTGGTCTGGCGGTAGCCTCCTGCACCATCGCCGAGTTGTGTGACGATTGCGTCAGCGTAGTGGTCGGCGATTAGCGAAGCATAAAACGGCGAGGGAATCGCACCCGCGGAGGAGCCGGTAACGAAAATCTCCTCGGGTTCGGTGGCATTTGCGTATGTCCAATCGAGGACGGTTTGCATATTAGCGCGCCCGCGGTGATAGATGGTGAGGGGCGGCTGGTCGGGTTCAAGGCCCGGATATTCAGTATCACTGGCACCGATATGCACGTCGCCGCTGCAGTACGGCGCGAAGACCACGGTGTGGTCCTTAAACGGATTGCTTGGATTGTCCAGATTGAATATACCAGTTTGGTAACCGCGCAATTGCGCCAGATTGATATTGTAGGTCGGCTTCATGGCTGGGTCGCAGTTGCCGCGAAACCAACAGGCACCGCCGCCTTGCAGGTAAACCAGTAGCTTCTTCGAATCACCTTGGCGGGTTAAGAATTTATAGGGGCTGCCGTCAGAACAGATGGATTCACCGCCCGGTAGGATTTCCTGCCAGGGCCTCGCGTCCTCGACAGCCCGTGTCTGTTCGGTTGACGCAGCAGTTACTTCCGCGGTGTTGGCCGTAGGTTGGCTACTGCAACCCGAGTAAGTAAATAACGCGGCCGCCAGAGCCAATAAAGTTGCCCATGTTCGCATAACGCTCTCCCTAAAATTTGCTACTTACTGACATTATCAGTCCCCATCGGCCCTCCGCCAGTGCGCTGTGGCGCTTATACGGCGGTTAGAGCTGGCATAGCGCAACACCTAATTGCCAAGGCGAAATTTATGCATGGGAATTGGACGAAGCGATAGAGCTACCTGCGATAAGCGGAGGTATTTTGTCCACCGAGTGGTGACAATGGCGCAGATATAGCCGGGTGGTTAGTTTTGACATCATGGGGCAGTAATCACATGCTCTTTATCTGCTTACTGGAGGTGGGTTATGCGTCTTAATGACGATGAAATTCGTGTTATCCGCAATGAGTGTGAACGATTGTCCGTTGCTTATGCTGTTTACCTAGACATGCGTAAATATGCGAAGTTCGCGGCGTTATTTGGTGAAACTGGCGTTCTCGCGGTGGGCGGACAGCTGCAAGGCCAAGAGGCGATTGCCGCCGCAATGGCGCAACGCTCGGACAAGTTGCGTTCACGGCATGTCCTGACTAACACGCTGATAGACGTTCAAGATACCGAGCATGCTACGGGCGTCACCTACCTGACGCTTTATCGCTACGTTGGTGACGCGAGTCTAAACCCCGCACCCATTAATTCATTTACCCCAGCAGCGGTTGGCCACTACACCGATGCCTTTGAACTGACGCAAGATGGGTGGCGCTTTGCTAAGCGTGAGTTGTCATTTGCTTTTCAGAATATGGAGTACTTTATGCGTCCGACAGACCAGCAGTAATGGAGGTTTAAGGTGGCTCAGCGTTTGCAAGACCGTGTGGTCGTGGTAACCGGAGGTGGCAGCGGTATTGGTCGTGGGGCGTGTTTACGCGCGGCTCAAGAGGGCGCTCGTATCGTTGTTGCTGATATTCGTAGTGAGCTTGCTGAGAGTGTTGCGCAAGAAATCAACTCCGGCGGTGGCGCGGCGGTGGCTGTTGCCTGCGATGTGGCTGTGGAAGATCAGGTGCAAGGGCTGGTGCAAACCACCATAGATGAATTCGGCAGTCTCTGGGGCATGGTTGCTAATGCCGGCACTGCTGGCAGCGGTTGGATTCATGAAACTACTATGGCGGACTGGCAGTTCGTTTTAGGCGTTAATCTGACCGGCCCCTTTCTCTGTGCAAAATATAGCTTACCGCACATGATGGACAAGGGTGGTTCGTTCGTTGTGACATCGTCAATTGCGGGTTCGGTGGTGGGGGCTGGCGGTGCGGCAGCATCCTATACTGTGTCGAAGCACGGTGTGCTGGGCTTAGTGAAGCAGATCGCAGTGGATTATGGTCAGTTCGGAGTTCGTGCCAACGCGATCCAACCGGCTGCGGTTCAGGGCACTCGGTTAGCCGTACATGCCGCGGAGGATCAGGCTAAGGCTACAACCCCTCGAGCTGCTCTGCCACGCCCGAAAGCGTGGTTGCCGATTCATCGGGCAGGTAAATCTCAAGAGGAATATGGCGCCACAATTGCTTTTTTGTTGTCGGATGATGCGGGTTATATAACCGGTGCCAGCGTACCCGTAGACGGCGGCTACCTCGCGACATAGAGATGGCATTCGGTAAGGAGACATCATGCTGACGCTATATAACGCCCGTTCGATCATCACTATGAACGAGTCTTTGCCGCGTGCCTCTGCGGTATTGGTCCGCGATGGCATGATTATTGAGGTTGGCGAGCCTGAACGGATGGAACCATGGCTCCGGCACGAAGAGTATGTGGTGGATGATAGGTTTGCGGAGCAAGTGATCTGCCCAGGATTTATTGATCCGCATTTACATCCAAGTATGGCTGCCGTGCTCCTGCCAATGGAATTTATCACCGCCATGCGTTGGAAGTTGCCTTGGGGTGAAGTGCAGCCGGTCACAGATTCTGATGGTTTTGACGAACGTATGGCTGCGCTCAGCGATATGAAGGGTGTAGGGGAGCCGCTGTTTATTTGGGGCTATCACCAGCTTTGGCATGGGCCGATGAGTCGCGCGCGCATCGAGACGGTAACCGGCGACAAGCCCACGGTAGTCTGGCATCGCTCCTTCCATGAGGTTTACATGAATGCTGCAGCCATGGACATGATTGGAGTGGTCGCGGCTGAGATTAAGCCCGGGATGCAGATTGATATTGAGCGTGGTTGGTTTTTTGAAGGTGGACTGGGTTACGCCATCAGTCGATTGAATCCTTGGATTCTGGCACCAGAGCAATACGCTGCGGGTTTGCAGCGGCTGAAACAGGTGGTGCACTCTGGCGGGCATACGACGATCGGTGATTTAGCTACCGGCATGTTTAATTTAACCGCCGAAGCCGAGGCCCTTAGCCAGCATTTAGAAGGCGACGATGTCCCATTCCGAACTCGCTTAGTAGCGCATGGCACAGTTTTGACCAAGGGCGGTGTGCCGCCCCAACAAGGGCCTGAACTGGCGGAGGCGCTGCTGCAGCGCAATAGCCACCGTCTGCATTTTGGTCGGCATATCAAGCTGTTTAGCGATGGCGCATTTTTCAGCCAACTCGCGCAGTTGCAAGCACCTGGGTACATCGATGGCCACCATGGTGAGTGGTTGAGCACTCCTGAGGTACTTGAACAACATATAAGGTCTTATTGGTATGCAGGCTATCAGATCCATGTGCATGTCACTGGCGATCTGGGGCTGCAACTTACTCTGGATATCCTGCAAAAAATGCAGGAAGAAAAGCCGCGCTTTAATCATGGGTTTACTCTTGAACACTTCGGTTTTAGTACGCCAGAGCAGATTCGTCAGATAAAAGCGTTGGGTGCTCAAGTATCGGCGAATGTTTACTATCTCCACGAGTTGTCTGACAGCTACACCCAGAGCGGCATTGGTTATGAACGCGCCTCTCAGATGGCGCGGCTTGGCAGTTGTTTTAAGGCCGGTATCAACACTACTGTGCATTCGGACTTCACTATGGCGCCGGCCGAACCCCTCAACAGTATGTGGGTCGCGGTAAACCGCATAAATCACGTGGGCGATGTCATGGGGCTTACGGAAGCTATAAGCCCTGAGCAGGCGCTACAGGCCATTACATTAAATGCCGCTCATGTTCTGGGGATGGCGGATATTACCGGTAGTATTCGAGCGGGTAAGCGCGCTGATTTCACGGTGTTAGACGACGACCCATTGACCTGTGACCCGTTATGCTTGCGAGACATTAATATTGCGGCAACTGTGTTCGAGGGCAAGGTCTTCCCTTTGGTGTAATGATGCAGATGTCGCCGCAAACGCCGATTACATTGATAGGCGGCTACTTAGGCGCCGGTAAGACGACGTTTATCAATAAGCTTTTAAATAGCGGACGTTTGCCCAGTCGGACAGCGGTATTGGTTAATGACTTTGGCGACATTAATGTTGACGAACACCTGATTCGCAGCGGTTCTAAAAGTGATCAAGTGATCGGTTTGGCGAATGGATGTGTTTGTTGCAGCATTGCTGACGATCTAACGGCTGCACTAGAGGCGCTAAAAAGTAGTGTCATAGAGCGGGTGCTGCTTGAGTGCAGTGGGGTGGCCGAGCCGCAGAAGGCACGGCTGCAGTGTCATTATCCGGGTTACTACCCGCACGCGTCAGTCGTTTTGGTGGATGCGTTAAATCATGCGCAACGGTGTACTGATAAATATGTCGGCGCATTAGTCAGCGCTCAAGTCAAACAAGCGGACTTAATCGTCATGAGCAAGTCCTCGGCCAACCCTGACTTTCAATTAAATATTTTGCTGCCCAGCGTTGACGCGGATGCTGAGGACGCCGTTGAGATAGTGTTGGGTTGGCAAGGCACGAACGATTCAGCGGAGACTGGCTTCGGAGATCGTGCTCCCAAGTTTTTCACCGAGACTTGGCGGTGTCAGGAGTCATTGTCCGCTGAGAAATTAATTCAACGTCTTGACGCCTTGCCTGCATCGGTGCATCGGGTTAAAGGTTTTGTTGCGACAAATGCGGGCATTGTTGAAATTCAGCGGGTGGGTACGGATATGCAGATAACACCATGGCAGTCCTTGTCACGCCCTGACCACTTGGGCTTGGTGTTTATCAGCCATACCGCGGAAAATTTGGCGTTGCTAGGGTGGGCAGATTAGTCCTTCATACGCTCAGATTTTGGATCATAGAATGGCGCGATTTGAACGCGAATAGGATAGCGTTGCAGCGCGACTTCCACCTCAAAGGCGCCTGTAGTCAGCCACTCCCGTGTCACGCCGTGGGCATGAGTTAGTTCAGCAATAGCCAGACTCTGGCCGATTCGGTGGCCCCAGGCTGCTGATGTGGTAAGGCCCACAGCTTTGCCATCTCGATAAACAGGCTCGTCATGAATCATAAACGGCGCGTCGCTGCTGGTGATTGCTAGGTGTACCAGTCTGCGCTGCAGTGGCCCCTGCTGTTTTTCGAGTGCTTCTTTACCTATAAAGCCATCTTTGTCCCTGGCGACGGCGAAATTAAGGCCTGCTTGAGGCGGGGTAATATGGTCGTAAATGTCGTGGCCCCAGTGCCGATAGCCCTTTTCCATACGGCAGGCATTCATGGCATGGAATCCCGCCGGAGTCGCGCCAAGATCAGCTCCTTTGGCCATAAGCTCTTGCCAAAACTCAGCTGCTTGGTTTCGCGGCAGATACAGTTCATAGCCACGTTCGCCAACATAACTTAGACGATTGGCACGAATCGTTGCGCAAGTGGAGTGATATTGTTCAGAGCGATAATAAGGCAGCTGAGCAATTGACGCTGTGCCGCCAAGCAGTCGGGCGAGCAGAGTAGTGGACTTTGGACCCATTACGCCAATGATGGCAATGTCCTGATCTTGGCGCACTTCGCAGTCAAAAAGTTGGGCGTGGCGGCCTAGCCATGTCGCGTCACGGCGCTCGCTTGCGCACGCTGCTACCACCATAAATTCGCGAGCACCAGTTCGGGTAACGGTGACATCGGCCTCGATGCCGCCATCATCATTTAGCCACTGGGTGTAGACGATCTGGCCGATTTCTACATCCATTTGATTGGCGCAAATATGCTGCAGGCAAGCTAAAGCGTCTGCGCCGGTAACCCAAAATATCGGGTAGCTGCTTTGGTCGAATAACGCGACATCATTCATCACAGCCATGCACTCGCGTTGGCACGCGTCAAACCAATTGGGTTTGCGATATGTGTATTGATAGCTGCTCTGCCCGCCAAAAGCATACCAGTTGGGCCGCTCCCAGCCGGCCAGTTCACCCATGACAGCGCCCTGATCCAATAAGGTTTGGTGTAAGGGGCTAAGGCGCGCATTTCTGCTGGTTGCATATTGCTGGTGGGGCCAGTGCATGGCGTAGAGTAATCCCAGCGTTTCCCGGGTTCGTTCGCGCAGAAAATCTGGCTCAGCTTGAAATGCAAATGTGCGTCGCACATCGACATCCCAGAGGTCCATTGGCGGTTTGCCGTCGCGCATCCACTCAGCAAGGACCTTACCAGCGCCACCTGATGATTGGATACCAATGGAATTAAAGCCGCAGGCGACAAATAGGTTGCTGACTTCCGGCGTTTCGCCCAGCAAATATCGGTCATCGACGGTAAAACTTTCCGGTCCATTAAAAAATAACTGAATACCCGCGTCCGCCAGTTCAGGAAATCGTCGAGTTGCCTGTTCGAGCATGGGTTCGATGTGGGCAAAGTCGTCTGGAAGTGCGTCAAAGCAGAAATTTTCGGGTATGCCGTTCATGCCCCAAGGTTTGGCGCGCCGCTCAAAGAAACCCAATATCAACTTGCCGGCATCGTATTTGTAGTACACCTGTTCGTCCGGCACGCGTAGGGTTGGTCGCATGCTGGTGAAGTTTGGCAGCGGCTCAGTGACCAGATAAAAGTGCTCTGCAGCGTGTAAGGGCAGGTGGACATCATGTTGGCTGGCAAACTCTCGGGACCACATGCCGCCGGTAATGACCACCTGCCGTGCACGTACAAGGTGACCGTCCTGTAAGTAAACGCCGACAACTTTGGCGTTTTCGATGGCAAGCCTTTCCACCGGCGTCTGTTCAAAAATTTGCGCGCCCCTGTTGCGGGCACCCTTGGCCAGCGCCAAGGTGGTATCCACCGGGTTAGTTTGTCCATCGCCCGGTAGATATACGCCACCGAGCACGTCGTCTGTATCAATGCCGGGCCAACGTTCGCGGACAAAGTCGGGGCCAATTAGGTCACAAGCGACGCCGAACGCGTTTGCCATAGTTGCTTGGCGCTTCAACTCTTCAAGTCGTTCAGCATTAAGAGCGAGGGTCACAGACCCGGTTGGTTGGTAGCCGGTTTCCTGACCAGTTTCTGCAGCAAGACTGGCAAATAGCTCGGTTGAGTATTGGGCCAGACGAGTCATATTTTGCGATGCGCGTAATTGGCCCACCAAACCGGCAGCGTGCCAAGTGGTTCCGCAAGTCAGTTGCTTGCGTTCAAAAAGTACGACGTCGTTGAGGCCCAGTTGGGTCAAGTGATAAGCCACTGAGCAACCAACAATGCCACCACCGATGATGATGATCTCGGCGCTGTCTGGAGGATTATTCATGCAAACTGTCGCGTTTCTGGTACATAAAAACCATAGCAGGTTTAGCCGCTATGGTGATCCCGCGCATCTTAAGCTGGCTCGGCGCAGAGCGACGGCCAGCCCGTGGTTAACCAGCGCAATTTGCGAATATGCAGGTATGCTCGGTAATCCTCGTCTGCGCGCTTTGCATGATGGACCAACCAATCTTGCCCGTTTTCGCTAAATAGATCGCTGTGCCCTGTGCCCATGTAGTTGCCATCGCGGGCAATCAATGGCGTGCCTCCCCCTAGATAGAGCGGCCAACCATTAGCGTCAAGATATGGCCCGGCTATATCACGTGACCGACCGACTCGCACCTGATACTGAGTGTCGGCCCCCCGGCAACAATGGTTGAATGACATAAACAGATAGAAGTACCCCTGGCGATAGAGCAAATGTGGCGCCTCGATAATGGGGTCGTTTTGTAACAAGAAGCGTTGGGCCAGAGTTGTGAACTCGGCGCCGGGTAGAGGCTTCAAGGTCAGCGGATCAAGCTCTATCAGTTTGATGCCGCCGATGGTTGAGCCGAAGACCAGCCAAGGGGTTTGGTTTGGGTCGACAAAAAAGTGCGCGTCGATGGCGTTAAACGTCGCGCTTTCATCGCCACAATAGATGTCGATATCAGCGTAGTGAGGCTTCGAGCGTAATATGAGGCCGTGGTCTAACCACTGATAATTAGCGCTGTTAGGATCAAGGCTTAGGTTCGTCGCAAGCCCTGTGGCGGCGTTACAGGTATTGGAAATATGGGACTGATAAAAGTAAAGGTAACGGCCCCTGTAAAAGGCCAGATCTGGGGCGCCAATGTGATCGGCTTGGGGAATCTGTTGCACTAACCAGGCGGGTAGAGCCTCGAATACCTGCCCGGCTAGACGCCATTCCCTGAGGTTGTCTGATCGATAAAAGCTTCCCAGGTGGCTTGAGGAGTAAACGAAATAGGCGTCTTCAGACTTGATCAGGCTTGGGTCATGAATCGGGCTCGTGATCGTTTTTGGGTCGGCCACGTTTGGATTCAGCACACAGTCTACGCGCGACTGGCCGCATGACATCAACAGCGTGGACAGGGCGAGTAATGACAGCACTTTCAAGCGACGGCAAATTCTCAGCATTTAGGTTTAGGCGTTTTGTTCTGATAGCGTTCACCCATTGTGTCGCTAAATCACACCGCAGCGATAGTGGGGTTGAGGGGTAAAGTGCGATATAACCGTTGTCGATCACAAGGGGAAGGCGTGCCGAATGCTGGCACACCGTTGTAGGAGGAGGGGATGAATCAAGTGAATAAAACTTCACCCAATGTGGTGGTGCTTTTTCCTGATCAGTTGCGGGCGCTGTCGCTGCCGTTGTTTGGCGAGCAGCAAATAGAAACGCCGAACATAGACCGCTTAGCGGCTGATAGCTTGGTGTTGGAAAACGCGATTTCCAACTGTCCCGTTTGCACGCCAGCTCGAGCGATGCTGTTGACCGGACGTTACCCGCAAACAACCGGACATTTGATCAATACCACCCGTACTCGGCATTCGGAAATTTCTATTGGCGATACCTTTGCTCGAGCTGGCTATAAAACTGCATGGGTGGGTAAGTGGCACTTACACACAGGACTTTGGCCAGCCTTAGATCGAATGCCCCAACACCCTGATTGGGTGCCGGAGGGTCGCGACCGATTGGGCTTTGAGTTCTGGCGTGCCTACAACCAACACATGGTCTTTTTCGACGGTTTTGTGCACAAAGACGATTGGAATTATGAACGCTGGGAAGGCTATGAGACAGACGGTCTACTGAATTACGGTTTTGAATTTATGGACAGCGTTGGCGATGCCCCGTTTTTGTTGTTCCTGTCGCCGCACCCACCGCACTATACGCCGTTCAAGTTCGCGCCGGATCATTGTTACGAGCGATTGCCGAAGACCTTATATTTGCCGGCAAACGTGCCCCAACAATTACAGAGCGCATCGCTCGATATGTATCGCCACTATCTTGCGATGATCCTCGCAGTGGATGAAATGTTAGGACGCCTTTTGGACTATCTCGAGCAAAAAGGCTTGGCTAACAATACCATTGTATTGTTTGCCTCGGACCACGGTACCCAAGGCGGTGGTCAAGGGGTTAATCCGTGGTCGAAGAAAAATCCTTATGAAAATTCGATCCGCATACCGGCGCTATTGCGCTATCCAGGGGTGATCGAGCCTGCAGTTAGCCAACGCATGACCAGTATGGTGGATTTCTTTCCTACCCTATGTGGCTTGGCGGGCATACCGGTACCACGCAGTATCGAGGGGACTGATCTGTCCGGACGATGGGCTGACACGGCTACCGATCACAGTGCCTTTATCATGAATTTTTCAAAATGGTTTGACTGGTTTCAAGATGGCGCGGAATGGCGGGGAGTGCGAACTCAACAATATACCTATGCCAAATGGCTCAGCGGGAAAACTGAGTTGTACGATCTGTATGAGGATCCGTTACAAATGCATAACTTGGCAGGTCAAGTCGGTGCGCTGGAGCCACAATTGCACGAGATGCTCCAAGTCCACCAGCGGCAGCGGCGAGATGAATTAGTACCTTGCACGGATTGGAAACACTGGTTGGACGAGCAGCGTCGCGTGGTGCGTAATGCCCATGGGCCGCTAAGTCATCCAGAATCGGAGCCCGATTGGTCGTTGCTGCACTGAACCTACGATATTAGCACCATCATTATGCGCCTTGGGGCTATGGCGAGGCGCGTCGCTCTGTAGTTAGATGCTGTCGACGCACAGAAGTGGGGCTGGAGCAGGGAGGCTGGTTTGAGCGGCGCGGCTCGCGTGGCTTACGAAAAGCGCTCTGCTTCATGCTCAGTAACTAGGTTCTAACGAGTAAGCTCTTATCCTTGACCTAAAAAAATCAACTTATCCTCCGCGCGCGCGATGTTTGTTTCCGCAGAAAGCATCAGCGACACTCTGTAGACGGCGGCTAAGAGGGATATTTATGAAACGAAGTAATGGGGTTTTGCCAATCGGTGCGAAATATGGGGTGGTGATGGCGTTGATCATGGCAGCCCCCGCGACGGCGTTCGCTGAGCAGCGTGTTCTGTATGCAGAAAATTTTGAAAGTGGTGCAGCCACAGGCTGGCTATTTGACGGCAAGGGTAAGAACAAGGTTACTGAGTACGAGGGCAACCATTCGTTAAACCTATCCCGCCAGCGTAATGCTCAAATGACGGTCGATGTAGAGGGCTATTCGCGTTTGGACATGACCATGCAGCTCGCGGCTTTCGATTTAAAAAAAGGTGAGAGTTGCAAGGCAGAAATTTCTAGTAGTGGTGGTGCGCGTTGGCAAGCGCTGTTGACGGTTACGCCGGCGATGGCTGATGGGATCACCCTTCACAGCAATACTGGGCGCATCAAAAATCCTGGCAGTCTTAAACAGCTGTTGTTGCGCTTCCGCGCAGACGGTGGTCGCAAAGCCAAGTGTTGGGGTGATAACGTGGAAATTATAGGGAAACGTTAACGCGTTAAAACACTGCGCTGCGTGATTGTGATTTAATAAAGAAATGATCCGAGCGCTGATTTTCACCGACCTTGACGGCACCTTACTCGACGACCGCTATGACCTAGTTGGTGCCGCTATGGCCATGGATCGAGTTTTCGAGCTTGGCGCGCTTGTTGTTCCCGTATCCAGTAAAACTCATGCTGAAATGATGTTATTACGCGCGCAACAGTCTGTGGCAACGCCCTTTGTTTTTGAGAATGGTGCCGGCATAGACTGGGGTGATGAGAAACCATGGATCTCGGGGGCAGTCGATACGCCCTGCGGTATGCAAATCGAAGGCTTAGACTACCCTGGTCTTTGCGACCAATTGAAAACATTGCGTGAGCAACATGATCTCGACTTTGTTGGCTTCAGCGAATTGAGCGCGGAGCAAGTTTCGAAGTTGACGGAGTTATCCTTGCAGGACGCACACTTGGCGAAGCAGCGTATGGCTTCAGAGCCGATGGTGGGATTGAAGCAAGCCGAGCAGGTGCTAGTCATGACGCAGGCGTTGTCTGAGCGAGGGCTGCTGCTGCAGAAAGGCGGGCGTTTCTATACCGCAACGTCAGCGCGGCAAAAGAGCGACGCGGTTGCAGAAATAATTTCTGTGCTGCAGTCAACAATGACTCGCCCAAAGCGGGTTATTGTGTGTGGGGACAGCCCCAATGATCTATCGATGTTAGCGCTAGGCGACGCCGCGCTTGTATTTTCTAGTCGCCCGACGAATGGCGTTGGGCCAGCAGACGAAAGTTTAGATGCCCAGCGCGAAATGAAACGGCATTTACGTAGCACCGCTACGGTTTCGCGTTTGGTTGACGTATGCAACGCAGGCCATGAAGTCTGGTTGCAAGCCATAATCAGCGAGCTCAGCGCTTAGCGCTGCACTACTCAGATTAAAACCGGATAATTTGTTTATGAGCGATTTCTTTCAAAACGGCATTATCACTACCTTGCACAACCTGTCTACGCGTTCGCAGGAAGGGCTGGAGGAAGAGCTTGGCGAGTTTGCAAAAGACTGCCCGATGACCCTCGTGTTGCCCTGCTTATATTCTGAACTAGCACAGCCTGCGCTGGCGAAAATCGTGCAGGAGCTTACTGGGGTTGAGTACCTTGAGCATATTGTTATCGGGCTGGACCGTGCTACTGAGGCCGAATACCGGCACGCACTGGATTATTTTAGCGTTTTACCACAGCCGCATACCGTTATTTGGAACGATGGGCCGAGGATGGCCAGTCTGCAGAAGCGCCTTGGCGAATTGGGGCTTGCGCCGACAAGTCTAGGGAAGGGCTGCAACGTTTGGTATTGCTTTGGCTTTGTTCAATCTTTGGGGGGTGTTCAGGCGGTAGCATTACACGATTGCGACATCTCAACCTATGATCGCGGCATGTTGGCGCGGCTGTTTTATCCAGTCGCTAACCCGCAATTCAATTACCAGTTTTGCAAAGGGTTTTATGCCCGAGTTGCCGATGGCAGGATGAATGGACGAGTCAGTCGGCTTTTGGTGTCGCCGCTGATTCGGTCCATGAAGCGTGTCTTTGGCGCGCATCCATTTCTAGATTACTTAGACAGCTTTCGTTATCCATTGGCGGGCGAATTTTCCATGCATATCGATGTGCTGCGCGACATGAGAATCCCGGCGGATTGGGGTCTTGAAATTGGTGTTTTGACGGAGGTGTATCGGAATCATTCTACGAATAGAGTTTGTCAGGTTGAAGTGGCAGACAACTATGATCACAAACATCAAGAGTTATCTCTGGAAGATAGCACCAAGGGCTTGTCTCGTATGAGTGTGGATATCACCAAGTCTTTGTTTCGAATTTTGGCAACGCTAGGGTTTGTCTTTGAGTACGGTACGGTTCGCAGCACTAAGGCATCCTACCTACGTATCGCCTTAGATTTAATCGAGTCCTACCACGATGATGCGCGTATGAACGGCCTTCACTATGATCGTGACGCCGAGGAGAGGGCAGTTGAACTCTTTGCAGCAAATGTCCTTAAGGCGGGTAAATCCTATTTAGACAGCGGAGAAGAAACTCCATATATCCACTCCTGGAATCGTGTTACGAGTGTGTACCCTGATGTGTTCGCCGATTTCCAGCGGTCGGTGACCGACGATCAGGCTGAATATGCAGAGGCTAAGGGCTGACCTGCGGCACGGATATCCAGCGCACCTGGTAGGGTGCCATTGCTATCGCCTGATGCAGATGGACGTTTTCATCCCTGAGGATATCCAAGCCGATATCGGGTAGGGACTCGTCGACTACCAATGCCGTTTTTGTTGTCTCTGCGCTAAAAGAAGCGACAACGAATATGCGTTGATCGCTGCTTTGTCTTTTGAGCCAGATGTGGCTCTGATCATAGAAGATGACTGTTTGACTTGCTGATGGGGAAAAAGCGGATTGGCCGCCTCGCAGCTCAAGATTTCTACAAATTTCTTTAAAGATAATGGATTGTGAGTTGGCGTCGTTATCCAACAATTCCGTTAGGTTTGCCAATTCCCAGTGGCCGCGGTTTATGGACCGGGTACGCCCACTGCTCTCTACACCTTGCAAATCATTCAGGCCGCCGACCAAGGCATTGATATAAATCGCGGGTACGCCCTGAAACGCCATCATTAGTTGATGGGCCGCCAAATACGAAGGTATGTCTTCCTGGGCTCCGCCGAAGGCGGAAAATAAGGCGATATTTAGTTCATAAACGCTATCTTTACCGTCTTTATCAGTGCGCATGGCGGCATAACCGCCGCGTTCATGAATTTTGTCTGTAAGATTTTCGATTTCGCTATCGGGCACTAAACCTTCTAATGGCCTGAGCCCGATCCCATCGTGGGAGGCAATGAAGTTTATAAAGCTGCAGCCGTCATTGGGCGGGTTTAACTGATTCGCCCACAGGCCGAGATATTGGCCGTTATTGAATAAGTAGCTATAGAGCAACAGCGGTGCCAAGCTGAATTGATAGACTAAGTGCGCCTCGTCCTGATTGCCAAAATAACTAACGTTTTCTTCATGTGGGACGTTAGTTTCAGTGAGCAACAATGTCTGCGTTTGCATTTCATCAATAAGGGCACGCAGAATTCGCACAACGGCGTGAGTCTGCTCTAGATTGATGCTGCTGGAGCCTAACTCCTTCCAGAGAAACGCTATGGCATCCAACCGTATAAACCGCGCTCCATGGGCGATGTAAGAAGAGAGCACGCGGACAAATTCACAAAGTACATCAGGGTTAGCAAAGTTCAGATCAATCTGATCGTCGCTGAAGGTGGTCCATACTCTTTTTACGCCTTCGTAGGTATGCACATGAGTGAGAAGCGGAGAATTCCTGGGCCTTACGACATTTTCAAGGCCAACCAGTGACGGCATTTCATGAAAATAATCGCACCCGGGTTTTCTGCCGCCGATGAAGTCCGCAAACCAGAGATTCTCTCGTGAGCAGTGGTTGATCACTAGATCGAACATCAAATCAAAGTTTTCGGAAAGAGTATGGATATCCGACCAGTCCCCCAAGTCTTGCCGAACTGTTTGATAATCTATTACGGCGAACCCGTCATCCGAGGATGACGGGAAAAAAGGCAGGATATGTATGGTCGATATTTTTTTCGCAAGATGTGAGTTTGCGAAACGGTTGAGCGCGCTCAAGGGACTGCCTGGCTGATCTCGAATGCTGTCGCCATAGCAAATGAGCATGCTATCTCTGGCGCTAAGGGAACGGCTTTCACTGGCTTTTTTTGCGGTCGCGTCCATGAGTTCGCCCATAGATATCGCCATGAGTTTTTTTGCCAGATAGCTAGAACCGCCTTCCCCGTAAAGAGCGGTAAGGTTTTGCACCAGCGCGTATTCGCTTGGGGACATAGCGGCCGATTGGGCTCTAACGGCAGGATTTGAGCCATTGGCGTCGCCATAAGCTTGCCCGTCATTCTGGGTTTTAGGATTGTTCGTCTTGTGCTCTCTTTTTACCGTTCCAGCTGCCAAAGGCTCGTGCGGACCCGTCTGGGTTTCCTCTCGCGCGGGTTGATTATGCGGCTGTTCCATTGTGAAAAATAAATCGGGTTGATTTAATGCAATTTGTTTCCGATTTGTATCATTATCCGTCGCTGAGTTCCATCGGAAAACTCATTGTTGTTTGAAGGATGCCCATGTCTGATCTGGATTGGCTAATCGTTACGCTATATCTCTCTGGTATGTTGGCTTTGGCGGCGTGGTTGGGTCGCCGCCAGCGTTCAGGAACCGATTATTTTTTGGCGGGGAGAGGCATGTCTAGCGGTAGTCTTGCGGCCTCGACTCTCGCGACACAGTGCTCTACGAATAGTTTGCTCGGCGCACCCGCGTTTGTCGGGTTTACCCTTGGTGGCGGTATGGTTTGGCTTCAGTATGAATTGGCCGTGCCCTTGGCCATGGCTGCGCTGATCGTTCTAATTGTTCCTTCCCGACAGATGGGTGTGATTTCTATATACGAAATTCTCGAGCAGCGGCTTGGCCGCGAGTCGAGGATTCTGGCGAGTGGCTGTTTTTTGCTATTCCGCGCCGTTGCCACAGGTGTCACGATTTACGGAGTCACGCTAATTCTGGCCGAACTGCTTGGCGTTGATTATGCGCTTGCGGTGTTACTGCTTATGGGCGTGACGCTGCTGTATGATCTTTTAGGCGGGATGCGGGCTGTCGTAATCAGTGATTTGCTCCAGTTAGTTTTGCTTTCGATCACTGTTCTGTTCAGTCTGATGCTGCTCGGCGATGCAACAGATTGGTCGTTCTTCGCCGTTACTGAGCGCACAGCAGTTATTCGCAACGACTGGGGTTTAGATGGCGAGGACTACGGGTTCTGGCCAATGTTGATTGGTGGCTTCTTTCTCTACGCGGCTTATTACGGTTGCGATCAAAGTCAAACCCAGAGGGTTTTGTCGGCAAAATCCGACGCTGGGTCTCAGCGAGTCCTATTGCTGAACGGACTGCTGCGTTTTCCGCTGGTTCTTAGCTATTGTTTTCTGGGTTTGGGTCTGGCGGCCTTTGCTGCGCAAAACGCGGATTTCATTACCTCACTGCCGCTCACTGGGGCTGGAGAACCTAACTTCAATTTGGCTTTTCCGATGTATGTCATGGGCAATTTTGCGCCGGGCTTTGTTGGGCTCGTTATGGTGGGGCTTTTAGCTGCGGCAATGTCGTCTATAGATTCGGCGATCAATAGTCTTTCAGCGGCAACGATGGAAGATTTCGTCAGGCCCAATTGGCATTTGAGTGACCGGAAAGTTTTACAGCTTTCGCGTCTGTCGACTTTGCTGTGGGGGATCGCCTGTATTGCATTTTCCTTTCAAGTTGAGCGTATCGCGCCGACGATTTTGGAAGCGGTTAACAAAGTCGGGTCTATGTTTAATGGCCCACTTTTGGCGTTGTTCTGCACGGCTCTTTTGTTGCGCGAAGTACCTCAGCGGTTTGCCCTGACCGGATTTATTATTGGTCTATTGGTAAATCTGGGTTTGGCAATGGGAGCTCCCGAGGTATCTTGGCTGTGGTGGAATGTCGTAGGCTTCGTTGTCGCGATTTTTTATACCTTTGTGGCTATGTCACTGAACAGGCGCAAAATCAGCTTCGCGCGCTATCAGTATCCGCAGACCAAGACAACTATCTCAGCGTTATTGTTGATGACTGCAGCAATTTTGGTGCTTTGCTTTATGCTGGAAAGGTTTGGCCACTGAATTTGTTGACGCCTGAAGGGGCAGCCAAGCTTGGAGAGCGCGATTTGCGCAATCGATTTATCGGCCGTAAAAAATTATTTGATCAGGGAGAGGTTTTGTGGGTTTAGGAAGTACCGAGGTTGAGTTTGCATGCGGTAAGCGCATGAAAAATCGATTCATGTTGGCGCCATTAACAAACTGTCAGAGCAATGATGACGGGACTTTATCCGACGAAGAGTTCAACTGGCTGACTTTGCGTGCGAAAGGGGAATTTGGTTTAACTATGACCTGTGCTGCGCATGTGCAGCAGATAGGCCAAGGATTTCCAGGTCAGTTGGGTATTTTTTCTGATGATCATTTGGTCGGCCATCGTCGCTTGGCTGAAGCGATCAAATCTGAAAATAGCTTGGCTGTAGCGCAATTACATCATGCCGGCATGCGGTCGCCTGCAGCGCTGATCGGAACAGCTCCCGTGTGCCCGTCTATGGATGAAGAAACAGGCGCAAGAGCGATGACCTTGGATGAAGTGAAACAGTTGCGCGATGATTTTATTGCGGCTGCAGTTCGCTCTTGGCAGGCCGGCTACGATGGCGTTGAGATTCATGGTGCGCATGGCTATATCCTTTGTCAGTTTTTAAGTGAGCTATACAATCGCAGAGACGACGAGTATGGGGGTTCATTAGAAAATCGAGCGCGCATACTGTTTGAGATCGTGCGCGGTGTTCGCCAAGCCTGTGGGCCGGAATTTTTGCTTGGGGTTCGTCTATCGCCAGAACGTTTTGGTATACGTCTAGCCGAAGCTTTGGATGTTTGTGAGCAACTCATTGCGGGCGGAGAAGTGGATTTTCTTGATATTTCGCTATGGGATTCGTTCAAACTGCCAGAAGAGGAGGCATACCAAGGGAGTTCCTTATTGTCTCATTTTGCTCGGTTGCCGAGAGGTAAGGTGCTGCTGACGGTAGCCGGAAAGATTTTGACTGCAGAACAAGTTCAGGATGTGCTAGCAGCCGATGTTGACTTCGTCACCATCGGGCGGGGTGCAATCCTGCATCATGATTATCCGCGTCGGGTAATGAATGATGACCGATTCGAACCTGTTTCCTTGCCGGTCAGCCGAGCTCATCTCGCGCAAGAGGGCCTGAGTGAAAGGTTTATCGAATATATGGGCGGCTGGAAAGGTTTCGTAGCCGACTAATACTTCACATCTTGTTCACCATACAGTCTGCACTGTAGCGGCTTAAATCAAGCGAGTGTCACGGCAACAAGTGATTGGAAAAATCGGCATTATCGGAGACGTCCATAGCGAGCACTTACGTTTAAAACAGGCGTTGGGCTGGTTGGAACAACAATCGGTAGATGCCGTTATCTGCACCGGCGATATCGCGGATGGGCAAGGCTGCATCGAGCAATGCTGGCGCGCCCTAGCCAGCGCTCAGGTCCATACAGTCGCGGGCAATCATGACAGGTGGCTGCTCGACGATGAAAACCGCCACGTGCGTAACGCGCAATTCCGGACCGGTGTAAGCGAGGAAGGACTGGCTTTCCTCCAGAGTCTACCGAGAGTAGTGCGACTAGAAACCGCGGGCGGCGAGCTACGTTTGTGCCATGGTATGGCAGACGACGACATGGCAAAGGTATGGCCCGGCACAGAAACGACTGCAACCCGCCGTAGCGAAGTTTTAGACAAGTGGCTGTCAGAGCCACATGCGCCAACATTTGTTGTGAATGGGCATATGCACTTTCGCACGCTGATTGACTTTGAGCATAGTTATTTGATCAACGCTGGAACGCTAAAAGGGCGTTGGGCAGGGATTACCGTTTTGGATATCGCAGCCCGGGAAGTCGCAGGCTTCAATCTTCAGGATGGTGGTGCTGTTGTTGCAACGCAGAAGTTTAGCTTAGACGATAGGACGGATCGCCGGATCTGGAATAGCACGGCAGCCTTTGACGGGCGCTGGCGGGCTACAAGCATGCATCAACCCATGCAACCAATGGGAAACGAGGCAGTCAATCATTAGCCGGATACGACCGCAACGAAAGGCGGCCCATCATTAGCCGGATACAATCACAACAAGAGGCGCACTAATATGGTGCGT
>ERZ802830.494-NODE-494-length-39285-cov-10.0855_pt1 | contig 39285 bp, 35 predicted proteins | sample MGYA00345654_ERZ802830 | MGnify/ENA primary metagenome ERZ802830 (study PRJEB30503, sample SAMEA104212375) | marine metagenome | biome: Westerlies Biome; feature: [SRF] surface water layer (ENVO:00010504) within the epipelagic zone...; material: water... | reverse complement strand
AGGAGGGATATTATTGATGGATATTCCATTGAGCATGATCTCGCCATGAGTTGCAGTTTCAAAACCTGCTAGCATCATCAAACATGTAGTTTTCCCAGATCCTGACGGACCCAACATTGTCAAAAATTCACCTTTTGGCACCTCTAAATTAAGATCTTTTACGACGAGTGTCTCGCCATCATAACTTTTTTGCACGCGATCAAATTTGACGAATGCTGAGGAGGTGTTTTTATTTACCAAGTTTTATATTCCTTTGGACCCTAGTAATGTATGCTTATAAACACGCATTTAAAACATATACTGTATCACTTGATCAAGGCGAATGAAAATATTTATTTCAGAAGCTAAAAATTTCTTTTGAAAGGCATTTTTTTATATTCTATTTTGACAGTTTATTCATATGCCATGCCAAGGATTGGTTGCTTGAAAATACTGGTTTATTTATCTCATGGGCGATTTTATCTAAACAGTTAAATGTTCTCAAATTTGTGCAACTAATAAATACTGCCTCTGAAGACGTATTTTGACCAAGAGTTATTGCAGCTTCAATTGTTGATCTTTCCGAAATGCGGGCAACTTTCTCTTCCCTTCCTTCTCCAAAGGTTCCGAAAGTTTCTGTGCTTAAGCCGTTAATTTCGAAAGCCTTTCGAAGAGGGGTGTTAACTTCTTCTATGTATGGTGAAAGTAAAGCTAATTTTGTAACCCCTATATGTTTTGCATATTCGGTCGCTGCCAAAAGGGGATTTGTCACTATTCTTGTATTGCAGCCAGATTTAATTAGATCTGATATTTTCTCTGACCCAATGATAGCACTTGCTGAAGTACATCCATACCCTATTACAGAAAACTCTCTTGATTGTGGTAAAAGTTTTGCAGAAGTCGTGATATGCTGCTCCATGCTAGTTAAGGTTTGTGGAGTAACTTCTAAGCCGCTTGGAATTCTGGTCACAAAAATTTGGCTTTTTGATGCTCTGAAAGCTTCCCGAAATTCGCCTTCGATTGTTTCATCTACTTGAAGAACAATTAAACCCATCGGAGGGGGGCTATTTTCATCAGGGGATAGTTGAAAGTCAAATTTCATATTATAGATAAATCCTTATCAGCTTTAGGGCTAAGATAACGTGCTCCAGTTTCTGTGATTTCTATATTTTCCTCATGAACTATTATTTTATCCCTTACTGTTACCCCTGGCTCAAGGCTTAAGACCATTCCTTGTTCTAATACTGTATGATCATCAGGAATTAAGGAAGGCCATTCCGTTAGCGACATACCTACGCCATGGCCTAGACGACCGGCATCTGTACCTGAAGAATTTTGGGTTAAAATTGAATTCATGGCATGGAATAGACCTGATGCTGTCGCGCCAGGTTTAGCAACTTCGAAGGCAGCATCTGAAGCCTCTAAAAGTTGGGAATATGCACCCGATACTATTTTAGAGGGAGTACCAACAGACCAGTTTCTGTCGTAGTCACAAAAGTACCCATCCCAAACAAGTCCTGTATCCAGCATCAATATGTCTCCCGTTTTAAGCGGGATCTCTTTTGCTGGTGATATTACGTCATCATATCCCTCAGTATCTGCTCCGCCGGCAAGATAAGGAACCCAGTCGGCGCCAGCTTCTAAGCAGAGTATTTGAAACTTACGAAAAATCTCATCTAAATGTTCATTCTTAAAAGCAATTTCTGGAACCCGCCGAAAAGCTTGTTCAGCTATTTCACAGGCTTTTTCAATTTTATAGATTTCTTCTTTTGATTTTGTCATTCTAAGTTTTTGCACAATATCAAAATCGGGCGTTAAATTAACATTTTGAGATAATTTTTTAAGATCATTTTGTGGTATTCGAACATATGTTTCAGTTCCGCTGGGGATGCCAACATTTTTATTTTTTGCAACCTCATTTAGAGTATCTGACAAAAGGGATATACCATCATCATTTAAATCTGGAGACGGCCATGTGCGAATATCGTCTATCCATGTTTTGCTCATTAAAGCTTCGCCTATTGATGGAATAACAGCAATGGGTTTTCCTTTTGGAGGGATAATGAGGTACCAGGGTCTTGTAGGACTTTCCCAAAATCTAGTAAGAAATCCGGTGAAATATCGCACATTTGTTTCAGTTGTAAGGAGTAAAGCATCAAGCCCGTGGTGTTGCATTAGTTGCTGAGCCTTCAGTGTTCTTTTTTCGAACTGATCAATGTTGAAGCCTCTCATTCTGCAACCTCTGAGAGAAAGCAAAGAGTTTTGGAGTCAGAATTCATTTTTAAAAGTTTTGCAACTTGGTTGTTCATAGCGGCTGCAACGCCCGCACCTCCCGAAGCGGTAGTTGCTAGATTAGCATTCGACATTTTCTCTAAACAGATGGTTACTTCATCATCATCTAGGGTTAAGAAAAAGTCGGCATCTCTAGCTAGCCCATTCAGTGCTATAAACGATGGTTCTTTACAATCGAGGCGGCCCATAACGCTATCTGGTCCCTCCGTTAAAACTGGTTTTCCGAGTTCAATGCTTGCCTGAAGAGCTGGTGCAGCTGAGGGTTCAACAACCGTTATCGTTGGAGTATCACCCCAGATTTTTCGTATGTGTGCTGCGACCGCTCCAGCCAATCCGCCAACACCAGCTTGCAAAAAAACATGAGTAGCTTTGCTTTCGCACTGTTTCATTGCTTCCTCGGCCATCTGTAAGTACCCCTCCATAAGTTTTAGAGGTTTTTCCGTATAGTTTTCCCATGAACTGTCAGATAATAAAATCCAATCATTTTCTTTGGCGGCCTCTAAAGCTGCTGACATCGATGCTGCGTAGTCTGATCCTTTTCTGACTGGAATAGCTCCTTTTTCTCGCAACCTATCAGAAAAAGTTTCTGGTACGGTTTCCGAAATAAAAACAATGGCCTTAGCTCCAAAAATTTTTGCTCCTGCTGCAAGGCTTAAACCATGATTTCCTGCACTTGCCGTCACATAAGTTTTGCCTTCCAAAGTAGTCGAACAGGGGGTTTCGGTTAAACTCTGTGCATCGCTTGCAATTACATAAGCAGCACCTAGCGCTTTAAATGAGCCAAGACCCATTCTTTCTCGCTCATCTTTTACCCATAAGTTTCCCTGAGGTAAAAAATCTGATAACTCCAATAACGGTGTTTCAGAAGCAATTGGACATTTCTTTAAGAGACTAGAAACTTTATTAACATCAGTAGAGGGAAACGGTGCGCCATTTATTACCTTATTTGTCCTTCTTTCTGCGTTCTTTACTAACCGCATTTCATTCTCCTGATGAAAAGTTTCGTAGATTGTGTAATCATCCAAAAGTAATCTATATCAAAGACATATAATAAAAAACCTTTTAAGTACCGCAAGAAACTAAATGGATAAAAACTTATGAAGATATTATCGATTGGTGAATGTATGGCGGAGTTTTCACCGGATGAACAACTTGGGAAATTTAATCTTGGGTTTGCTGGAGATACTTTCAACACTGCGTGGTACATTGCTAATAACCACGCTGATGTAAATTCTGCTTATTTTTCAAAAGTGGGGGATGACGAATTATCTGATCAAATGTTAAAATTTATGTCTGATAATCAAGTTGATACAACATATATTAAAACAGTTGCTGGCTCAACAATAGGCCTTTATTTGATTTCACTGGTTGATGGAGAGAGAACTTTTTCTTATTGGAGAAATAAGTCGGCCGCAACATTCTTGGGACAAAATGTTGATGATGTTGGAAATGCTATGATGAAACAAGATATGATATATTTTTCCGGCATCACGTTGGCCATATTAGATCAAAACTCTAGGAAAAATCTATTTTCGTGCTTGAAGTCAGCAAGGCGTGCGGGGAAGAAAATTGCATTTGATCCAAATCTTCGTCCAAAACTGTGGAATGACAAAAAAGAAATGTGTGATGTAATAATGGCAGGAGCTAACTTGAGTGATATAATTTTGCCTTCATTTGAGGATGAGGCAACTTGGTTTTCAGATGCTGACCCAATGTCAACGTTGGCTCGTTATCAAAATGTTGGCGCTGAAACAGTTGTTGTGAAAAATGCAGGCGACCCGGTTTCATTTTGGTCACAACATGGAACAGGAACTTACTTGGTAGAGTCCGTTGAAAAAATTATTGATAGTACTGCAGCTGGTGACAGTTTTAATGCTGAAATATTAGTTGGGTTATTACGTGAAATTCCGCTTGCTGATGCAATTAATAATGCTGCAAACTTAGCTAAAAAAGTATTAATGGGACAAGGTGCGTTAGTTAAAATTAGTATTTAGTTTAGCTTAAGTTATTTTATAATAGTATTTTAAAACCAGATAGATAATGTACTTGGTTGCGATAATATAATAGTATCGGCGATTAGATATAGTTAAGAATTTTTGGGGCCAAGCATGCTTTTAAAACTGACCACTGTTTTGTTTCTGGCACAAAGCTTAGTTTTCTACTCCATCCCCGCTTTGGGGCAAGATGCAGATACAGAATATGATCCACTTCTTCTTTTTCCTGATCACAATCTTAATTCCGAATTAACTGAAGATTTGCCAGCAATCGAGGTGGTAAAAAATTTGGTTCTGAGCGAAATAGATGATTATCCATATATTATAGCTCGATCGAACTTTATTAATTTTGGAGAGTGTACTAATCAGTTAAGAAAGATGTGGAGCCAAATTGCTGCTGAAGGTGAAATTTTCGCTTACCCTTTTTCAACTTCTGAACTTCGTTTGTATAAAGCAACTCACTTAGAAATTCACTATTGTAATAGTAGTGAAATGATCATTTTTGTTGATGACAACAAACTTGTCCCACCACTTTGGCAAATGAACAAATTGTTGATTGAAGGCTGGAAAGATGACATTGAGCTAGGAGAGTTATATTGATTTTTGTAAATTTTTGTACGGGAAAATAATGAAAAAAATTTTTATTTTAATGATTTGCTTAGGTTTTTGTTCAGGAAGTGTGGTTTCATCTCAGGAAATAGAAATTAATAGAACGGAAACCCTAGAAAACTGCAAAACGCTTGGGTATTTGTCATTTCTTGCAGTAGAGAAGTTTAAAACTTTAAGAAGCACAGCGGCTGATGAAATAGAGTTGGATGATGCAAAAGAACTTCTTGAGCCTGTTGCTCTTCAAGCTTTTAAAATGACTAGTGGTGGACGCAATAAAGAACAATTGTTTGACGAATGGAATATAATTTTAACCGATATTTTTCTAAATGAATATTCTGATCCTAAAGTTTATGCAAAGACTTATATAGGAGAATGCATGGGCTAAAAATATTTGGGTACCTTTGAAATTTGAAAACGAAAAAATGACAGAAGTATTTTAATTGCCAGAAAACCGGTTTTTCCACTCGTCTCTTTCTTCATCAGTGATCTTTCTAAACATTACCTCAGGCACCTCGAAACCACCATTTTCAGGGAGCGAGTCAAGGGTTTCACTTATATTAATTGGCCAACAATGATCATGCACATTTAATGCTTCAAGTATTCTTTTGGCTGAGTCTGGTATAAATGGTGCAGACAAAACACCGTACAGTTTTATTAAGTTTAGAGACAATCTTATCTGCATTGCAGCCTTGCTAGGATCATTTTTAAATACTGACCAAGGTTCAGCAGATTGAAGGTATTCATTACCACAAGCCCAGATTGCTCTAAGCTCATTGGCGGACTTTCGGACTTCTTTACTCTCCATAAAGCCTTCATAGTCGTTAACGCGTTTTTCAATTTCATTAACAAGGGTTTTTTCAGTTTGAGACCATGTTCCTCCAGTGGGTATAATTTCACCGAATTTACTTCTACAAAATTTGGTGACCCGACTGACAAAATTACCAAGCACATCTGCCAAGTCTTTATTTACTGTTTGTTGAAAATTTTCCCAAGTAAATTCTGAATCGGAACTTTCAGGAGCGTGGCTCAAAAGCCACCAGCGCCAATAATCTGGTGGAAGAATTTCGAGTGCTTGATCCATAAAAATGCCCCGATTACGAGATGTGGAGAATTGACCTCCGTCATAATTTAAGTAATTAAAACTTTTTATGTAATCTACTAACTTCCATGGTTCACCAGATCCGAGAATAGTAGCTGGAAAAGACAAAGTGTGAAATGGAACGTTATCTTTACCCATAAACTGAGTATAAACAACGTCATCTGCACCTTTGTCAGTCATCCACCATCGTTGCCAGTCTTTACCTTTTCCCGCGTCAACCCATTCTTCAGCGCACGCGATATATTCTATAGGTGCATCAAACCAAACATAGAATACTTTCTCGTCCATACCTGGCCAGTCGGATTTTCCTTTTTTTACCGGAATACCCCACTTTAAATCTCTTGTTATTCCTCTATCTTGTAAGCCATCCCCATCATTAAGCCATTTTTTTGCGATAGAAGTAGTTAGTATAGGCCAGTCAGATTTACTATCAATCCAGCTTTCTAATTCTTCCCTCATTAACGATTGGCGCAGATGAAGATGCATTGTTTCACGCTCTTCCAAATCTGTTGATCCAGAAATAGTTGATCGTGGATTTACTAGTTCATTAGGTTGAAGTTGCTTGGTACAGTTATCGCATTGATCGCCGCGAGCTTCTTCAAAACCACAATTTGGACAGGTGCCTTCGATATATCTATCGGGTAAAAAACGTTGATCTTGATTTGAAAAAACTTGTTTTTCTAATATTTCTTTAATCAACCCGCGTTCGGATAGCTTTGCAGCAAAGTGTTGAGTTAATCTATGGTTTTGCCGACTTGAAGACCTTCCAAAGTGATCAAAAGAAAGACGAAATCCAATAGCTAATTTGGATTGCAGCGTATGCATTTCATCACAGTATTCGGCAACTGGTTTGCCAGCTTTATCAGCGGCTAACTCTGCTGGCGTTCCATGCTCATCTGTTGCACATAAAAATAATACTTCGTTACCTTTAGCTCTTTGATATCTTGCAAATAAGTCTGCTGGTAACTGGCTCCCCACTAAATTTCCTAGATGCTTCACGCCATTAATGTATGGAATAGCTGATGTTATTAAATGGCGTTTCATATAACTAAATAGGTTTCTCAGTTTTCTTATCGGTTGTTACATAGACTATTAAACTCTTGTGTAAAAGAGTATAACACCGATCGCTCAATCATTATTGACCTTCTTTATCTCTCAGACGCTTAAGTAAACGCCCAATTAAAAATGACGTTCTTGGCATGTAAATGTAAGGGGTTCGCTCCGATACCGTAGGCCGAACCCTCATTCTTGCCACACCAAATATAACAAGCAACAAATGAGCAACGGCAATTAGTACAAACATTGCGTTTGGACCAAAGCGGTCCATTAAAAAAGAAGCAAACAAAGGAGCAGCAATTGCTCCAAGTGCATAGTAAAATAGTAAAGATGCAGATAGCTCAACTCTTTCATCTAAAGATGCGAAATCATGAGCGTGTGCTGCTGCAACTGAATAAATGGGAAAAGTGGTGAAGCCAAAACCAAAAGCTATCAAAAATATACCTAATGTATTATTATCAGACATTGATGTTGAAATCAGTGAGGAAGCAATAGCTGCTATTGATAACCAAATTAAGACCCAGCGTCGGTCATATTTATCGGCAAACCAACCAATTGGATATTGGGCTAAAGCCCCACCGAAGACATATGCTGACAAAAAATAGGCAATTTGTTCCACTTCTAATCCAACTTGAGCTCCATAAATAGGCCCGACCATGCGAAAAGCTGCAGCAGAAACTGCAGCAACAAGTACTCCAGCTACTGCTAAGGGAGATCTGAAGAGTGCTAATTTTGGTCTAAGTTTTAACGCTTTGGGCGTTTCAGGTGGCTTTATTTTGGTTAATGTAAGCGGTAATAACGAGGCACAACAAACTAAGGCTAAAAAATTATACGATACATAGTCTGCAGGCTCCAAGAAACTGATTAAAAGTTGTGCGATCAATGCAGCTAAATTATCTACTACCCTGTAAGTCCCCATTGCCCGTCCACGTGTTTCATTTGTAACTTTTGCCTGAAGCCAACTTTCCAAAACCGTGTAACAGCCCGCTATACATAAGCCGGAGGCTATTCTCATAAGAGCCCATGCATAAGGATTAATTATTAGCATATGTGCGATAAGCCCAATAACACCAGCTGCTGCAAAAGCCGCAAACGCGCGTGAATGTCCAACTGCTCCCATAACTCTCGGCGCATACCAACAGCCAATAAAAAAGCCAAAAAAGTGAGCTGATCCCAGTAATCCTATTTCTGCGCTAGAAAAATTTAATGCGAAGCCAGATAACGCATCCAAAGGGCCTAAGCCTCCAGTGGATATTTGTAGCAGTACAATTGACAGAAAAAGAGCTGCAAACGAAATCATTAATCGCATAAGGATTTACTAAATGAATTTAATTTCAAATTAGTCACAAATTCGACGGTTCGAGTCGTGTTTCGTCAATTCTATCAAATTTTTTGGAACCCTGTTTTATGATGGTGAGATACTGACCAAAATTTAGGTGGAGCTATACGAGCTTTCAAACGCTCTAATCGCCATTTGCGTTTTAAGTTAATATCGTCATGTATTGGAGCCATATGCCAGCGGGTTTCCACTCCCTGGACACCTTCATATTCATCTGATGTTAAAAGGATGGCCATTACATTTTCTTGTATTTTCCCACCAGCTAAGTTTATGCGCCGGATTGGTGTTAAACCTGGATTAAATGACGAAATATCTACTACAATTAAAGGGCAAGCAGCACTGCGCATTGCTTGTTCTGTACACCATAAAATGTCTTCTTTATGGCGTATTTTGGCAAATAAAAATTGTGCCGGGTTCACATATGGGTAAATACCATCAGGATTTAAGGTTTGTTGATTATGCGCTTCGCTTATCCAAAGTATTGTTCCGTTTACTTTTTGCGCCAACCATAAGGCAAAAATTATTTTAGATGGTCCTTTACATTCATGCACACGGTTCCAAGCTAAAGTAGCCTGTGGTAGTATCGTAATACTATTAGTACAATTGCTTTCTTTATATGTTAAGTGATTCAAATACATAATTTTAAGTTATTATGTTCTTGTTTTGTTCTCAATAGAATTATTTGTAATTTTGAGCTTTTCAAAGGTATTCTACAGAGTGTAGATATTTCGGGGTTAAAAGGATTTCATAATGAAAAAAAACCGACTAGGGCAAAGTGAGATTTTAGTTTCAGAATTATGTTTGGGAACAATGACTTTTGGAACTCAAACAAATGAAAATGATGCTCATGAGCAAATAGATTTAGCCCTCGAGTCTGGAATTAATTTTATTGATACTGCCGAAATGTATCCTGTAAACCCGATTTCTAAAGACACAATTGGTAAAACTGAAATGTTTATTGGTAACTGGAATGCCATGAATTCCCATCGGCGATCAGATTACATTCTTGCTACCAAACATTCGGGTGAAGGCTTAAAGCATACTAGAGATGGCGCACCCATTTCCAAGAACACCATTGAAAAAACAATAGAAGAAAGTCTCAAAAGGTTAAGAACAGATTATATTGATCTCTATCAGTTTCACTGGCCAAACCGTGGTTCATATATGTTTAGAAAAAATTGGAATTATGACCCAAGTTCTCAAGATAAACAAAAAACAATCGATAATATGCTAGATTGCCTAAGAGCATTAGAAGATCAAGTTAGAAAAGGTAATATACGACATTTTGGTTTGTCAAACGAAAGTGCCTGGGGAACTGCCCAGTGGCTACGATTATCAGAAGAGAATGCATTACCTCGCGTGCAAACAATACAAAATGAATACTCTTTGCTGTGCAGATTGTATGACACAGATTTAGCAGAATTAAGTGTAAATGAAGAAGTCGGTTTACTTGCCTTTTCACCGCTGGCTGCCGGTTTGCTTACTGGGAAGTACCAAAATAAAAAAGTTCCACCAGGTTCACGAAAGTCCCTTGTCCCTGAGCTTAGTGGTCGAGTAACGGATAGGGTTTGGCCAGCTGTAGATAAATATATAGAAATAGGTAAAAAATTTCAGATCGATCCTGTTCATTTATCCATTGCGTGGTGCTTGACCCGTCCTTTTATGTGTTCTGTAATTATAGGAGCGACAAACACAGAGCAATTATCGCATATACTTGCCTCAAAAAATGTTGAAATTACACAAGAGTGTTTAGACGATATAAATAACGCACACAGGGAAGTGCCAATGCCATTTTGATATCTTTGGATCATAAATATTATACAAACTTTTATTGGGTTAATTGAAGCTATGGCACTAGATTTTTGGATAATAGCAACACTTTGTGCTGCAACTTTTCAAACCATAAGATTTACTCTCCAAAAGATATTAGCTGACGGTAACCTTTCCCCGTTAGGCGCTACCTATTCGAGATTTATATTTGCAGCTCCTTTAATTATTCTATGTGGTATTCTCTTACTATTCTCGACGGATATTTCAGTTCCGGATGTTGAGAGCCAATTTTTATTATTTGCTGTCGGTGGGGGGATTGCCCAAATTCTTGCGACCGTCTGTGTAATATTAGTATTTAAATCTAGAAATTTTGCAGTAGGAATAACTCTTAAAAAGACCGAAGTAATTCTTACTGCATTTATGGGGATCCTATTAATAGGTGAGGGGGTCTCTTCAATTTCGATGTCATTAATATGTTTAGGTGGCTTAGGAGTATATTTTCTCAGCAAAAAAGTTCCATCAATAGGCCAGCCTAACTTAAGTCGCATTAATAAATCTGCTTTTTACGGCCTATCATCTGGACTTCTTTTTGCAATATCTGCCGTTTGTTACAGAAGTGCGACGTTGAGTGTAGTATCTGATCTTGTTTATCTTCGTGCTGGCTACACCCTTTTAGTGGTTATTTTGGCACAAAGTTTTGTAATGACAATCTGGTTGGCTGTATTTGAGCCAGGGCAGATAAAATTAGTTTGGCAAGAGAAAAAAAAGGGTATTTGGGTGGGTATAACAAGCCTTGGTGGATCATTTTTTTGGTTCACCGCTTTCACGCTTCAGAACGCAGCTTATGTAAAAGCGGTAGGCCAAATAGAGTTAATTTTTAGTCTTTTAATAAGTACTTTATTTTTCAAGGATCGAATAAGCATTAGAGAAATACTAGGGATGTTATTGATTGGTTTAAGTGCATTAGGTATAATTTTAGTAGTTTAGCTAATTACTTTCTTCATCAATATAAAAAATGTGGCTTTCTTCAGTTGTATTCTGAAAAAAAGGCACTCGTGACGGTGGACCACTATTCATTAAATTACCAGTTATCTCAGCTAAAACCACTTTCGTGATAAATGGCAAATCAAAATTTTTAGTGTCTGTTAGGGGTATCCACTGTAGGTGAGACAATTCATCTGATGCCATACTAAAGTCATCTAAATTAGTTTGAAGTTCTTCGGCTTGAATCAGAAAAAAACGGGCATCGAAGCGACGAGGTCTACCAGGTGGAGTAATGGCACGAAAAACAAAAAACATATTTGATGCATCAGGCACATATCCAGTTTTTGCAAAATCTTTCCAAGAGCTTGGTGCTTCCGGCCACTTCTGCTCTAAACCGATGATTTGACCTGTTTCTTCAAATAATTCCCTAATTGCGGCGGCAACCAAAGCATTCCACGGGCCACTTTTATTCTCTTTCAGAAGTCTGTTTTTACATACTTCATTTATAGAATTTTTGATATTTATGGATAAGTCCTGATCATCTACTGCTCCGCCAGGAAAAACAAACTTTGATGGCATAAACGCTGCATTCATTCCTCTTTGTCCCATCAGTACTGATGGGTTATCTTGTTTATTTCGAACAACAATAACCGTAGCAGCATTGCGAATTTTTGTTTTATCAGAGGTCATAAATTCCCTGTTTTACTCATACTCAGTAACTGGTGTGCCGGCAATCGCAGCCATATTTAATAGACCGCGGGCCGTTATAGAAGGCGTAACTATATGCGCCTTGTTTTTCATACCCATCAAGATCGGACCAACTTCTAGGCCGCCCGCTCTCATTTTAATGATATTTCTTACGCCAGAGGCGGCATCTGCATGAGCAAATATTAAAACATTTGCTTCGCCGGAAAGACGATTTGAGGGTAGTATGCGATCCCTTAAAATTGGATCTAAAGCAGCATCAATATTCATTTCTCCATCATATTGAAAATCTAAATCCATTTCATTTAGAAGTTTTAGAGCTTCTCTAGCTCGCTGTCCTGTACCACCCTCAATATTCCCAAATTGAGAACGAGCACATAGTGCAATGACTGGTTTCACACCAAATCTTTGAACGTGTCTCGCTGCTCCCAAAACAGATAGCGTTATTTGTTCTGGAGTTGGCTCTGTATTAATATGTGTATCAGCAATAAAAAGTGGTCCATCTTCGAGTATCATCATTGAAAGTGCGCCATGCGGCATACAGTCTGACGCCCCAAGAACTTGTTCCACATACTTTAGATGCCACCGATATTCTCCAAAAGTTCCACAAATTAAATTATCAGCCTCACCTCGGTGAACCATTACTGCAGCAATTGCTGTTGTATTCGTCCTCATTATTGCCTTTGCTAAATCGGGAGTAATACCGCGCCTACACATTTTTTCGTGGTAGCTTGTCCAATAGTCTCGATAGCGTGGGTCATCTTCGGGATTAACTATTTCAAAATCTATATCGGGTCGGATCACTAAACCAAGACGTTCACAACGTTGTTCTAGCACCGACGGTCGACCAATTAAAATTGGTTGTTCACTAGTTTCCTCTAAAATAGCTTGGGCGGCTCTTAAAACGCGTTCATCTTCACCTTCTGCAAATACAATCCGTCTCTTTACTTTTTTCGCTGTTTCAAAAACGGGACGCATGAGAAGCGCAGACTTAAAAACACCTTCCTTCAATTTATCTTTATAGCTTTCTAAATCTGAAATCGGCTTTTTTGCAACGCCACTATCCATAGCTGCTTTTGCAACAGCGGCTGGTATGACAACCGACAGTCTTGGATCAAAAGGTTTAGGTATTAAATATTCTGGTCCAAATGTTAAGGACTCGCCTTGATATGCTGCTGCTGCTTCCGCACTTGTAGTCGTTTGGGCGATCTCGGCTATTGCATCAATACATGCGACTTGCATCTCGTCATTTATTTCAGTTGCTTCTACGTCTAGCGCCCCTCTAAAAATAAATGGAAAACATAGAACATTATTTACCTGATTGAAAAAATCGCTCCTTCCTGTGGCTATAATGGCATCGGGAGCGGCTTTGCGAGCGCTTTCTGGCATCACTTCAGGGCTTGGATTTGCCAAAGCAAAAATGATTGGTTTTGATTTCATTTTTTTTATCGAAGCTGGCTTTAGAACATTAGGCCCCGATAGTCCTAGAAACATATCTGCATTTTCGATAACTTCTTCCAAAGACCTAAGTTCTGTTTTTTGAGCAAAAGCAGATTTTTCGGAGTTCATATCTATTGACCTACCTGCGTAGACTAATCCGTGTTTGTCGCATAGCCATATATTCTTTTTCCTAACACCCAGCTTAACCAACATGTTTAGGCAGGCTATGCCAGCAGCACCCCCTCCAGTTGAGACAATCTTAATGTTTTCAAACTTTCTTTCTGTAACCAAAAGCGCATTCTTAGCAGCCGCACAGACTACAATTGCCGTTCCATGTTGATCGTCATGAAAAACGGGGATTTTCATTCTACTTTGGCAGATTCTTTCCACCTCAAAGCAATCTGGTGCTTTGATATCTTCTAAGTTTATGGCACCAAAAGTTGGCTCAAGAGCGCAGATAATATCTGCAAGCTTTTTCGGGTCACTTTCATTTATCTCTAAATCAAAACAATCAATATCTGCAAATTTTTTAAAAAGAACTGCTTTGCCTTCCATGACAGGTTTTGAAGCAAGGGCCCCTATATTTCCTAATCCTAGGACAGCTGAACCATTGGTCACCACGGCAACTAAATTAGCCCGAGAGGTATATTTACTGGCGTCATCTGGATTGCTATCGATGGCAATTGAAGCTTCAGCTACGCCTGGAGAATAGGCCCGAGCTAGATCGCGCCCATTTGCCATCGGCTTTGTAGCTCTTATTTCGAGTTTACCCGGTTTTGGTTGTGCATGATAATCTAAAGCAGCTTTACGCAAAACGTCTTTTGAATTTTTAGCCATCTATCCTCACAATATAGTTTAACGTTAAACTATATTTGATATTATAGCATTTTCTTTGGATACTAAACTAAAAAAAGTAAAAGTTTCCATAAAAATATAATTTATTGCACCTGGTCATTTTACTTCATAATGTGGGTTTAAGAACAATGGATCGATATAATATGCTAAGAGAAGCTGCTTTAAAAGTTCAAAAGAATGCCTATGCACCATATTCGAAATTTCAGGTTGGAGTAGCAATAAAATCTGAGAATGGTCAGATTTTCTCTGGTGTAAACGTAGAGAATGTGGCTTACCCAGAGGGAACATGCGCGGAAGCTGGTGCCATTGCCGCTATGATCGCTGCTGGTGAAAGTAGGATTATTGAGGTGTACGTCATTGCCAATGGTCCTAAGCCAGTACCACCCTGTGGTGGCTGTCGTCAAAAGATTGCAGAATTTTCTGATCCAGATGTTGTTGTGACTTTGTCAAACTTGGCTGGTGACGAAGAAAAATACACCGTACGGGACTTGTTACCTGGAGTATTTACAAAAAGTCACATGGATTAAGCATTGCAACCAAGCGAACTGATATCCCTAGTTAAAGCAGGTGAGACACCCAGTACCGCAGCATTAATTAATTTTTGCACAGGGCTCGCAGACTTTTCAGTTTCAGATGCACAGGGTGCAGCTTTTGCAATGGCAGTCTGTCTTAAAGGCTTAAATGTCCGAGGACGGAAAGATTTAACTCTTGCTATGCGAGACAGTGGGACGACATTATTATGGGACTTAGACGGTCCCGTTCTTGATAAGCATTCTACCGGAGGATTGGGTGATTGTGTTTCTTTGGTCTTAGCTCCTTTGTTAGCCGCTGCAGGTGTTTATGTGCCAATGATATCTGGCCGCGGTCTAGGTCATACTGGCGGAACACTCGATAAAATGGAAGCCATTCCCGGCGTAAGTGTAAATATTGAAGTAAATAAATTTCAAAATATTGTTTCAGACATTGGTTGTGCAATTGTCAGCGCAAATAATGATATAGCGCCAGCTGACAGGCGTCTTTATGGAATTAGGGATGTTACTGCAACGGTTGAAAGTTTAGATTTAATTACAGCATCTATTTTGTCTAAAAAATTGGCAGGAGGATTAGATGGCTTAGTTCTGGACGTAAAGTGTGGTTCTGGAGCTTTTATGACAAATCTGAAAGATGCAGAGGCTTTGGCAAACTCTTTGGTAGACACTGGAAACCAGGCTGGGTGCAAAACTTCTGCAATAATAACGGACATGTCCCAACCTTTGGCTCCCTCAATGGGGAATGCTGTGGAAGTGCGCGAGGCATTAAAAGTTTTAAGCGGGCAGGCTAATAAAAGCAAATTGGCTGAGGTTTCGATAAAGTTGGCATGTTTTCTTACAAAGCAACAGGGAATTGCTGGAAACCAAGTTGAAAAAAAATTCGAAAATTTGATCTCTAACGGGACCGCAATGGAAATCTTTGGACGAATGGTTTCAGCGTTAGGTGGTCCAATCAAATTTACAGATAACTGGAATAGGTTTTTACCTGAGGCAACAGTTATCACAGAAATCCCCACACTAATGCCGGGTTATTTAAACGGATGGCGCGGACACGATTTAGGTAACACAATTGTTACTCTAGGAGGTGGTCGGCGAGTTCAGACCGATACTGTTGATCCTTCTGTAGGATTAGATCAAATTCAGCCTTTGGGTTCATACTTGAATGAAGGGGACATAATTGCTCGGGTCCACGCTTCTAGGACTGACATTGCTAAAGAGGTGATTAAAAAGGTCCAAGCGGCAGCGATAATCTCATCAAAGAAAAAAAATCTAAATCCTCTTTTTTTTGGTGAAATAATTTAAATGGCAAGAGTTTTTCTAGTCGTTATGGACTCAGTTGGAATAGGTGGCGCACCAGACGCAGATAAATATTTTAACGGTGACATATCCGATTTTGGTTCAAACACAGTTTTGCATATAGCTGAATATATGAGAAAAAGAGGTCGGCCACTTAAATTACCGCAACTAAATGCTCTTGGATTAGGTTCAGCTATCCACCATTCTGCTGGAATAAGGCATCCCGATCTGCCAATTGAGCCTGACGCAAATTGGGCGGTTGGACAAGAAAGCTCTCGCGGTAAAGATACGCCATCAGGTCACTGGGAAATCGCCGGGCTGCCCGTTACTTGGGATTGGCATTATTTTAAGGATAAGACAAACTCCTTTCCTACAGAAATTATAAACTTGATTTGTCAAATAGCCCAAGTTGATGGCATTCTTGGTAATAAACATGCATCTGGTATCAGAATAATTGAAGAGTTTGGGCAATCTCACGTCGAAACTTCGATGCCAATTTGCTATACGTCTGCCGACAGCGTTTTCCAAATAGCAGCACATGAAACAGTCTTTGGGCTCGATAGGTTATACGATTTATGTGAAAAATTATCACCAGCAATTCATAATCTAAATGTAGGGCGGGTAATTGCTCGCCCATTTGGGGGATCAAAGGAAGAAGGGTGGGAAAGAACAAAAAATCGTAGAGACTACGCAATGTTACCTCCCAGCTCTGTTTTGACTGACTGGGTTAAAGCGTCAGGTGGAAAAACTTATGCGATAGGGAAAATAGGAGATATTTTCTCGATGCGAAATATAGATAGTAACGTCACTGGTACTGATCGGGATCTTATGCGGCAGTTGCAAAAACATATTGAGTTTGCAGAAGACGGATCTTTAATATTTGCAAATTTTGTTGAATTTGACAGTTTGTTTGGGCACCGACGAGATCCAATAGGGTATGCCAAAGCACTAGAATGGTTTGATACTGGAATAGCGGACGTGGTTAGAAATCTGCTAGAAGATGATTTGCTTATAGTTACTGCTGATCATGGCAATGATCCAACTTGGTCAGGTACAGATCATACAAGAGAACAAGTTCCAGTTCTTTTACTGGGTAAGACAGATTTTATCCAATCTGGAATTGAGCTAAGTGACGTTGCAACGCTAGCTTCCAAGCACTTGGGGGTTGCAATTCCAGACCCTTAGCATCACTCTAAATTAATGAATTTAGAAAGGTAGAATATGGTACAACATCTCACTGTAGTTGATCATCCACTTGTGCAACATAAACTGACATTAATGAGGAAAAAGACTACTTCTACGGTAGAGTTTAGACAACTTCTAAGGGAAATTAGTCAATTTTTAGCTTATGAAATTACTAGAAACTTACCAATGACTACTAGAAGAATAGAAACTCCTATTGAAGAAATGGATGCACCTACACTCGATGGAAAAAAGCTAGCGTTAATTTCAATTCTACGCGCAGGTAATGGGCTTTTAGATGGGGTTTTGGAATTGGTGCCGTCAGCAAGGGTTGGTTTTGTGGGTTTGTATAGAGATGAGAAAACTCTGCAGCCTGTCCAATACTATTATAAGGTTCCTCATGGATTAGAAAACCGTATGGTTATTGCTGTTGATCCGATGTTGGCCACGGGTAATTCATCTGCTGCAGCTATAGAATTACTTAAAAAGTCTGGTGCAAAAAACATCAGATTTCTATGTTTATTGGCCGCACCGGAAGGTATAAAACGAATGGAAGAAGCTCATCCTGATGTTCCGATTGTGACTGCTGCCGTAGATAGCCATTTAAATTCTCATGGTTATATTGTTCCAGGGTTAGGAGACGCTGGAGATAGGATGTATGGCACTAAGTAAGATAATGTAAATTCTTAAGCAATTATTTTAGATCTGTTAGTAGGGTTAAATATTACAAATATTTTGTAGTGATACCCAGCTGGCATCAGGTAAGCTAGTTTCGACAGGCGATTTTCTAATTTCGTCAGCTTCAATTAACTCAAGTGATCCTTCACCTGTTATATCGATAGCCTTGGCGAATGGTAAAAGGCTTAATTTGCTATCATGGAAAGCTTTAATTATTTCTTGTGATTGTATGAATTCCTGAGGTTTTGTGACTAGATAATCGGCATAATCCATTAAAGTTTCGTCGTTAATTAAACCTGTTGTAAGGAGCCTGAAGGTGCTGATAAGACTTATGTTTTGGAGTAATTCTTCAATCGGGTTGTAAGTTTGAGAGCGAAGTTTCTCTACAATCAAAAAGCCTGCGAGAACGTCTGGATCTTCAAAATCTTCCACTAGATTTCGATTTGCCAATAATATATTACCAGGCAGATTTATTGTTGTTTTTATTCCATCTGGAACTATAAAAATAGAAGTTTTTTCTGTAAACAATCGTTCACTCAGATTTTTAAGAGATGTTTTTGAAAAATCAGCCTCACAGGTTGGACCGGTTACTCGTTTGAGATGTTCAAAAAGTTTGTTACCTATCTCAATATGCGTAACTTCAGGTAAGATTTCTGCTGTGTAATTTCGTACAGCTTGAGGCATCCAGAAAATTAAAGTTAAAAAGACAATTGAAAAAATTCCCAAAAATATTCCTGTACGTAACCTACCAGGGTGGGGGCGCCGGCGGGCAATAACAGTGCGAAGCTTCTCTATGGCATCTATCATTTCTCCCTCTGAAGAATTTAATTCTAGGCTTTCTTCCTGGCCTCCATCAGGGTGATAAATAGCTGGAAATTTTCCTGGATTAGCTCTTTCGATTGCAGCAAGCGACCAATGGGCCAATGGTCGCTCCTGCATATCACTAATTAAAAGTGTTGTTTCGCCAATTGAGATAAAAACATCTTTTCGTTGCGACGCGTTGTCATTGCGCCAAAGACCTAAAGCCTCAATCCTTTGGTATTTATCCAGTGCGGTCATAAATTTTTTTTGTTTTGCCTCGCTCTACGCGAAAGTATTTAATTAGCAATGGGTTATCCAAGTGATTTTCGCAGCTCAAACTTCTGGATTTTCCCAGTGCTTGTTTTGGGAAGTTCCTGAAAAATTACCTTCTTTGGAGTTTTAAACCCAGCAAGTTTCTCTTTAGAAAATTTTATAAGTTCTTCTTCTGTAGCACTCGTTCCATCTAACAGCTCTACAAATGCGCAGGGAACTTCTCCCCATTTTTCGTCAGGTTTTGCAACAACTGCGCAGAGTGAGACAGCTGGGTGAGACATAAGACAACCTTCAACCTCTACCGAACTTACGTTTTCGCCACCTGATATGATTATATCTTTGGCCCGATCTGCAATTTGAATATAACTGTCAGGATGATGGACGGCAATGTCTTCAGAGTGGAAATAGCCACCGTCAAATGCTTCTATGGTTGCTTTTTCGTTTTTGAAGTACCCTTTCATCACAGAATTGCCGCGTATCATTATTTCACCTTGTGTTTTTCCGTCTTTCGGGACTTCAGACATCGATTGGTCCATAACTGTAATATGCTCCATCATAGGAAAAGCTACTCCTTGCCGAGCTTTAATAGCAGCACGCTCCTCACCCTCTAATCCAGACCATTTTTCAGTCTCCCAGTAACATTCTGTCACATGACCATAAGTTTCAGTAAGGCCATACACTTGAGTAACATTAAAACCCAATTTTTCAATTTTTAAGAGTGTTGCTGGAGCAGGAGGTGCGCCAGCTGTAAAAACTTCTACTGTATGGTCAAAATCGCGTCGCTCAGCATCATTTGTATTGACTATCATGTTCAAAACAATCGGTGCGCCGCCGAAATATTGAACACCCTCATCAGCTATTGCGTCGTATATCACTTTGGAGGAAATATCCCTACAACACACTAACGTGCCACCGAGAATTGGCATCATCCAAGTGTGGTTCCACCCATTACAGTGAAATAATGGTACTATCGTCATAAAAACTGGATTTAAAGTCATCCTCCAACTGACGATGGTGCCCATCGTCATCAAATATGCACCTCTGTGGTGATATACTACACCTTTAGGTTTGCCTGTGGTGCCAGAAGTATAATTAAGTGCTAAGCTCTCCCATTCATCTTTAGGCATAACCCAAGTAAAATTTATATCCCCAGTTTCCAAAAATTTTTCATATGTTTCATATTTTCCTGTAGCAGGAAAGCCCGCTGCTACATCAGGGACTTCGATTAATGTTGGATGTGGCCCAGAAAGTTTCTTTATGGCGTCTTCCACGACTGATAGAAATTGCGTATCAGCAAAAATTACTTTGGCCTCACCATGTTCAAAAATATAAGAAATAGTGCCGCTATCCAAGCGAGTATTGATAGTATTTAAAACTGCTCCACAGGCAGGAATGCCAAAATGCGCCTCGGCTTGGGCGGGAATATTGGGCAGAACAGTTGCTACTACGTCACCAGACTTTATCCCAATTTTGGATAGTGCGCTTGCAAGTTGAGTGCAACGCTGGAAGTACTCAGAATAAGTTTTTCGATGATTACCATAAATTACTGCAGTTCTATCTGAAAAAACAGTTGCTGCTCGTCGTAAGTGCGATAATGGCGTTAGCGGCACATAATTAGCTTCGTTTTTCTCAAGTCCCACTTCATTAGACATCCAGCCCATGAAATTCTCCATCTTCAAATTTTTTACAATTAAAACATAATATAAAATTAAATATAATGTGAAGTCATTCAGTCGTATCCAATAAAAATTACAACAATAGAGTATACGAATCTTTAAGGTTTTTGATTAGCTTTTTTAAAAGCCCAAAAGGAAATCTGATTAAATACCATAAATTAAATTATGTTGCGAACCGACTATAAAACTCCTCTCCAGTTTTACCCATTTCTAACAGGAGAGAAGGGGGCTTAAACCTAGTCCCGTAACTAGAACAAAGCTGTTCACATCTTTCTGCTGCGTAGGCAGTTCCCAAAATATCTAACCAGCTCAGTGGACCGCCTGACCATGGTGCGAAGCCCCAACCTAAAATTGCTCCAACATCCCCTTCGCGTATGTCCATTAAGACACCTTCCTCAAGGGCTCTTACCGCCTCTAAAACTTGAACAAACATTAATCTATGCTGCACATCTAAAAGGCTCGGCTGATTTTTAGAATATGGATATTTATCTCTTAGTCCCGGCCAATACCCTGTTCTTTTCCCTTTATCATCATAATCGAAAAAACCAGCATTTGATTTGCGACCCAAGCGACCGTTTTGTTCCATCCAAAAAATGACTTCATCCACAGCGTCGTCTGGATAGCTTTGACCCATTGCAGCTTTAGTGGCTCTTGCTATTTTAGCACCTAGGTCGATAGAAGTTTCATCGACAAGTTGAATTGGTCCTACGGGAAAACCGAGCATCTGGGCGGCATTATTAACCATAGATGGAGGAATGCCTTCGGCGACCATCCTAATACCCTCGTTAATATAAGGAATAATGCATCTGTTAGCGTAAAAAAATCTTGCATCATTCACGACAATTGGCGTCTTCTTAATTTGTCGTACAAAATCTAATGCTTTTGCAACTGCGGTATTATTTGTTTGTTTTCCACGAATTATTTCTACTAAGCGCATTTTTTCAACAGGGCTGAAAAAGTGTATTCCTATAAACTGATCTGGCCTAGATGATGCTTTTGCAAGATCGGTTATGGGTAGTGTTGAAGTATTTGAGGCAAATATACAGTTTTCTGAAATTACGCCTTCCACCTCTTTAGTTATTTCACTTTTTATCTTTAGATCTTCAAAAACTGCTTCAACAATAAGGTCAGCTTCTGAAAGTGTAGTCAAATCTGTTGTCGGTAAGATTTTTGATAATATGCTTTCTTTTTCGTTCTCGGAGGTTTTTCCTAATTTAATGCCTTTATTTAAATGGCTCTCAGCAAAGTTTTTACCTTTATCCGCGGATTCCTGTGTCTTATCTATAAGAACAACATCAATACCTGCTTGGGCAGAAACTAAAGCAATTCCGGCTCCCATCATTCCTGCGCCCAGAACTCCTAGTTTTTTAACAGATTGATCGCTTATTTCTTTTGGTCTAACAGCCCCTTTTTCCAAAGCGGTCTTATTTAAGAAAAGGCTTCTTATCATCGCTGAAGAAGATGGATTCATTATTATATTCGTAAACCATCGGGCTTCTACTTTTAACGCTAAATCAAACGGGACAAGAGCTCCTTCATACACTGCACTCAATAATGCTTTTGCCGCAGGGAAAGCCCCTTGTGTTTTCCCGTTAACCATTGCTGAAGCTCCGACGAAAGTCATAAAACCATTTGGCGTATAAGGTGTACCACCTGGAATTTTGAATCCTTTTTGGTCCCAAGGTTTAATCAAATCGGTTTCGGTGGCTTTAAGTACCCAGGCACGAGCAGCCGTCATTGGGTCTTCATTAACCTCATCAATAATTCCTGCTGTCTGGGCTTTCCCTGGTGTTACGGTTTTTCCTTCTAAAAGATACGTAGAGGCTGCCATTGCCCCAAGCTTCCTTACTAATCGAGTTGTTCCACCGGCTCCTGGAAAAAGACCTACAAGAATTTCGGGCAATCCAATTTTCGCTTTTGAATTATTTGCTGAAAATATCCTATGAGTTGATAAAGGAATTTCCAAACCAATACCCAAGGCAGTACCTGGCAATACGGAAACTATCGGTTTGCCACCTTTTTTTGTTTTGGGGTCCATGCCTGCCAGCTCAATTTTTCTCAAAACAGAGTGCATTTTCATCACTCCGTTAAAGACGCCCTCAGCAGGGTTTTCTCCAGCACTTTGCTTTAGTTGGGCAAGAACATTGAGATCCATTCCTGCGGCAAAATCTTTTTTACCGCTTGTTAGTATACAGGCCACGATATTCTTATCTTCAATAACTTGGTCAATTAATTTCTCTAATGTTTCGAGCGCCTCAAAACTTAGGACATTCATTGATTTTTTTTCGCAATCCCATGTTATTGTTGCTATTGCTTGATCATCAACAACTATCGAAAAATCAGAATTCATTTTAAAATTCCCTTATATCCGCTCAATTACGGTTGCAGCGCCCATCCCAGATGCGACGCAAAGAGTGGCAAGGCCAAGCTCTTTATCAGTTCTTTCAAGCTCATCCAGCAAGGTGCCTAAAATCATCGTTCCGGTCGCACCCAAAGGGTGCCCCATGGCTATTGCACCGCCATTAGGGTTCACTTTTGCGCTGTCCAAATCAAATGCTTGTAAAAATAGAAGGGCTACCGAAGCAAAAGCTTCATTGACTTCAAAAAGATCAATATCTTTTATACTTAGTTTCGTATCTGTCAAAACTTTCTCTGTAGCATTGATAGGACCGGTCAGCATAATTGTTGGGTCTGTTCCTATTTTTGCAGTACCCTTAATTTTTGCTCGAGCTTTTAATCCCCATTTTTCCCCAAACTCTTTATTTCCGAGTAAAATAGCTGCTGAGCCATCAACAATTCCAGAGCTGTTTCCTGCATGGTGGACATGGTTTATTTTTTCTAAATGAGGATATTTCATAATTGCTACTTTGTCGAAGCCGGGCATTAGTTCCCCTTGTTCTTTGAAAGCAGGCTTTAGTGCCCCTAATGTTTGCATATCCGTAGTGGGCCTCATGTATTCATCATTATCCAAAATCATTAAGCCATTAACGTCTCGTACGGGTATAATAGAATTTAAGAAGTAATTTTTATCCCAAGCCAATTTAGCGCGTTTTTGACTTTCTACGGCATACTCGTCAACTAAATCTCGGCCGAACCCATGTTCAGTGGCAATTATATCAGCACCAATACCCTGTGGAACAAAATAATTATCAAACGTAAAAGATGGGTCAACGCCCACTGCGCCTCCGTCGCTCATCATAGGAGTACGGCTCATGCTTTCTACTCCACCTGCAATATAGCTATCGCCTGCACCTCCCGCTATTTGGTTGGCTGCTAAGTTTACGGACTCCAGTCCAGATGCGCAGAACCGGTTTATCGAAAGTCCAGGAATAGACTCGTCCAATTGGGATGCCAGAACTGAAGTTCTGGCTAGACAAGCTCCTTGTTCGCCAACCTGGGTAACATTTCCCCAGATTACGTCTTCTACCGCATGTCCTTCTAGTCCATTACGAGTTGCGATTGCATCTAAAGCAGTAACGGACAGGTTAAGTGCACTGACCTCATGTAATGCGCCGTCTTTGCGGCCTTTGCCTCGCGGCGTTCGAATTGAGTCATATATAAATACGTCTTTCATTTTTTTCTCTCAAGTTCGTTCTGATGGGTTTCCTGGCATCAAATCATAGGGATGCTGCCAGCCAGGTATTTTTGAAATATTTTCAAGCCATCGGTCTATGTTTGGCCATTCACTACGCTCGAAACCAAAAAATTCTGGATAATAAAGATAAGAACAGCAAGTCATATCAGCGTGGGTTATGTCGTCACCAACTAGAAAGTTTTTTCCAGTCAGAGTTTTTTCGAGAATACCATATGAGCCTTTTAACCGCGCAAGATTAAAATCAATAACGGGTTGAGGTCTTCTATCCTGTGGAAAAAAATTCATTAGGTATCTGGTGTTACCCACAACTGAAGAGAATTTATGGTTATCCCAAAGAATCCATCGAAGCACTTCAAGTTTTTCGGCTTCGTTGCCACCACCGTGCTTTCCCGTCTTGTTGAACAGATAAGTTTGTATTACTCCTGATTGGGTTAATTTGGTATTGCCGTCTATGAGCACGGGAACTTCGCCCATTTCATTTATCTGACTTCGGTATTGTTCACTTCGCGCTTCACCGTTAAAAAAATCCACAAATACAGGCGTCCAGTCTATTTTTGCAAACTGCAAGGCCAGTGCAGCTTTATATGAATGGCCACTTTCTCCAAAACAATATAGTTTCATAATATCTCCAGCTCAAAACCTTGCTTTACTAAATTTTCTTGAGATTAATTCTTTCATAACCTCGTTTGTTCCTCCGTAGATCCGTTGAACTCTGGCATCCGTCCACATCTCTGCGATATCATATTCTTGCATATAGCCATAACCACCATGCAATTGTAGACACTCGTCTAAAACTTCACCCTGCGTATCAGAAAGCCAGTATTTAGCCATAGCTGCTTTTTCCACTGTTAATTTCCCAAGTAAATGCTCTTCGATGCAGTTATCTAGAAAAGCACGCGCGACAGTAGTCTTAGTTTGGCATTCAGCAAGCTTAAAACGGGTATTTTGGAATTGCATGATCGGTCCGCCAAAGGCTTCTCTTTCATTGCAATACTCTATAGTTCGAGCCACAGCGCCTTCCATCGCGCCAACTGCGCCGCAGCCAATTATCAGTCTTTCCTGAGGCAATTGAGCCATCATCTGATAGAAGCCTTGCCCCTCATCACCTCCCAAAATATTTTCAGGAGGCACTTCTACGTTATCGAAAAAGAGTTCAGAGGTATCATTGGCGTGCATACCAACTTTCTCTAAATTTCGCCCTCTGGAAAAGCCTTCTGCGCCATCGGTCTCGACGACTACTAATGAAGTACCTTTGGACTTTTCAGCTGGATTTGTTTTGGCTGCTACAATCACTAAATTAGCGTGTTGACCATTGGTAATAAATGTTTTTTGACCGTTTAACTTATAGGAATTTCCTTCTTTAAGCGCACGAGTTTTTAATGATTGCACATCAGACCCACCAGCGGGCTCGGTCATAGCCAAAGCACCAACCAATTCGCCACTTACCATTTTAGGCAACCACCGTTTTTTTTGTTCGGCTGTGCCGTAAGCCAGAACATAGTGAGCAACAATACCAGAATGAATACCATGTCCCCAACTAGCAAGGTTTGCGCGACTAGCGGCCATTAAAATTACAGCCTCGTGCCCAAAATCTCCTCCAACTCCACCATATTCCTCTGGTATTGAAGGACAAAGTAAGCCCAGCTCGGCTGCTTGGTGCCAAGTTGAACGGTCCATTTCACCTTGCTTTCGCCAACGTTCTAAGTGAGCGCTCCACTCTTCGGCTATAAACTTTGCCGTCATAGTTTCCAACATTTGATGTTCTTCTGTCATCCAGTTAGATAAGCTCATCTAATTATCCTCGATTTAAAATTCGTCTGGTTGTAAAGCCATTACGCATTCTGCTCCAGATCTTATACGAGCTAAATGAAGTGACGTAGCAGGTAAATGCCTTCGCATGTAGTATCTGCCGGTTTTTAGCTTTGTATCATAAAACGCTGCGTCATCAATATCAGCTGACAAACACTTCAGTGCTGATTTAGCCATACGAGCCCACATGAAACCGAGGCAAACATGGCCAAAAAGGTGCATAAAATCATTTGATCCAGCTAGTACATTTAAAGGATTTTTTTGTCCATTTTTCAAAAAGTATTCGCCCGCTAATTGTAAATCAGAAATTGCCCTCGAAAGTGGTTCAATAAAGTCAGATTGAAAATTTCCTTCATGGCTTTCATTTTCTTTAATAAACCTAGCAATGAGTGCAAAAAACTCTAAAATGTATTTACCATTATCCTGCGGTAATTTTCGACCAACTAGATCTAAAGCTTGGATCCCGTTTGCGCCCTCATAAATCATAGCTATACGTGCGTCGCGCACGTACTGTGACATGCCCCACTCCTCAATGTAGCCATGCCCTCCAAAAATTTGTTGTGCTTGCACAGTCATTTCAAAGCCCTTGTCTGTTAGAAAACCTTTCACAACTGGAGTAAGTAAGCTTATCAAACCATTTGCAAAATGATCATCTGAACGCGAAGCTGCATCAATCAATTGAGCGCCCCAAAATGTAAATGCACGAGCACCTTCAACAAAACTTTTTTGGTCCATTAGGCTTCTTCGAATATCTGGATGTACAATTATTGGATCTGCGGGACCTTCCTTATTACTTTTTCCTAATAAATTTCGACCCTGAAGGCGATCTTTGGAATAAGCGGTAGCATTCTGAAAGGCTACCTCAGCTTGTGAATAACCCTGCAATCCAACGCCCAGCCTAGCTTCGTTCATCATGGTAAACATAGCCCGCATTCCCTTGTGCTCATCACCAATTAGAAAGCCAGTAGCGCCATCATAATTCATTACACAAGTGGAGTTTCCGTGAATTCCCATCTTATCTTCTATTTTACCAACAGATAATTTGTTGTGATCCCCTAGGGATCCGTCTTCTTTGACCAAAATTTTTGGTACTATGAACATTGAAATGCCTTTTATGCCCTCGGGTCCTTTGGGTATTTTGGCTAAAACTAAATGAATTATATTTTCCGATAAATCATGATCGCCTGCAGATATAAATATTTTTTGACCCGTAATTTTATAGGTACCATCATTTTGGGGTTCCGCTTTAGTTCGCATCAATCCTAAGTCCGTCCCGCACTGAGGTTCGGTTAAGTTCATTGTCCCAGTCCACTCACAGGTTACGAGTTTTGGTAAATATTTTAATTTTTGCTGATCCGTACCGTGTGTGTGGATTGCAGAATATGCTCCATGTGTTAGACCATGATACATTCCAAAAGCCATATTAGAGGACGCCATCATTTCTCCAATGGCTGTGCCAACAATATATGGAAGGCCTTGCCCGCCGTATTTTGTATCACAGTCAATCGTTGTCCAGCCATCTTCTCGGATTTTATTAAATGCTTCTTTAAAGCCTTCTGGAGTTCGGACTATGCCATTTTCAAGAGAGCAACCCTGATTATCTCCAACATGATTCAAAGGGAAAAGGATATCAGAGCAGATCTTTCCTGCTTCGTTTAAGATACTTTTAAGAAAGTCATTATCTAAATCTTTATATCCTGGAATTTCCGAATCCTGTACTTGTAAGACTTCGTTGAAAATAAATTCCATATCTTGGAGTGGCGCTTTATAAACTGACATTTCTTTATCCTATTGCACTCTTTTTGCTAAACCCATGGAGCCGATAAGCTCTTTACCTAATTGTATTTGCTGCCGCAAATCTTCGATTGTTTCCTCAATTTTATCTCGCTGTTCTTCTAGATCCGTAAGTTTATTTTTTGCTAATTCGTAGGTCCGCAAAAGTTGCGTTTGTTGTTTGTCACCCATATCGTACATTTCCAATAGTTGACGAATGTCTTCGAGTGAAAATCCAAAACGTTTTCCTCTTAGAATAAGTTTTAGTCTTCCCCTACATTTTTTTGTAAATAATCTTTTATGACCCTGGCGCGTTGGAAAAAGAAGTTCTTTAGACTCATAGAAACGCAAAGTTCTTGGCGTCACGTTAAACTGGTCACACATCTCCCTAATATTCCAAAATTCTTGATGCAAAGCCGTTCTCCTAACAACATTCCTGGATGACTAATACTAGATATTTTTGGAATAGTTAACGTTAACGTAAAGGAACTCTACGTCATTTCCCCTTATGAAGGATCTTAGAAGTTATCTTTCTTAACTTTTCTAATTCATCAAGAGTTTCGGCTAATTGAATTTGTTGTTCTTTAAGTTCCTTCAATTTACGCTCAGCCATCCCAAGAAAGACTTCCATCTGGGCCTCTGTTCCATCTTGATCATAAATCAATAGCCACTGTCGTAATTCTTCAAGCTGAAAGCCAAACTTCCGCCCTCGTAATATTAACGTCATGCGAGCACATTCGCGGGCTCCATAAAAACGTGAGCGCCCTTGTCTTTCTGGGGATAGTAGTTCGATATACTCGTAGTATCTGAGCGTTCTTGGTGTAACCTCAAACTTCGCGCACATTTCTTTGAATGTTAGTCGGACATCACTCATATATACCACGCCTCTGCTAATAAATAGTTATATCTTTGGCTAAAGCAACTGGTCTGTTTGCATAAATTGCTTATAAGATGCTTTAACTAGGCAGTTTATGAAAAAAAAAATGATAGAAAAGAAAAAAAAAGCAATTGAAGATTTTTTTGCTATTTTGCCGCACTCGATGAGCTTGGGCATGGGCATAGATTTTATTAGAAATGGTGAGGTCGGTATGAGTATGCCATACGATAATAAGTTGATCGGCGACCCTCAAACAAAAGTTATTCACGGAGGTGCCGTGTTTGCTCTTTTAGATACCTGTTGTGGAGCAGCAGCAATGTCTCATCCAGAGCAGGTCGGACCAACAGCAACAATTGATTTAAGGGTTGACTACATGCGGCCGGCGACTCCCAGGCAAAGAATTAAAGCAATTGCTACATGCTATAATTTGACAAAAAATGTTGCATTTGTGAGGGCAATTGCTTTGGATGATAATGAAGAAAAACCAGTTGCTATGGCGGCTGGTGCATTCGTGACGGGTGGTTAGCTTATGGTAAAACTTTCCCCAGAACCAGTCGCTTTGATTAAGAAAAGAAGAAATGAAGCTTTATCTAAGTTAATAGATAGTATTCCTTATATATCTTTTTTGGGAGTAGACTTTGATAGAAGGGGCGATGAAATCACAGCTATTCTACCTTTCAAAGATGATTTGATAGGCAATCCTAGTCTCCCTGCGCTGCATGGGGGTTCCATTGCAGCGTTTTTAGAAATAAGTGCGATCATTGAGCTAAGTTGGATGCAAATCTGGCGTCAGATTGAGAACCCTAGTCTAATTGTAGAACCTTCAAAGGCTTTAGGAATTCTTTCTCTTCCCAAGACGATTGACTTTTCTGTTGATTATTTGAGAAGCGGACTGCCTCGAGATGCTTATGCTCGTGCTAAAGTAAATAGAGTTGGAAGACGTTATGCTTCGGTTCATGTTGAAGCATGGCAAGATAATCGAAATAGATTATTTGCTCAGGGAACAGGGCATTTTTTAATGCCCCAACAGAATTAAAATATAAAGCTTTATGATGCCTGATATTAACAACCGTAGGGTTTTAGCGATTGCAATTCCAATTGTCCTATCGAATATAACGGTCCCAATTCTCGGTGCAGTAGATACTGCAGTAATTGGCCAACTAGGGAAAGCTGCTCCAGTAGCAGCAGTCGGAGTTGGTGCAATTATTATTACAGCTTTTTATTGGATTTTTGGCTTTTTAAGAATGGGTACAACTGGATTGGTTGCACAAGCTCTTGGCGCTAAAGATGAAAATGAAGTACGTGCATATCTTTTAAGAGCTTTATTATTAGGGTTTTTAGCTGGTTTCACTATACTTTTGCTAAGGAAGTCATTGATTGAAATTGGTTTTTGGGTTTCCCCAGCTTCAATTGAAGTAGAAGGATTAGCCGCAAAGTATTTTTTAATTAGAGTTTGGAGCGCACCGGCTGCCATCGCGTTATATGGGGTCATAGGTTGGTTAATAGCTTTAGAACGAACTAAGAGTGTTCTTATTCTCCAATTCTTCATGAATGGAGTAAATGTATTATTAGATCTTTGGTTTGTTTTAGGTTTGAATTGGGGAATTGAGGGTGTAGCTATCGCTACAGTGATTGCTGAAGTATCTGCTCTGGTTCTTGGGTTATTTCTTTGTTTAGAACGCTTCAAAGATCAATCATGGCCAAAGTTTCAGGTTATTTTTGACATACAGAGGCTCAAGAATATGCTGTCGGTCAATTTTGATATACTGTTGCGTTCTATAATGTTGGAAGCAATTTTTGTTTCATTTTTGTTATTAGGAGGAAATTTTGGAGATGCAAAATTAGCTGCTAATCAAGTTCTTTTGCAATTCCTTCATATAACAGCGCATGGACTTGATGGTTTTGCCTTTGCTGCTGAAACCTTAGTTGGGCAGGCTATAGGACAAAAAAACCGCTCTAGGTTTAGGGCGAGTGTTGTTGCATCAGCAAAACTAGCATTGGTTTTAAGTTTACTAATGGCGGTCACTTTTTTGTTAGTGGGTCCAAGTTTGATAGATCTAATGACTACTGCCGAAGATGTTAGAATAGAGGCTAAAAGTTATTTGTTTTTTGTTGTTTTAGTTCCAATTTTGGGAATATCTGCCTGGATGCTCGATGGAATTTTTATAGGTGCAACAAGAACCAAAGACATGCGAAATATGATGGCTATTAGTCTAGTTTTCTATGTTTTTTCATTAATCATCTTTATTCCCCACTTTGGAAATACTGGACTTTGGTTAGCTTTGCTAATCTCATTTATTACCCGGGGAATAACACTGGGTTTGAGATATCCGCATCTTGAAAAATCAATATAACGGTTTTAATATTCTTCTTAAAAATAGTTATTAGTGGAAAACTTGACCTTTTTGCTAAACTTCGCCATTTGGCACTCATGTTAATTTTTAAGATTTTTAGAAAAGACGAATGGCTGGAATTTAAAGCTTTGGGTAAAACCGAAGGTGCTCCAATAGATGTCGCGGATGGTTTCATTCATTTTTCCAAAGCTGGCCAAGTGCAAGAAACAGTTGAAAAGCATTTTAAAGATGAGAAGGACTTAATCCTCGTTTCATGTAATGTGGGCGATTTGGAACCAGATCTGAAGTGGGAAGTATCAAGAGGAGGGGACTTATTTCCTCATCTTTATCGCAAATTGTTATTAAAAGACATTATATCTCAAATCGAGATACCAAAAATAGATGGTGTATATAAATTTCCGGATACCTTTTAATGGGTTTCCTTGAAAACACCGGGTTAAAATTACTGCGGTTATCTAAACCTGAGCTTGCTCATAATATTGCTATTAAGGCACTAAATTTAGGCTTGGCGCCAAAACCTGAGGTCTCTATTTTTGAGAACTTAAAAACGTCAATCTGTGGCTTAAAACTAGATAACCCAATCGGTTTAGCAGCTGGGTTTGATAAAAATGCAGAAGCAGTGGACCCCTTACTCAAATGTGGGTTTGGCTTTATCGAAGTAGGCGCAATCACGCCCGAACCGCAACCAGGAAACCCTAAGCCCAGATTATTTCGCTTAGCAAAAGATCAAGCAGTTATTAATAGATTTGGTTTTAATAATTTAGGGATGGAAATGGCATCTGTCCGATTAGCGAGGCGGTCATCAAAAGGCGTTGTCGGCATCAACCTTGGTGCAAATAAAAATAGCAAAGACAGAATAGAAGATTATGCCAAGGTTTTGAAATGCTGTGGACCATTTGTAAATTTTGCAACAATTAATATAAGTAGCCCAAACACTGAAAATTTACGAAATCTCCAAGAAAAAAACTCGTTAAAAAATTTGTTAGATCAAGTTTTGGAGTGTCGTGATAATTTAAAAAATAAAATTCCTATTTTCTTAAAGATCGCTCCAGATTTATCTCTAAATCAAATCGATGATATTTCTGAAATCGCACTTAAAATGGAAATCGATGCAATTGTGGCTACTAATACGACTTTAGATCGTCATGGGATTAAAAGTAGAGTAAAAAATGAAAAAGGCGGCTTATCAGGTAAGCCACTATTCTCAAAAAGTACCTGGGTGCTGGCGCATTTATCACAACGTTTGGATAATAAAATTCCTCTGATCGGAGTTGGAGGTGTTGCGTCAGCAACAGACGCATACCAAAAATTACTCGCTGGCGCGACAGCCGTTCAACTCTATACGGGGCTAGTCTATCATGGCATAGGTTTGGTGTCTGAGATTAATAAAGGGCTGAGCGAGATATTATCAAACCAAGGAATCGATCACGTATCAAAAGTAGTGGGCAAGGAGAGAGACAACTTTCTATAGGTTTTGAAAAGGGGACTTTAAACGTCCCCTAATTTTATATTTCTAAAGATTTGGATAAAGAGGATATTTAGCGCAAAGCACTGCGACTTCGGCCTTAACCTTTTCCTCAACGGAAGTGTTACCTTCTTCTCCATTTGCGGCCAAACTATCAACAACTTCAATAATCCATCGGCCAATTTGGCGGAAGTCATCCTCGTCAAAACCACGCGTTGTTCCTGCCGGCGATCCTAATCTAATACCAGATGTCACAGCAGGCTTTTCGGGGTCAAAAGGCACACCGTTTTTGTTGCAAGTAATATGGGCTCGTTCTAGAGCCTTTTCAGTTGCATTACCTTTCACACCTTTTGGTCGTAAATCTACTAATAAGACATGTGTGTCGGTTCCGTGCGTTATAGTGTCTAGCCCACCCTTTATTAGCTCGTCTGATAACGCTTGAGCGTTCTTTATTACTTGTTTGATATATTGTTTGAAGTCAGGCTTTAGTGCTTCTCCAAACGCAACAGCTTTAGCAGCTATCACATGCATCAATGGGCCACCTTGGATCCCTGGGAAGATAGCAGAATTAAATTTTTTGGCTAAGTCTGCATCATTGGTTAGGATCATGCCTCCCCGCGGGCCACGGAGTGTTTTATGAGTTGTCGTAGTTGCAACGTGGCAGTGTGGAAATGGCGATGGGTATTCTCCAGCAGCTATTAGACCGGCAAAGTGTGCTACATCCGCTAAAACATAAGCTCCAACACTATCAGCTATGCTTCTGATCTTCGCAAAATCGATTATTCTGGGTATTGCCGACCCACCCGCGATAATCAATTTGGGTTTATGTTCTTTTGCCAACTCGGCAATTTGGTCATAGTCGATCAAATTATCTTGTTTTCTGACGCCATACTGAACGGCGTTAAACCATTTACCTGACTGATTAGGTTTGGCGCCGTGTGTCAGGTGCCCTCCTGCGTCTAATGACATGCCTAAAATTGTATCGCCGGGTTGAACTAATGCTGTAAATACGCCTTGATTAGCCTGGCTTCCAGAATTTGGCTGAACATTTGCAAATTCGCAATTGAATAGTTTGCAGGCGCGTTCTATGGCGAGGTTTTCTGCTACATCAACATATTGGCAACCACCATAATATCTGCGTCCAGGATAACCTTCAGCATACTTATTTGTCATAGCGCTACCTTGAGCTTCCATAACTGCTGCTGATACAATATTTTCGGATGCTATTAATTCAATCTCATCCCGCTGACGGCCTAGTTCAGAGGCAATAGATGCAAATAACTCAGCATCTGTTTCTGCTAAAGTGTCAGTAAAAAAGCCACTTTTATTATTAAGTTGGTCTAACATCAAAAAAATCTCCCGAGTCGAAAGTCTGCAGTTCGGTCCAGTACATGAAACTAAGCTAGTAAAAAAGCCTAAAATAAAGTAGTGCGTAAAAATATCCTGTAATTACTGGTACTGTTCGCAAAGTTGTGTTTGTCTAAAGAGGTAAATGGATTTCAAAAAGATTAAGTCAAATGGGTCAAAAAATTGCTTTCACATCCAGTGAAGAAAAAATTGCCACCGAAGCCAGAGATAGGCTTATAAAGATTTATGATAACTGCGCTTTGGAAGAAGCAGACGTTATTGTCGCGCTTGGTGGCGATGGTTTCATGTTGCAAACACTTCATAAAACTCAAGATCTCTCAGCTCCAGTTTATGGGATGAACAGGGGAACAGTTGGGTTCCTTATGAATGCTTACGATGAAAAAGGGCTAATTCAACGATTAGAAACTTCAGTGGAAGAAAATCTTAATCCATTAAAAATGGAGGCAATTACTACAGATGGTAGCGTGAAGACCGCTTTAGCAATCAACGAAGTAAGCTTGTTGCGTGCTGGACCTCAAGCCGCCAAGCTATCGATTTCAGTTGATGGAAAAACTCGTATGTCAGAATTAATAAGCGATGGGGTATTATTGTCTACACCCGCTGGAAGTACAGCATATAACTATTCCGCCAATGGACCAATCGTGCCAATTGGTTCTGATGTTTTGGCTCTTACAGCGCTGAATGCTTTTCGTCCGCGCAGATGGCGTGGTGCTTTGATTCCAAAAAAATCATCAGTTGAAGTGATGGTGTTGGAGCCAGAGAAAAGGCCTATTATGGCAGATGCTGACAGTAGAAGCGTAAAGAATGTTGCACGCGTGAACATCAGCAGTGCTGATGATATTCAACACCAAATACTTTTCGACCCAGGCCACGGTTTGGAGGAAAGGTTAATCTCCGAACAATTTAATTAAAGTAAAAGAAGATAAAAGACTTATTTTGCATATCCAAGAGACTTAAGCGCAACTTCTATCTCATCTAAAATCGTTGGATCATCAATTGTTGCCGGCATTTTGAATTCCTGACTATCAGCGATTTTAACCATAGTGGCGCGTAAAATCTTTCCTGATCGAGTTTTTGGCAGACGAGGGACTACTGTTGCTAATTTAAATGATGCAACAGGTCCAATTTGATTACGTACCAATTTAATACACTCACTGACAATTTCTTCATGAGGCCGGTTAACGCCGTTAGTTAAACATAAAAACCCCAAAGGAACTTGCCCTTTGAGTTGATCTGAAACCCCTATCACACCTCGCTCGGCCACGGCTGCGTGATTAGATAAAGCTTCCTCCATGGCTCCTGTTGATAAACGATGGCCTGCAATATTGATGACGTCATCTGTTCGAGCCATTATATAAAGGTAGCCATCATCATCTATTAATCCTGCGTCACCGGTTTCGTAAAACCCTGGGAATGTAGAAAGGTAAGACTTTTTGAACCGTTCTTCAGCGTTCCAAAGCGTTGGTAAACTTCCCGGCGGCAGTGGTAATTTTATAGCTACTGCTCCTAATTCACCATTGGGTAATTCATTTCCATCATTATCTAAAATTTTTACATCATATCCTGGCATTGGCACTGATGAACTGCCCACTTTGATCGGTAGGAATTCTATGCCTGTTGGATTGCCAGCAATCGTCCAGCCAGTTTCAGTCTGCCACCAATGGTCAATCACGGGTACGCCCAATAAGTTTTGAGCCCAATTTATTGTATCAGGATCTGCGCGTTCGCCTGCGAGAAATAGTGCCTGTAAACAATTTAAATCATACTGTGATTTAAATTTACCTTCTGGATCTTCACGTTTTATTGCTCGAAATGCTGTTGGGGCAGTAAAAAATGCTTTCACCTTGTGTTCGCTTATTACCCTCCAAAATGTTCCTGCATCTGGAGTTCCAACGGGCTTACCTTCAAATAACACAGTAGTATTCCCGTGAACCAAAGGAGCATAACAAATGTAACTGTGACCAACCACCCAACCGACGTCAGAAGCCGCCCAGAAAACATCTCCTGGGTCAACGTTGTATATATTTTTCATGCTCCAATGCAGTGCGACCAAGTGCCCAGCGGTAGGTCTTACGACTCCTTTAGGTGCTCCAGTTGTGCCTGATGTATATAAAATATAAGCAGGGTGGTTTCCTTCTACCATAACACAATCTGCGGGTTCTGCATCTAATTGAAACTCATCCCAGTCAAAATCTCTGCCGGGAATTAAACTTGCTTTAGCTTCGGGCCGTTGTAAAATCACGACACTTTCGGGTTTGTGCTTTGAAAGTTGAATTGCACCATCTATTAATGGCTTATATTCAATAACTCTACCTGGCTCGATACCGCAGGATGCTGCTAATATGGTTTTTGGCTGAGCATCATCAATTCTTACCGCAAGTTCATTAGATGCAAACCCACCAAATACAACAGAATGAATTGCTCCGATACGAGCGCATGCTAGCATAGCAACAATTGCCTCTGGAACCATTGGCATATATATGATTACTCGATCGCCCTTTGTAATTCCTTTGTTTTTGAGCGAGCCCGCTAAAAGGCTCGTTTTTTCTAGCAGTTGCGCATAGGTAATATGCTGTTTCGTTTTTGTAATAGGGCTATCGTAGATAATAGCAGTTTGATCTCCTCGACCATTCTCCACGTGTCTATCTACAGCATTGAAGCAAGTATTTACATAACTATCAGTATACCATTCAAATAAAGGTGCATTGCTTTCATTTAAAGCAAACGTTGGTTTTTTATCCCAATCTATACTTTCAGCGGCTTTCATCCAAAAGCTCTCTGGATCTATTCGCCAGTCTTTATAAATTGAATGATAGTCCATTTCTTTTCTCCGTCAGCAATAGAAGTGTTAAAGCGTGAAATTAAACCTAGAGCAATACACCATTTTTTAACAAAGTTTCTAAGTTTTCTGGACAATTTTCTATGAGCAAGTGTAATTTCATTTTAGCGCAGATTAAGAAGTCTAATTTATGGACAAAGAAATAGCAGAAATACGGGCACTTGAAGTATTGACTTGGGTCTTATCTGAGCCTGACTTGATACAAGTTTTTATGGGTGCGACTGGTGCATCTCAGGATGATCTGCGCTCGAGTACTTTAAGTCATGAATTCCTTATTTCGATATTAGACTTCGTATTAATGGATGATAACTGGGTTATTTCTTGCAGTAAATTTTTGAGTATTGAACCTTCTCAAATACAAATAATAAGATTGTCACTAGATGGAGGCCAAGAGGTGAATTGGACGTGATCAAAGGACTCTCAGAGATAAAAGGCCTTTTGTTTGACAAAGATGGGACTTTGTTTGATTTTGATAAAACTTGGAATAACTGGACTTCAAGAATTCTATCTGAAATTTCTGAACAATCTAATGTGAGTATTAATAAACTAGCAGCGTCCCTAGATTTTGATCTAGGTACCGGAAAACTTATGCCTCATAGCATCGTAATTGCTGGGACGCATAGGCAAGTGACCGCCGCTATTCATAGCAAAGTACCAAATTGGGATTTTGACTATCTTGAAAGTTACCTTTTGGATATTGCAATTGAAACGCCCCAGCACGAGGTGGTGCCCTTACAAAAGTTTTTTACAAGTCTGAGGCTCATGGGCTTTTCGCTTGGCGTGATGACAAACGATGCCGAAAAAGGAGCTCAGGCTCATTTAAAAGCGGCAGGGATATATGATTTGTTAGACTTTGTAGCTGGTAGTGATACGGGTTACGGTTCCAAGCCCGCGCCTGAACCTTTGTTAGCTTTTGCTGAAAAAACAGATTTAAAAGCAGATGAAATAGCGATGGTGGGAGATAGTTTGCACGATTTACAAGCTGCGAATGCGGCTGGAATGATCCGAGTTGCTGTTTTGACTGGGATGGCAACTGAAAAACAACTTAAAAATTTTGCTGATATAGTATTACCATCGATAGCTGATCTTCCTGATTTATTACAAAAAAAATCGGTTTGATTGCGACGTTAAGCGTCGGGATAAGACGGGATATAATTTTCTTTAAAGTGCTCTCTTCCTGTTAGGAGGTCCGTTGAATGAGTGAACAGGAGCAAAAACGAAGAAGGGGAGGTGGCAGGGCTGGTAACGCTTTAAGGCGCGGTTCAGCTTCAATAGAACAAATGCCGTGGCATTTGCCCATCAATAATGATTCACCGACAGAGCCTTTAAATGAAGCTGGCATCATGGCAATTCATGAAGGAGCAATGCGTATTTTAGAAGAGATTGGTGTTGAATTCCTAAATGAAAAAGCATTGAGAATTTTGAAAAAGGCGGGGTGCAAAATTAATGAACAAAATGTGCGTATGGATCGACATTTTGTAATGGAAATGGTAGCAAAAGCTCCATCGACGTTTGATATCACTCCTCGTAACGCAAAGAGAAAAATCACAGTAGGTGGTCCTTATATTTTATTCGGCAATGTATCTTCACCTCCTGCCTATTGGGATTTAGAAATTAATAAAAAAATACCTGGTTCAAGAGAGATGTGCGCTAACTTTTGCAAGTTGAGCCAATATTTTAATTGTATTCATTTTCTTGGGGGTTATCCGGTAGAACCTGTCGATTTACACCCAAGTACCCGGCATTTAGATGCTGTCTTTGATAAGTTAATTTTATCAGACAAGGTGGCTCACGCCTATAGCTTGGGTAAGGAGAGAGTCGAAGATGTGATGGAAATGGTCCGGATCGCAGGTAATTTGAGCCATGATGAATTTGAGGCGAGCCCCAAAATGTTCACAAATATAAATTCAACATCTCCCCTAAAACATGATGAACCTATGTTAGATGGCTGGATGAGATTAGCAGAGAAAAATCAGGCCCTAATCGTGACGCCTTTCACTTTGGCAGGGGCCATGGCTCCTGTGACAATGGCTGGTGCTGTTGCGCAGTCAATAGCAGAAGCTCTGTGTGTGGTGGCTTTAGCTCAATATATTCGATCTGGAGCTGCATGTGTTATTGGAACTTTTACGTCAAATGTTGATATGAAATCTGGTGCGCCTGCTTTTGGAACTCCCGAATATATGCGAGCCACTCAAATGACAGGACAACTTGCTCGATTCTATGGCCTGCCGATGCGATCCTCTGGCGTCTGTGCTGCCAATGTTCCCGATGGCCAATCAATTTGGGAAACCTCTAATAGTTTATGGGCTGCGGTGCAATCTGGAACAAATTTAGTTTATCACGCTGCCGGTTGGCTAGAGGGAGGATTAATCGCTAGTCCAGAAAAATTTGTCATGGATTGTGAAATAATACAGCAAATTCAGCGATATTTTGATCCTATGCTAACAGCAACAAAAACAGAAGATATAGCGGTTGATGCTATTAAAGAGGTTGGTAACGATGGGCATTTTTTTGGTATCCAACACACTCAGGATCGCTATTCAGAGGCATTTTATCAGCCGTTTCTTTCTGATTGGCGGAATTTTGAAGCTTGGGAGGCAGCTGGGGGTATTTGGACAGCAGAACGCGCGCACCAAAAATATAAAAC